>Ga0209404_10002071_pt1 | contig 12757 bp, 5 predicted proteins | sample TroAtlMetagenome_2_FD_187447 | JGI IMG/M metagenome (GOLD analysis project Ga0209404, IMG submission 187447) | Marine eukaryotic phytoplankton communities from Atlantic Ocean - Tropical Atlantic ANT8 Metagenome (SPAdes) (version 2) | ecosystem: Environmental > Aquatic > Marine > Oceanic | place...
CTGACTATGCTTATGAGCAAAGCCTTCCAGTTAAGTCATTTACTTCAAATACCATAACTGTAAATGTTAATAAGAATGCTACTACTCCTATTAGTATTAATTCTGCTCATACCTTTATAAATGCAACCGCACATTGTATTCTTGTCGGTCATGGATTAGATAATGGAGATCATGTTAAAGTTGATGATGAGGCATTCTCATTTAGTTGTACTCAAGGTTTAGGTACTCATAAGTATCCAAGAGCTGCCAAGACACTACTTACTGCTAAGGCTCCTGGAAATACTTTTGACGTTGATTCAGCAACTTATGATCCTGCTACAGGTCTTGTTACATTAGACTTTAATAGCACTGTCCATGGTCTTAATGCTCCTACTACCCATCAGGCAACTGCTGGTGCATATGTAACATCAACAGGTATTATGACCTTAACTATTACTGGTCATGGATGGAATAATGGAGATTTGATTAAGATTGATGATAATGCATTGAGCTTTAGTTGTACTCATGGTGGAGGTGGAACTTCAACTTACCCTCGTTCTACAGATCCTATCAGTGGTAAGTGGATTGAAATATTCAATGTCACAACTAATACATTTGATGTTCAGGTTCTTGATAAGATCCCTTCAACCAATCTAACAGATCATACATTCGTATCATGTACTGGTACAGGTATAAGTTATGCTAGAGCAGTAGTTAGATTGTTACCTAATTCATTGAGCTTTACTTGTGCAATGGATGGTAATGTTGCAACTAAGACATATCCAAGACCAAGTGATCCATACTTCGGTAAAGATATGGCAGTTACTGCAGTACCTGCTACTGATCAATTAACAATATTTGTTGGTAAGTCTCCTGTAGTAAATCACACTGCTACAGATGGTACATATGATCCTATCACTGGTGCTTTGACATTAGAGATTGGATCTCATGATATAGAAGTTGGTAATACTGTCAAACTTACCAATCAAGGATTTACATTCCAGTGTGCTACAGATAACTATGCAACTGATCACCAATATCCTCGTGCTAATGGTCAAGGTGGTGCAACAGGTGATGATCCAGCATACAACACTGCAGTAACGATTACTGGTGTAACTGATACTTCAATTACATTAAATGTTGGTGCTTCTCCAGATACTTCAACTCATAGATGGAAGTCTGGATTTACTGCAACCAATGCAATCCAAAGTGGTGGTGGATATGCTCACACTTGGACTGGTGGTACTTCTGCTGCTGTATGTCTCTTTGCAGCTGGTGCAGTAGATAGTGGTTCTACTGGAACTAGTTACTATCCAGAGACAGGTATCTTGCATATTCAAACTACTGTTGATCATGGTATGAATGATGGTGATTATATCAAACTTGATGATGGGTCATTGACCTTCAATTGTGCACAAGGTGCTGGTAGCCATTCATACCCACGTTCTACTGATCCTGTTAGTGGTAAGTGGTTAAGAGTATTCAACACAACGCCAGATGAATTTGACGTTAAGGTATTGGATACAATTCCATCTACTAACGTAACAATGCATAAATTTGCAAGTTCAGTTACAAATGGAATTACTGTTAAGGATCCTTTAAGTGGTAATTTTGTTGATGTATCAAATGTTACCTATAGTACATTCGATATTCAGGTTCTAACTGAAGCACCTTCAACCAATATTACAACTCATACATTCCTTAATGCTGATGCCAATAGTATTACTATTGCTCCAATCAAGAAGAAAGTTGATCCATTCTACGATACTGCTCTTGATATATTAGCTACTACAAGCGATTCTATTACTGTTAAGGTATTGAATACCTCTCAGTCAACAAGTACCTTCAAACATAAATTCCATTCTGCACTTTCAAATGCAGTTATTGCAGGGGGTAATTATACTCATAAGTTTATCTCTGCTAATGCTGGTGCCGTTAAGTCGGGAGATAGGCACACATTTGTTAGTGCCACTTCTACAGCTGTCACAAGAGGTATTGTAACTACTGGTGTATATGAATATGACAAAGGTGCTGATGCTGGTAGCTTAATGCGTGATAATCAAGAGTTCATTGCAACAACAGCATATGGACGAATGATTCTCAATAATCCTGGATTCACAGTACCAAGTTATGCGAAGTGTATTCGTGATACTAAGTTAATCGTTGATGCTGTTGCAGATAACATTGAATTTGGTGGAAATGATGCTACTTATGATGCAGCAAATTACTACGTCTCTACGGTTCATTTGACTGGAGAGGAGGATGAATCTGTACAAGTCTTTAATGCTGCTAGAGATATCTGTAGAGAGGTAATGCGTAACATTACAGTTACAACTAACTCATATACTAGAGGTGATCAAATTAAGGATCTCACAATTACTAATGATAGTGGAAATAGCGTTTATGATACTAATGACTGCCAAGATGTTGCTTCTTCCATCTCAACTCTCTTTAATATTGTTACTACTGCTGTTGGTACTACAGCAGGTGGTTCTGGGAATCTCAATAGTGTTACTAGGACTAAATCAAGTGCTCCTGACTTCCAGATTAAAGTAGGAGATGTAACCTTTGATGGAACAGACACAACATTTACTGCTAAGGTAGGCGGTAGTACACAAGTACTACCAGCGAGTGATAACTTCCTTATCTTCTTGAATAGTACTCTTCAGGTTAAGGGTAGTACTGATGCATACACATATACTGGAAGTACTTTAACCTTTACTGAAGCACCTATTCCTGGAATGGACTTCTATGGTTTCTATCTTGGTAAGTTAACTCTATTGGATGATCTTGCACCATACTTTGATAATAGTAAGAAAAACTTTACCATGAAGAGTGATAATGAGCCATTCTCATTAGAAAGTGATAATTCTGCTGTTGTAGCATCAAATAACTTATTGATCTTCATTAATGGTGTATTCCAGGAACCTGGAATTGCATATGATTTAAGAGGATCTATTATCGAGTTTAGTGAGGCACCAAGAGCAGGATCTGAATGTGCATTGTACATTTACACTGGATCTGCTTCTGACGTGTTAATTAGTAATACATTCAACTCTATTGATCCTGGTGATAGGGTTCAGGTTGTTAGTGAAGGAACTGATCGTTTAATTGCTACTGTTTCTAGTTCAACTTCTATTGACAGTTATGAATATACTGGATTGAAACCAACACCTGCTGAATTTGTTGCTACTCTTAATGCTGGAAAGGTATCATCGGTACAAATTACTAATCCTGGTTCTAACTATGAAGTACCACCAATTCTTTACTTCCAAGGTGGGGGTGGAGAAGGTGCATCTGCACAAACAACTATTGAAGTTGGAAGTGGTAAAGTATTGAGTGTCATTAACCTTGAAGGTGGTAATAATTATACTCAAGTTCCAAGTGTCCTTCCTGTTCATCCGATACATATAGAAAGGAAGCAAAGAAATAGAATTATTTCTAATTCTAGTATGCTCGCTGTATCTTATTTGACATCTTCAATTACAGATACATCCACAACTTTGAATTTGAAGAATGTCTGGTATGACGTTTCTCAAAAGAATGGTTTCCCAGATGAAGCTGAGATATTAATCCAAGTATGGGATGGAACTATTTGGACTACTGAAAGAATTCTCTATGGTGCGAAAGACGTAAATGCTAACACATTGACAGTCGCAACAGGTGGTAGAGGTTATGGTGGAACAACTGCTCGTGCAAACACTATTGTAACTGGTACATATTCTTCAACTGGAACAACATGTACTGTAACCACAGGAAGTGCCCACAATTTAGTTAATGGAATGTCTATATTCCTTGATCATACTACTGGTGATGGTTTTGATGGTTCATACATTGTAAGTAATGTAACTTCCAACACATTTACCGTTACCTATCCATTCTCGCGCACTGCAAGCGGAAACGTCTCGCTTCTACCTGAAGTTCGTCTGAGATCATTATAAATAACAACAAAAGCTTAGTCGCATGGCATTAGTTACTGACAAATTTAGAATTTACGCTGCGGAAAGCTTCAGGAACACCCTGCAAACTGCAAATAAAGTTTTTATGTTCGTAGGTAGGGCTAAGACCTGGGGTAGTTCAGATGTACCGCCTACAGGTGAACCCATTGATAGTTTTGAGTATGCACGGACATCCTATCAGGATTCTGTTGCATTCAAACGTGTTGATATATCTGATACTGCGTTAGTAGTTCCTAGAGTAGATTGGATCAACCCATCACAGACAACTGGTGGAGTTGGACGTACATATTCAATGTACAAACCAGATTATGCTCCTACTAAAACTACTGCTAATGGTGCATCGAGATTATATGACAGTAACTTCTATGTAATGAACAGTGATTTTAATGTTTATAAGTGTCTTTACAATGGTCAGAGTCCAGACTACCCAAGAGGAAGACCCTCATTGGTAGAACCAACTGGTACTTCAACTACGATTATTGAAACTTCAGATAGTCCTGGTGTTTACTCATATCGTTGGAAGTACATGTACACCATTGATGCTGACAACATTCTAAAGTTTGTGACATCTGAATTTGTTCCTGTATTATCAAACTCTCTTGTAAAAGCTGCTGCAAACCCAGGTTCTATTGATACTGTTGTTATTGAGAATGCTGGTGCTGGTTACAATAACGGTACTTATACCAATGTTCCTATTCGTGGTGATTATTCCATCAATGGAGGAACACAGGCACTTTGTACTGTAACTGTTGTTTCTGGATCTGTTTCTACAGTAACGATTACTCAAGCGGGTACTGGATACAGTTTTGCGACAATTGAAGCATCACTCATACCTAATATTGGTAATGGTACTGGTGCTCTTCTTGATGTTGTATTGCCACCTAACGATGGTCATGGTGCTGATGCTGTAAGAGAATTAGGTTCATATCGTCTAATGTTTACTAGTAAGTTAGAAACTACTAGTGCATTTGTTGATTTCCCTAACGATTTGTCATATAGAAGGGTTGGTCTAGTATTAAACCCTTATGATTACAACACTACAACAGTTTGTAGTCAGAACACAAGATCTGCTGTTAAGGCAATGATCTTCCCCCAATCTGGTACTGGTACTCCTAGCGGAAACTTTGCACCAGGTGAGACTATCACCCAAACATCAACAGGTGCAAAAGGATTTGTGGTTTCTTACAATTCCACAACAAAAGTTTTGAAATATTATCAGGATTCAACTGATGGGGTTGTTAACGGAAATGTTATTGCATTCTCTGGTACTAACCAAATTACATCATCAATAAATGCTTACACGGCAACTCCTGATGCAACCTTTGGAACATCATCTGTTCCTTTATCACAAATAACCATTGGTGTTTCTGTTTATGAGTTAGGTCTTTCATTCGTAGCAGGTTATGCTAACGAGGAAATTGAACTAAACTCTGGTGAAGTTCTCTACATAGATAACAGGATTCCGATAACCAGATCTGCAGATCAAAACGAAGAGCTAAAAGTAGTAATTGAATTCTAAATGGCACAAAATACTAACCTGAATATTGCTCCTTACTACGATGATTTTGATCAGAGTAAGGGCTTCCTAAAAGTATTGTTTAAGCCTGGATATCCAGTACAGGCTAGGGAACTTACTACGCTTCAGAGTGTACTTCAAAATCAAATAGACACATTTGGTCAGGGTGTGTATAAAGAAGGTTCTATGGTGGTTCCTGGTGGGGTTACCTTGAACAATGATGTACCATGTGTACTAATTCAAAATACTTATCTTAACCTCGATGTAGAACTTTATCGTGAAGCTCTTAGCGATAAGATTATTGTTGGTTCTACTTCAGGTGTACGTGCTCGTATACTATTTTCTATTAGTGCTACTACATCAACAAGAAACAATATTACATTCTACGTAAATTATCTTCAAAAGGCAGACGATAATGTTACGACTACGTTCACTAACGGTGAAACCTTTACTTGCGAAAGTGATATTACTTATGCCTCTACAACTATTGCTGCTGGAACGCCTATCGCACAGCTTCTGAACTCTAATGCAAACTCAAGGGGTTCAACTGCTAATGTTGGTTCTGGTGTTTACTATGTTAGAGGATATTTCGTTCCTGTAAATAATCAAACACTTATCTTAGATCAATATGATACTAGACCATCATATAAAGTTGGTCTGAAGGTAGAAGAAAGAATTATTACTGCTGATGAGGATGCAACTCTTTATGATAATGCAATCGGTAGTACAAACTTCTCTGCTCCAGGTGCAGATAGATTTAAAATTAATCTAACTTTAATTAAGAAAGTAATTACAGATCCAAACTCTGCTGACTTTATTGAACTTCTTAGAACCAATATTGGTAAGATTGAGAAGAAAGTAGAACGTAGTGATCTAGGATTCATTAATGAAATTCTTGCTAAGAGAACTCAAGAAGAATCTGGAGATTATTATGTTAAGAAATTCTCTGTAGACGCAAGAGAAAATATTGACGATGGATTTAATAATGGAGTATATTTACCTACGGATACGACTTCTGATGGTAATACTCCTACTGAAGATAATATAGCTATTCAATTATCCTCTGGATCTGCATATGTTGCTGGATACAGAACGGAAAGATTATCTACAACTTAAAAAGATGTAGAGAAACCAAGAACATTTGAGACAGTAACAAATCAATCCATTACATCAAGCTTTGGTAATTATATCTTCGTGACAAATCTTCACCAAGCTCCTTACCTATATGAAATTATTGAACTTAGAGATACTGTAACAGCTACACCAGGTACTCCTGCAGGTGCAGTTATTGGTAAATCAAGAGTAATTAACTTTGCTTATGAATCTGGTGCTAAGAACACTGCTACTACAAGATATAGAGTAAACTTAGTAGATACACAGCTCTATACTAAGATAACCACTACAGGTAGTGTTACATGGACTAATGGTAACTATGTATATGGTGGTACATCTGGTGCTACTGGATTTATTCAAAGTGGATCTGGTACTACTGGATATCTTTATGAGACCAATGGTACATTTGTACCAGGTGAGGCAATAAAAGAAAATAATGCTAGTGGTAGTACATGGGCTACTGTTGCTTCTGCTGGAGTTAAGAATTATACATTTGGTGATGTTAAATCCTATGCATATTCTAGTGGTGGTGGAACAGCTGATGCTCTATTGGATGTTCAGGTAATACTTCCTGGATCAGGACCAATTATCTCAGGACATTCTTCTGGATCTGCTACAGTTACTGCAACCCTTTCCAATTACACATCACAATTGAAAATTGGTGATATTATTGAATTCTCAAATAATGGAGCATCTCATAGGGCTAAGATAACGGCTGTTACTGATAATTATAATTTTAATATTGATCGTTTGGGTGCAACTACACTTGCTAATGGTGCTATTACTTCTGGTATAATCAGAACACGTCCTGAAATTAAAGAAGCAAATAATAGAGAGTTACTTACACCTCTAGGATTTACTGCGATAAAGAATACTAATAATAACAATACTCAAAACCCCGCAGGATACTTTAGAACTAGTATTCAAGGACAATCTGTTAGTGGTGGTAATGTAACTATTGATTGTGGTTCTGGTCTCTTATGGAGAGATGCTGGAGATGATGATGACTTCCAAGTTATAGTTACTGCTGGTACAGGTGATGGTGATGTATTATCTGCAGGAAATGGATTTACTATTAATGGTAGTTCAACTAATACACAGACTGTAGCACTTCAAGGTCTTAGTGGTGTAACTTCTGTAGATATTATTGGAACAGTATACAGTTCTAATAGATCTGGTAAATCCAAGTCCACTGAAAGAATGAAAGTTCTTAAGATTGATGATTCTCTTGGATCATCTAATGGTTTAAACCAGGTAGCTGGTGGATTTGGTACTAGAGTTGAAGATAGTCGTATATCTCTTGGTTGTGGTGATGTATTTAAAGTTAAAGGAATTTTTGAATCAAAAGATAGCAATGCTCCGATAATTCCAAACTTCCAATATACTAATTTACTTGGTACAGTTGCTATTGATGAAATTATAACTGGAGATACTTCAGGATCTAGAGCAAGGGTCGTATCAACAACTAGTAATTACGTTTACTTCATTCCAGTAGAGGATGATAAGTTTACTGATGGTGAAACCATTACGGGAGCTAATTCTACATTTAAGATAGTTCTAGGATCTATCGATCAAGGTTCCACTAATGTAACTGATGACTTTGATCTTGATAATGGTCAAAGAGATCAATTCTATGATTATTCTTGTATTGTTAGAAAGGCAGGATTTGCTGCTCCTACACATCAATTAATTGTTATATTTGATCGTTTCTTAACAACAAATGGCATCAATCCATATACTGTTGATTCTTATGCTACTGCGGATTATAAGTTAATTCCAGATTATGAAGGTAATGCATTAAGAGACTTTGTTGACTTTAGACCAATAGTACCTGAAAAGCTTACTGGGTCTGGATCACAATCTTCTCCTTGGACTTTAAGTGCTACTAAACAATTAGACTTTGATGCTAGAGCATTCACTGGTAATCAAACTGGACTTCCTGGAGTAGGAGATACTACTATCTTAAGTCTTCAACATTATCTTGGAAGGATCGATAAGGTCTTTATGAACAAGAATAGTGTAATTCAAGTCGTTAAGGGTGCTCCTTCAGTTAGACCTCAGCCACCTGATGATATTGATGATGCAATGTTATTAGCATCTGTTAGATATGCACCATATGTATTTGATGTTGACAAGGATATTGAAATTGAAGAAACTAACTTTAAGAGATATACCTTTAGAGATATTCAGGTACTTGAAGATAGAATTAAGACTTTAGAATATTATACTCAACTTTCATTACTTGAAAGTGAAACTGCTGGTATGCAGATTAGAGATGCTAGTGGATTAGACAGATTTAAAAATGGATTTATAGTAGATAACTTTGCAAGTCTTTCTACAAGTGATACTATCCATCCTGATTATCGAGTATCTCTTGACTTTGAGAGAGGTCAGATGAGACCATCTCACTATACTACTCAATTACCTTTAACATATGCCTCATCTAGTACTAATGTACAGCAAACAGATGATATAATCACACTTCCATACACATCTTCGTTACTTATTGATCAACCATATGCTTCAGCTGTGGAAAACGTTAACCCATTTAACGTGTTTACATATACTGGTGATGTTGAATTGTATCCAGAATCTGATAATTGGGTAGACACAACATCTTTAAATCCAATTAAAGGACCAACAGTTGAAGGTAACTTCCTAACAACAGTTAGAGAATATAATGCTGATCAGAATGGTTTCTCACCTATTCATTGGAATGCATGGAAAACTACATGGACAGGAACTAATTCAACAAATGCTGCTGGTGCATGGAGAAGGGATGCGGGTAAGGGAAGAAGAAGAAGTAGAAGAACTATCACTACTACCACTACTACCACAAGAGAGCAGACCAGAACTGGTATTAGGTACAGAGTTACTCCTGTAATTGAACAACAATCTTTAGGAAATAGAGTTGTTTCTGTAGAGCATATTCAGTTTATGCGTTCTAGAAACATTGAGTTTACATGTCAGAAATTGAAACCAAGAACTAAGTTCTATGCATTCTTTGATGGTATTGCACTTCCTAAGAAACTAGTTACTCCTAAGATAATGGGACTAGTTAAAGATCCTGCTACTGATACTCAAACAAATAGCATTCCATTCCAGATTGGCGAAACAATCCATGTTGTGAAAGGAAATGGTAAGTTCAGATTTAAAGCTAGAGTTGCAGCTCCTAATGAGAGTTATGCAATTAACCCACTAGACGGTACAGATATTAGTGCCTCTAATGATTATACTTCAAACTTGACTTTCATTAATATTGATACTAAGTCTCTTGCGGATCAAGCAAAGGGTACTTATTATGGTTCTCCTAAGATCAATGATTATATTGTTGGTGAAACTTCTGGTGCAGTCGCTAAAGTTTCCAATAAGGATATGGTTACTGATAAGAAAGGTAATCTTAGGGGTTCATTCTTTATTGATGCACCTAATGTAGAGGGTAACACTAAGTTTAAGACTGGAACAAAACTATTCAGACTTAGTGACACAGATAATGACAGTAGAGTTGTTGGTGTATCTGATTCTAGTGGTGAGGCAGAGTTTTCATCATCTGGTATTCATCAGACTACCCAAGAAACAATTATCTCTGTAAGAAATGCTAGAATTACTTCTGAGGAAATGAAGGGTGCTAGGACAGTAACTAGTGTTAGTACTTCTACTTCTGAAGAGACTAGATGGTGTGACCCTCTAGCACAAACATTCCTTGTTGATGATTCTGCACTTGAAGGTGGAGTATTCTTAACTAAGCTTGATCTATTCTTCTTTACTTCAGATCCAGAGATTCCAGTTTCTATTGATATTAGAACTGTTGAGAATGGAATTCCAACACAAACTATTCTTCCTTTCTCTAAAGTAGTTAAGGATGCTGCAGATGTATTCATATCAGATGATGCTTCTAAGCCAACTACATTTACGTTTAAGGCACCTGTATTCATACCTGAAAGACAGGAACATGCTATTGTAGTTACTTCAGACTCCAACCAGTATAAAGTATTCATCTCATTACTTGGTAAGGATGCTATTGATGCTGCACATGCTGGTGAGAAAATATCTGAACAGCCATATATCGGTGTACTATTCAAGTCACAGAACGCATCTACTTGGACACCTTCTCAGTATGAAGATTTGATGTTCAAGATCTATAGAGCAGACTTTACTTTACCATCAACAGCAGCACCTGCAAGATTAATCTTGGAGAATGCACAACTTGGTGAAAGCAATGGTGGTTACTTAAATCTATTCCCTAATGCACTACAAACTACTACTGGTAGTGATGAGATTAGAGTATTCCATAGTAATCATGGTATGCAGTCTCCCCTTAATTATCTTGAATTGAGTGGAGTTATTTCTGAAGTTGCACCTACTACAATAACTACAGTTGGTGGAATATCTGCAACTGATACTTCTGTTACTGTTGCTGATGCATCTCAATTCCACACAACCATTGGTGGTAGTGCTGTCAGTTCATCTAATCTTGGTTTCCTTAGAATACTTGGAACAGAAGAAGATGGAAGTGGTGATGAGATTATCGCATATCAGTCAATTGGAGGTAGTGCTATTACTTTCCATTCCTCTGGTAGAAATCACAATGGTACTTCAGGATCTGGTACAGGTAAAGTACATGCACAGAATGCAGTAGTTCAGTGCTACAACCTTTCTGGTATTCCTCTTACATTGATTAACGGTACTCACAATAGTACAACTGGTGGAATTATTTCAATTAATAGTCCTCATAGTTACAACTTGAAGATTACTAATAAGACCGCTAATACTAGTATTAACTGTGGTGGAACTACCATGGTAGCATCTCAAAATATTCCATGGGATGTATTGACACCACAAATACAAAGTCAAATTGAACCCAAGACTGGTATGGTAGCTAGAGTACTTGGTACAAGTGGCACCTCATGTGGTCCTTTCCCTGCAGGAACAAATGCAGAGACATCATTTACTAAGGATTCAACTTATATTGATGTTACAATTGGAGAAGAGAATTACTTCCCTGCTACTAAGATTATTGCTAACCAATTGAATGAAATTAACAGAATGAATAGTGTCAAATCCTTTACTATGGAATTGGATATTACTTCTGATGTAACTCACTTATCTCCTGTTATTGATTTAACTCAGTGTGCTGTTATTACAACATCAAACGTATATAATAATATTACTCCAACTGAAGGTATTGGTGGGGAATGTGCTGCTAACTATATTACTAAGGTAGCAAGACTAGAGAAGAGTGCTAGTGGACTTAAAGTAATGCTTGCTGCTAATACATTCACATCTTCTAAGATTGTGGTTATGTACAAGTTAGTACCTGTTGGTTACGCTGGTTCTCTTGATGATCTTCCATTTGCTTTCTTTAATAGTACAGGTGTACCAGATAACGGTCAATTAATTCCACAGAATGATTTGACTACATTTACTGACTATACTTACACTGTAGAAGATATTGATGACTTTGATGCATTCCAGATCAAGATAAGTATTCTTGGATATGATCAACCATATATAGCAAGAGTTAAGGACTTTAGAGGAATAGCATTAGCATAATGGATGATATAATTGAACTAATCCCTGTTGAAGGTCACACAACCCTCGGCAGGGATCCTTCGTCTAATGCCATACTCAATACTGATACTGTTCAGTATGAGGCATATAAGAAAGCTCGTGCGGAAGCGCGGAGAAAAGACAGGGATCTTAATGACCTAAGATCCGAAGTAGAAGAATTAAAAAATCTTGTAAATACTTTAGTCAATAAAGAGGATAAATAGAGTTAAGCTAAATAATAATTAGGATTATTTTTAGAGAATGGCTTCTGCTGTATCCAATCTGTTGATTTATCAGGGATCTGACTTCATTATCGACTTCACTGTCGAGAATGATAATGGAACTCCCTTTAGCCTTGTAGGGTATACAGTAGCTTGTTTAATTAAAAAGCACTACACAAGTAGTACTTCCCAGACAGTAACTGCAGCAATTTTATCTCCTGCTACTGCTGGACAAATTCAACTATCTCTAACAAATGGTCAAACGGCCGCAATGAAGTCAGGTCGTTACGTATATGATGTCGTTATCACAGCAGCTTCTGGTACAAAGTCAAGAGTACTAGAAGGATCAGTCAGTGTACTTGAGGGGGTAACTATCTAATGGCAAGACTAAGATTTGGAGACCAATCGGTCCCAAGAGT
>Ga0209404_10002072_pt1 | contig 12756 bp, 10 predicted proteins | sample TroAtlMetagenome_2_FD_187447 | JGI IMG/M metagenome (GOLD analysis project Ga0209404, IMG submission 187447) | Marine eukaryotic phytoplankton communities from Atlantic Ocean - Tropical Atlantic ANT8 Metagenome (SPAdes) (version 2) | ecosystem: Environmental > Aquatic > Marine > Oceanic...
TACCTAGCGATGAAACTACACCACCGGTGACGAAAATATAATTTGTCATGCGAAACCTAGAACGTTGAGTTGTATTGGGTAAATATGAGTGTAGTTTAGGAACTAAACTACCCATACTTTGGACGGGATAATAGTATACGCAAGTTAGTGTGAGCAGACAATCTGTTTGCCCACACAATCGCTTCTTTTACCTATTTGAGCGCAGCTTTTGAGGCTAGCGCTTCTTTTTAGGACTGACTTAAACGCTTTAGCGTGTAAATGAGGTCTAGCGCTTGGCGTGGGGAAAGCTCATCCGGTGATAAGTTTTCCAACGCTTCAACAACCGGATGCGGTTTATCTGGGAACAACAGTTGAGACTGAGACTGAGATTGTGATGGTGAAGTTGAAGATACAGCTGCTTTTTTACTGGTTGCTTTAGCGTGTTGCTTACCAGTTTTATCCGCAGTTTTAGATGACTTATCAGTAGTATTCCCAACACCGGATTCAGTTTCAGAGATAAGATGCGCGTTTTCCAAAATAGCGAGCTTTTGCTGCGCCGCTTTAATGACAGGTTTAGGCACACCCGCAAGCTGGGCAACCTGTAAACCGAAGCTCTTACTGGCCGCGCCATTTTGTACACTATGCATAAACCGGATGGTATCGTCGTGTTCTACTGCATCTAAATGCACATTAACCACGCTCTTTTCAGTATCTGGTAACTCGGTGAGCTCAAAATAGTGGGTTGCAAATAGGGTGTAAGCATTCAGCTTTTGAGCAAGATAGCTGGCGCATGCCCATGCCAATGACAAACCATCGTAAGTACTGGTGCCGCGGCCAATCTCATCCATTAAAACTAACGAATGCTCTGTGGCGTTGTGCAGAATGTTGGCAGTTTCTGTCATCTCTACCATAAAGGTTGAGCGACCAGAGGCTAAATCGTCAGATGCACCAATACGGGTAAAGATCCTGTCGATTTTACCAATATGGGCGTTTTGTGCGGGCACATAGCTGCCAATATAGGCTAGCAGCGCAATTAAGGCAGTTTGGCGCATATATGTTGATTTACCGCCCATGTTAGGGCCAGTAATAATAAGCATACGCTGGCATTCGTTAAGCGTTAATGGATTGGCAATGAAAGGGTCTTTCATAACCTGTTCCACCACAGGATGTCGGCCTTCTTCGTAGGTCAGTGCACTTTCCATACTTAACGTAGGGCGATGCCAATCAAGACTTAACGCGCGCTCGGCAAAACAGCATAGTACATCGAGTTTAGCCAGTGCTGCGGCGGTTTCAATTAGCGCATTCAAGCATGGTGCAATTTCATCGAAAAGCGCTTCATAAAGCTGTTTTTCAAGGGCTAGAGCACGGCCTTGGCTGGTTAGTACTTTATCTTCGTGCTCTTTTAGTTCAGGTGTAATAAAGCGTTCTGTATTTTTAAGGGTTTGCCTGCGAATATATTCGGCGGGTGCTTTGTCGCTATTAGCGCGGCTTATTTCGATAAAGAAACCATGAACCCGGTTGTAGCCTACTTTTAAGGTTGAAATTCCCGTGCGTTCACGTTCCCGTTGCTCCATGGCGTCGAGATAATCGGTAGCACCTTGAGACAGTTTTCGAAGCTCATCTAATTCACTATTAAAGCCTTCTGCAATAACGCCGCCATCGCGGATAACCACAGGCGGGTTATCGATAATCGCGTTATTTAATAAGGTTTGTAGCTCTGGGTAGGTACTGATGGCCAGTTTTAATTCATTAAGCTGTGCAACGTTATACGCCCCTAGCGCTTCTTGAAGGGCGGGCAGGGTATTCAGCGCGTTTTTGAGCCTTGCGAAATCCCTAGGCCTTGCTGAACGTAATGCCAACCGTGCCATTATGCGTTCAATATCACCAATGGTTTTTAAATGGCTGCGAATAGCTTCTGGCTCATTGTCGATTAGTGCTTCTATAGCATCTTGTCGGTTATGTAATTCGTGCTGGTCGGTGATAGGCGAATGAATATAGCGTTGTAATAACCGGCTACCCATAGCGGTAGTGGTCGTATCCATTACGCTAAACAGGGTATTTTCAATACCGCCGGCTAAATTGTGGGTAAGTTCTAAGTTTCTGCGGGTTGCAGCATCTAGCTGTACACGGCTGTCTTGTTGTTCTTTTTGAATGCGCCGAATATGAGGCAGCGCCGTACGCTGGGTATCTTTCACATATTGGAGTACACAACCCGCGGCGCCAATGCCTTTGGTTAAGTCTGACACGCCAAAGCCTGCAAGCTCTTTAGTTTGAAACTGAGCGGTTAATTGTTCGGTAGCGGTATCGATATCGAATTCCCACTCGGGACGCCGACGCAAACCTTTGCGCTGTTCTATCAGCGGTAAGCTTTCAAACCCTTCAGGGTAGAGCAGCTCAGCAGGGTTAATTCGTTGAAGTTCACCTAGCAAGGCATCGTCGGTGTCGCACTCAACCACTACAAAACGGCCACTGGTCACATCTAATGTCGCCACGCCATAATGCATACTGTGGCCGCATACTGCTGCTAATACATTATCGCGGCGTTCTTCTAATAAGGCTTCATCGGTAACCGTACCTGGGGTAACGATGCGCTGAACCTGACGTTCAACGGGGCCTTTACTGGTAGCAGGGTCGCCTACTTGTTCGCAAATGGCTACCGATTCGCCCATTTTTACCAAGCGGGCTAAGTAACTTTCCACTGCATGGTAAGGTACACCAGCCATGGGGATAGGATCGCCGCCGGATTTACCCCGTGCGGTTAACGATATATCAAGCAGTTCTGCGGCTTTCTTGGCATCATCGAAAAACAACTCGTAAAAGTCGCCCATACGGTAAAACATCAAAATGTTAGGGTGCTGCGCCTTTATCGTTAAATACTGGCGCATCATAGGAGTGTGTGATTCCAAAAAATGCCTCGTGCTTTTTTATTGCTGATACTTGCGATAACTCAATTTGTTATATTAACAGAAGAATTATTAACAGAAGAGTGATTAAAAGAGCAGGGGTGCTAAAATAATCGCTTTTCACGTTTGCTGAGTATTATTGATATGGGTACGGAATTTTCAACCATTTCCTGTTTTCATTAATAGATTGATAGCTGACGCCTGTTAGCACATCAGCACAGTTTAACGCCTTACGGCCAAAGCTGATAACAGTGCCGATAGCAATAAAAGGACATTCATGGTATCTGACAATACAACAGAGATGGTGACTGCGTTAGGTAATGCCCTTCGCCGCAAAAGCTGGACGGTCTCAAGCGCAGAATCTTGCACAGGGGGCGGAATTGCTTTCGCCTTTACCAGTATTGCTGGCAGTTCGGACTGGTTTAATCAAAGTTGGGTGACGTATTCAAACGACGCCAAAATGCGTGAGTTAGCCGTAAAACCAGAAACCTTAGATGCGTATGGTGCTGTGTCGTTGCAGACCGTTGAAGAGATGGCGGCGGGGGTTAAGCACAAAAGCGGCGCGAATGTCGTGGTAACCGTAAGCGGTATTGCAGGCCCTGGCGGGGGCAGCGAAGAAAAGCCCGTGGGTACGGTTTGGTTTGGATTTATTTGCGGTGAAAAGCAAGAAAACATCAAACAGGTTTTTGCTGGAGACCGCGAGGCCGTTCGCTTGCATGCGATAGAATTTGCTATTACTTACCTATTAGCGATGTTGGCTGACTGATTCGACGATCAGCCAAGAAGCATCCAATGAGAGCCCAATAAGCAAAATAAAATGAAAACTCAGGTTGAAACTGTATGCTTGTACAGTATAGAATGCACGCAACACTTGGTAAGGTGTCGGTAAGCAAATGTTGATGCAATAAATGTTAGCAGTGCTAGTGAAGGTTCTCTTAACGAAGTCTGCATCAATGAAGAAAGCTTCAACGAATACATTATCAATAAAGAATTTAACCGCTAATCCTAGAGGATATTGACGTGGACGATAACAGATCTAAAGCTTTAAGTGCCGCACTTGGGCAAATTGAAAAGCAGTTCGGCAAAGGCGCAATTATGCGTTTAGGCGACAACCAAGCGATGGACATTGAGGCTATCTCTACAGGTTCACTAACCATTGATATCGCTTTGGGCATAGGCGGCTTGCCATGCGGTCGTGTGGTAGAAATTTACGGACCAGAAGCATCGGGTAAAACGACACTTACCTTGCAGGTAATTGCAGAAGCGCAGAAAAATGGCAAAACCTGTGCCTTCGTAGATGCAGAGCACGCGCTAGACCCTATTTATGCATCAAAACTTGGTGTGAATATTGATGAGCTTCTAGTCTCTCAGCCTGATACGGGTGAACAAGCCCTTGAAATCTGTGACATGTTGGTTCGCTCTGGCGGTGTTGATGTAGTAATTGTTGATTCGGTTGCTGCCCTTACGCCAAAAGCAGAAATTGAAGGCGACATGGGTGACTCACACGTAGGTTTACAAGCACGATTAATGTCGCAAGCATTGCGTAAGCTTACAGGTAACATCAAGCGTTCAAATACCTTATGTATTTTCATTAACCAAATTCGTATGAAAATTGGTGTAATGTTCGGAAGCCCAGAAACAACAACAGGTGGTAACGCTCTTAAGTTCTACTCCTCAGTACGTTTAGATATCCGTCGTATTGGTGCGGTTAAAGAAGGCGATGAGGTAGTTGGTAATGAAACTCGCGTTAAAGTAGTGAAAAACAAAGTGGCACCACCATTTAAGCAAGCTGAATTCATGATTCGCTATGGTGAAGGTATCAGTAAAGAAGCTGAACTTATCGACTTAGGTGTTAAGCAGAAATTGGTTGATAAAGCCGGTGCTTGGTACAGCTATAAAGGCGACCGAATTGGTCAGGGTAAAGCGAACGTAATGAAGTTCCTGAAAGAAAACCCAGCTATTGCCGATGAGATTGAAAAACAAATTCGCGCTGAGCTACTTTTACCTAAAACAGTGAAAGTAGAAGAAGCACCTGCTGCAGAAGATGATGCTCAGCAGTAACTCACAACGTACTATTTGTAATAGATAGTCGCGCTCTAGAGTTATCGAAAAGCCCACCAAATGGTGGGTTTTTTTGTGCTCGAAAAACATACTTCTTAACACTTTAATTCCATACTCTGCATTGAATTAAAATAAAAAAACAGTAAAGCTGTAATAAAAATAGAAAGGCAAAGACTAGTACGGTAAGCATTCGATTTAAATAATAAAAAAGGGAAGGGATAATGATTGAAATATCTAGTCTTGCTAAACGCTTTGAGGTGGATAACCCCAAAAAGCTAAGTGAGCAAGAGAAAAAGGATCCACGATTAAAAGGGCGCTACTTTCAATCAGTGAAAGATGTTTCGTTTTCATGTGGTCACGGAGAAGTTCTTGGTTTACTAGGGCCAAACGGCGCAGGAAAAACCACGACATTACGCATGCTTTCAACAGCACTTAAACCAGATAGCGGTACCGTGGTGATTGATGGCGAAGACGTGTTAGCCAACCCAATTATTGCGCGTAAAAAAATAGGGTTTCTGTCTAGCTCAACCGGCTTGTATGGCAGGCTGACTGGGCGGGAAAATATTGCTTATTTTGGCGAATTGCATGGTATTGATAAATCGACAATATCAGCACGTATTGAAGAAATGGCTGACTTACTTGATATGCAGAGCTTTTTGGACAGACGCGCAGAAAATTTTTCATCTGGCATGAAACAAAAAACAGCCATTGCCCGCGCTGTTATTCACGAACCTTCCTTAGTAGTGCTTGATGAGCCTACCACTGGTTTAGATATTATGGCTACGTCTACAGTCATGGACTTTATCCAACGACTTAAAGATAAAGGGACGCCGGTTATTTTTTCTACCCATCACTTAGATGAAGTTCAAATGCTTTGCGACCGAGTAACAGTGATTAATCAAGGCGAAACAGTATTCAACGATTCCCTTGCCGCCTTTAGTGCGCTATCGGGCGGACAAATGCATAAAAGTTTCTTACAAACATTAAAAATGGATATAGGGGAGGTGGGCAATGTGGTTAATCTTTAAAAAGGAATTCAAAGAGTTACTACGCGACCGCAAAACCATTATTTTTATGATTGTTCTGCCCTTGCTGCTTTTCCCATTGATTTTTGGTGTAGCGATGTTTTTCATGAATTCAGCCACTGAAAAAGCCGAAAACGTAGTATTGAAATATGCCATTGTGGGCGAGCAATATGCACCAGAGATGTCGAAGCAATTCGCTAGTGAAACCAATAAATTTACGGTGGTGGATATACAAGATGAAGCCGACTACGCCAAGCTCATTAAAAATGAAACGGTAGATTTTGTTTTGGTGATACCTGAAAGCTTCAATAGTGATGTGCTTGCTTCTGGACAGCATAAGCTTCAATTGTATTTGAATGATGCTGGGTTAAATAAAGTAATGGGGCGAGTCTCTGAAATTGTTGATATTCACACCAACGAATTTCAAAAGACAGCTTTTGCTAAATTAGGACTGGATGAAGCCCAGCAACAAGCGTTATTAGCGCCAATTGTGATTGAAAAAGAAAACATAGCGGATGATCGTGAAGTATGGGGCGAGCGATTAGGTGGGTTATTACCTTATTTTATTTTCATTTTATGCCTACAAGGTGCTATGGCACCAGCATCAGACTTAGGTGCGGGTGAAAAAGAGAGAGGGACGTTAGAGACGTTGTTGATATCGCCTATGGATCGCTACAAGCTTGTACTAGGTAAATTTTTGACCATCGGTATAGCGGGGCTAATTACTGCCCTTATCACCGTTTCCTCCATGGCCATATGGGGCATTGTCTTATCGCAAGGAATGGCGATTGAGTTTGTGGCTGAGGTGATGGCGATGATCGGCATTATTGATTTTGTGCTTATCTTTTTAATGCTAATACCGGTAGTGGCGATATTTGCCGCGGTCTTATTATCACTTTCTATTTATGCTCGCTCATTCAAAGAAGCACAAAGCTACATGGGGGCGCTGATTATGGTGGTAATTTTCCCTGTGCTGATTGCCATGATGCCTGGGGTTAAATTAGAGGGGGGTTGGATTTGGGTGCCGCTTACCAATGTCGCGTTAGCGATGAAAGAACTATTTAAAGGCACTATGGATTACTTTGCTCTGTTCGGCATATTTACATCTACAGTAGCCATCGCCGCAGCACTCATTGCATTTTGTGTGTATTGGTTTAATAAAGAGAAGGTACTATTTAGGTAACGTTTATAGTGTTTTAGCCTTATCTTGAACTTCATTGAGTTTTAAGTCAGTATGGATTTTAAACAATGATGTAATTGTATTGCTGATAGGATATCAAGCTAATGTCAATTAAAAGTAAAATAGATAAGGCGCTCTTAATTCTTAAACACCCGAGCGTATTGTTAGGAAAGCAAAATTATATTCTAATATTGAGTCATATGCGCAGTCGGTCTTCCCTATTGTCGCATGTACTTGGCAGTCATGATGAAGTGTGTGGGTATGGTGAACTTCACTATGACTATCCTAAAAAAAGTTCGCTTCTTAAAATGCACGTGGAATTGCTAAAAGACACTGGGCAATCAACTACGAAAGGCTTTTTTCTAGACAAATTGCTACATAACAGTTTTGTTGTTTCACATGATATTTTAAAAAGAAAGAATGTGTACATTTTAATTTTAGTTCGGGAACCAGAAGCAACAGTAAAAAGTATTGTTAAAATGGGAGAAGTTACTGGTGACGAAGGTTACCTAGATGTCGATGCTATGCTTAAATACTATACAAATCGACTCAATTACTTATACCAAATAGCTCAAAAATATGAAGGCGTTCTGATGATCGACTCTGATAATATTGTTGATTCTACATCTGAAACTTTAAATCGAATTAAAAATTGGTTGGGCCTGGGCGACGAATTAACCAGCTCATATAAAAAATTTAAGAAGACCGGGAGTGCTGGTCATGGTGACCCTTCATTGAACATATCTGCTGGTGAAATAATAAAAACGCAAAATGACTTAGCGTTGGAATTCGAACCCACTTTATTGAACAATGCCAAGGAAATTTACTCGAAAGTGATTGGGTTAAAAGCCTCTTGAAAAGACTTATAACTCATAATTTATATGCTTAACCACACCTTCCCACCCCGGCGGTATTTTTCCTTGTAGAACATAGGAATATGCTAGTAGCTCTGCAATAACAAAATATAACGATTCAGGTATATCTTGCCCCAAATCTAAGGTACTAAGCACTTCGCTAAGATAAGGGTCTTCATGGATAAGAATGCCTGACTCTTCAGCCATGGCGATAATCGCTTCTGCAAGGTCGCCGTAGCCTTTAGCGACAACTTTTGGGGCTGTTTTTTTATCGCCACCATCATATTTGAGCCCAATTGCACGCTTCGCTTTCTCACTCATACTCTTGTCTCAAAAATTTGATGCGGACGTTTATTTAATGTTTCAGGTATATGGCCTCGCTGAAAACTCATTTTCTCAACATTCAGTCCTAAATCCGCTAATCTTCGCTCTAAAAAAGGCAAGGTATCAGCAACCCGAGTCAGTACGGTTTCGTTGGAAGTATAAAGGTCAATAGTGATGGTATCGGTGTCTATCTTGGATTTAGCGAGTAGTTGGCCCGCATCACCAATATCTAGTTTCATGGTGACATTCCATAAACGTCGATCTCCGTCTTTACCCTCTTTTTCGTGTTGCCGGTCAGGCTCTCTTTGCACTAAAAGTTCTGCGGGTGCGTAATGTTGAGTCACAGAAGGTAATGCATAGAAAAAACTATCTTGCCCTTGAACCCGAGTTTCGGCCTGAGCGACTTTGCTGTGTTGATGGTTTGCCAATAAGGTTTTTAAATTAGCCAGTAAATTTGTGCGACTATCAAGATTGGCAACATCTTGGGCAACACGGCTAGAGAGGACAGTACCAGACGTATTCGTTATCGTTTTACTTATAATGCTATCCGGTGAATCAATTTGTGCTTTAAGAGAGGGTTGCTTTGATAGCGCTCTACCCGCCAATGATAACTGTAACAATGCCACCAAACCTTGCACAAAATTGGAAGCCGCAATTGGAGACGTTAAGGTTAGCGGCGTTACCGCGATAGCGGGGGCGTTGATTAACGCATGAATGCGCGAAGCTATAGATGCGTCGGCGTTATTTTGAGTCGCCTGGGTGTTATGTTGGGTATTTGGCGTTGAGGATTTTGTCTCTAAACCGTTTTTGTCTCCATCCTGTAAACTAGTTGCTTGAGTTGCTGTTTTATCACTTGATGGGGCTGTATTTGAAGGGAAACCAATGTTGTTGCCCTGTGTTGCATTTCCGCGAATGCCATTCCCCGACCCACCGAGCAAAGCGATTAGCTGAGAAATGCCTTTTCGCAAACTGGTATCAGCGTTACCTGTATTTATATCTCCGGCGCCTTTCTTAATGCCAGCAGTATCATCATTTGTAGAAGCGATACTCTCTTGGCTCGAATTAGATGAGGCCGATGTGGTAGTTGTATTAGCCGGTTGGGGGGAAGATAGTGGCTTAGCACTGGGTAATGCGTTGCTGTTTATTCCCGTAATTTGCTTAGCTATTTGATTTAATACGGCAGTGGTTTTATCGCTGCCTTCGACAGTCCCATTAAGTATAGCCGTTAACTGTGTTAGCGCTTGTTGGGTAGAACCTGTCTGGCTAAGCAAAGCGCGAGATAAAGTAATGATGGCTTTGTGAACATCAGTCCCTTGTATCAAAGCACTTTTGCCATCTACTGCGGTTGAGAATTCCGGCGATGATTTAATTGATGGAGAACTCGACGCTTGATTAGCATTATCTGCTTTTGCTCGTTGAACTAAATTGTCACTACCGTTTGCCGAAGTTTTTACTGTGGTATCAGACACAATGGAATTATTTCCAGCCGTTTTTTCAACCCCTTTTCCAATCCCTTTTCCAACTATTGCTCCCACAGGAATAGCTAAAGCGCTAAGTTTGGCGGCAAGTTGCTCTGAAGCCCTTGGAATGACAGTACTACCTTCAGGTGAAGGGAACTTCAATACTGCCTGACTGGCAGCGGAATACGATGTTAGTGTATTGCCCTTAAGACTAAGCATAGATACCTGCTGCAAGGTATTTTGTGTTTGAATATTCGGAAGTTGCTTAGCAATTGTATCTGGAACATTAGCGTTGCCTAGGTTGCCATGTCCGAAAGCGATACCTTGGAAGCGCAACGCATTGGTGATGACAGCCGAAACTTTGCTATCTGTTATCGATAAGGGGGCGGCTTGTAAAGTGGAAGCTGCTGATTGAGCACCCTGTGCCGCCAAGTATGTTTGTTTCGATGACGTTATTGCAACTGCTAATTTGCCCGTATCACCAGGCACCTGATTAAGTGACAGTGAAACCAGCTTGCCATTGTTTTTGATATCGCCACTCAATTGCGCTGCGGCGTCAGGCTTTAGTTGTAAGTTTAACTGCTGACCATCTGCTAGCGATAGACTCAGTTGATTATTCGTTAATTGTGTAACAGTTGCCTGCACATTAACGCGCATGTTCTGTTGTGGGGTCGGCATAGATGCCAACATTGTCGCTAACGAAAGTGAAAGGGTTTTAAGCTGCATCGCCGTAACTTGACTGGTACTCATTCCTGTTTCAGTGCTAATAAGGGCAGCTTGAGTTCCGCCGTTTTGACTGAAAGAGATCAACTGGGGGCGCTGTGGTGGCAGTAAATCTGCGCTTTTCAAAAGTGAAACTTGTGTTGCCGGTTGCCCTTGCGTTTGAATAGCAAGTATCTGTTCGGGCAATCGCGCCACGGTTACCTTCGCGGCGGTATCAAGCGCAGCAGCTTGGGATAAATTATTCAGCACAGATGCTGCCGACGATTTCGACCCTGAAGTATTCTGAGTAATATTTGAAAGCAGTGCGCTTAACTGTGATGTCATAACGAGCTTATCGGCAAGGTGAGCGACGAGTTTAATCGGTTATATGAAGTATAGGTAATAAGCGAGGCATATCACCGCGTTTGTGATTGAAGTAAATCATATTTAATCATAATTCGCGACTGCGAAAGAATCTTACTGTGATAAACTACGCCGGTTTTGAACAGTCAATAGTAAAGGAGCGTGCGTGTCCGGTTTATGTGCATCTGGACTAACTTGCATAAAACGCGATCGTGTTTTGTTTGACGATTTTTCGTTAAATCTTAATGCAGGGGAATTAGTATATTTGCGTGGGCCTAACGGTGCAGGCAAAACCAGCCTTTTGCGTATCCTTACTGGCTTGAGTTCGCCCGAACACGGTGACGTGACTTTCGACGGCGTGAATATCAATAGCAATCCTTCATTATATTATAAAAACCTTATTTATTTAGGCCACAAAAGTGCTTTGAACGGCGCTTTGTCTGCCATTGATAACTTACGCTTTTGGCTAGCGCAACACGGTATTCAAAATAAAGATCTGACCCAAGCATCTAATATCGATAACACTATTTACCGTGCTCTTGAAAACTTAGGGCTAGTTGGCCTTGAAGATGTGCCCGTCAGATTCTTATCTGCGGGACAACAACGTCGCGTTGCACTGAGTCGGCTTTGGCTCAAGCCTGCAGCGGTATGGATATTAGATGAACCTTTCACCGCCCTTGATACCGCTGGCGTAATATTACTTGAGCGAAAAATGAAACAGCATGTGGCTGATAGGGGCATGATTATTACCACATCCCACCAAGCACTGTCTTCTGAAGCGGGCACGCACCGCTGTGTTGATTTGGAGTACCGGTTTTGAATCCGTTGCTACTAGGTATATTCAAACGTGATATGCAGATTGCGTTTCAGCAAAAAGCTGAGCTGGTTCAACCCCTCATGTTTTTATTGATGGTGGTGACCCTATTTCCCTTGGGCGTAAGCCCTTCTCCTGAAACACTGCAACGTATTGGCCCAGGCGTTATCTGGATAGCGGCTATATTGTCATCCTTGTTAGGGATGGAACGTCTTTTTCGTGATGATTTTATTGATGGTTCATTAGAGCAATACACATTAAGTGGCATGTCACTGCCAGCCGTTGCTACGGTTAAAGTACTGGCACATTGGCTAGTGAGTTTCGTGCCCTTGTTAATATTGTCACCGTTGCTCGCGATGTTTTTAAACCTAAGCATGGATATGTTTATAGCATTAATGCTTACTTTGTTAATTGGCACACCTTTGCTGTCGTTAATAGGCGCCATTGCTGTAGGACTAACGGTTGGATTGGCGAGGGGCGGGCTACTTTTAGCACTACTTTTAATCCCTGTTTTTATTCCGTTACTGATTTTTGCCACGTCAGCTGTAGATTCTGCCGCACTGCAATTACCTTATCATCCCCAACTTGCTATTATTGGCGCCATGCTGTTATTGGCTGCTGCCGCTGCGCCGTTTGCCATAGCTTATTCTTTGAAAGTGAGTCAAAACTGATGTGGAAGTGGTTACATCCTTACGCTAAAACAGAAAATGCTTACCAATTGTGCGTGACCTTGCAACCTTGGTTGTGGGTAGGTGCATTGTTATGCTTGGCCGTAGGTACAGTGTGGGGGCTAGCATTTGCACCGCAAGATTATCAACAAGGTGATTCGTTTCGCATTATTTACATTCATGTGCCAAGCGCTATGTTGTCTATGGGCACTTATGTAGCGATGGCGATAGCAGCGTTGGTGGGTATGGTGTGGCAGTGGCGAACGGCCTACATGAGCATGATAGCCATGGCGCCAGTGGGTGCAGTCATGACCTTTGTTGCGTTATTTACCGGTGCCGCATGGGGTAAACCTATGTGGGGCGCTTGGTGGGTGTGGGATGCACGCCTTACTTCAGAACTTATATTGTTATTTTTATATATCG
>Ga0209404_10002073_pt1 | contig 12746 bp, 14 predicted proteins | sample TroAtlMetagenome_2_FD_187447 | JGI IMG/M metagenome (GOLD analysis project Ga0209404, IMG submission 187447) | Marine eukaryotic phytoplankton communities from Atlantic Ocean - Tropical Atlantic ANT8 Metagenome (SPAdes) (version 2) | ecosystem: Environmental > Aquatic > Marine > Oceanic...
GTTAAACATAACATGATTTTGCTGGCGTTGCTTTTCTGCCATTCTCTGCTTTCTTTCTGCTGAGCGAATCTGCCTCAAGACCTGTTTCGTTTTGGACTGCTCGGCCAGTTTCTCAGAAACTGTATTATAGTAGAGTGGCCTGTTGTTAACGCCCAGCACTTTATTTAAGCGTAATTGTCGCTTACTTTCAAGGCTTCCTGCCTGGGTCGAGTCTATCGAAAGGACTTTATCTAGTGTGCCTAATTTCTTCGCAGAGGTTTTGTTCGCATCAACGCTTCCTCGCGTTTTAAGTTTTTGTGAAAGCTCCCCAATCATCTGAGACATATATGTTTTGTGGGGAGCATTCGGCGCATCAAATGTGTGTATCTGCCTCCAGGCTCTAGATTTATATTCTGCGCCACCAAATCGCATAGAGGCCCCACCTACAGTTCTAGTAGCCTTTATCTTTTTTGCCAGCTCTGCAGTTTCCTGTACAAGCTCAGAGGAATACTCCCCCCGCTCTTGAGCAGCACGCATGATTGCTGTTAGCGACATAAAGCCGCTATTGGAGGCGACTTTCTTAGGGTTATTTAGGACGTTAAAGGTAACTGTCTGGCCAGTATCTTCTGCGAAGGCACCATAGGCCTGAAAGTATGGAGTAGACCACATGCCCTTCTGGCTTCTGCGGGCCTGCTTAGAGGCTCCCTCAAAAGCCTCCATGTTGTACATTTCCTCCCTGCCCTTTTGCCTATAAGGCAGATACGAGGCCGCACCTCTCTTCACTAGCTCCAGGTTGATATTTTGGCCATCGCCAATTATGGTACCAACCATACGGCCATATGTAACTTGGCTTGGGTTAACTATTAGGCGCAAGTCTTTGGATTGGGCTATCATCTGCCGAGCCAGATCTGTAGCCCTATTGGCATAAGGCTGCCCTCTATCGCCACCCTTCCCCGTTTCTGGCGCATCGATACCAGCTAGGCGAAATGATCCCCTACCGCTTGAGTTTTTGACCACTATCGTATCTGCGTCAGGGGCTTCTATCTTCCAGCCACCCTCTCTGAGGTTTATCTCTAAGAGCCCTTTCCCATATATTCCGGGATATTTGCCCTCAGGGACTATTGAATAAGCATTTGAGGGTAAAAAGGAATGAGTCGTTCTGGTAAATGCAGACTTATCAATGCCGAATATTCTGCTGCCAAGAGTGGCAGAGCCATCCAGTGGGAAGAAGATGTTGTCAAAGTAATTCCCGATTGAACTCGCCTTGTCATAGTGCGTAGCCCTGTAGGCGCTCCTCAGGTATTGCTCTCTTTGTGAGACTAGATCGAGCTGAGAAAATACGCTGTTACTGTACTCAGGCCCTGCATAAGGGGAACCAAAGTCTGTGGTTTGAGATCTAAATACTTGAGCAATCCCTCCCTTGGGGAGGCCTGCAATTCTCCAAGTGTTTGGCTGTTCAGGGGAGCGCTCCGGTTGGGTTGTATTCGCGCCGGTATATTCTGCCTGGGCTCTTAGCCACTTCTCATAGTTGATCGTTCGTATAGAGCCAGTGCTTCGCTCTTTGTCTCCAGAGAAAACAAGCCCCAATCCGGCTAAACTCGCGGCAAAAATTCCAGATCTGCGAGCAATTGCAGAGCCACTAATTTCACCAATACCACGGACAAAGTCATAGCCAGGGGTTCGCGGCGTGACTATATTGGCACCTAACCGCCCTGATGCCTCATGTGTCCCCTTTGCTACTTCCTCGATAAGCGATCCGATATCTTCCCGACTCTTTTGCCCCAATCGAACAGCCTCTAGCTCTAGCCTCCCCGCATCTGCAACCACAGTTCCACCTGAAGTATCCGCCAGAGCGCCTTTGCTGATCAAATCGGCTCTAATTTTAGATACAGCTTCTTCTGCGTCTGCTCTTTCATAATGCTGTGAGCCTATTAGGTACTCTAGTGCTTCATCGATGTTATCGATTGTAGTCCTTTTGCTGAGCGGTAAGTCGACCTTTTGTACTGATCCGTCGGGCAAATACTGCTTTTTTGTTTTCAGAAAAGAGCCCGCGCTTTGCGAAGTTTCACCTTCTCTTGCGAAGTCCTCCATGAGGCGACCAACTCTCTGCCCAAGAGATAGCTCCTCAAGTTTTGGCGCTATTATGTCGTATGCTTGAGCATATCTGAGCGCATGGTAGAGCGGACCTTGCTGCTTCTTGGCAAGCTCCAATAATCGCCTTCCCTCTTCTGTGTCCGCAGATACTTCTGCTAGGGCGGCTGACTGGATAAGTGATTGCGTTCTTACCCTTTCCTCCAGGGACACGTCTTCACGGGCTACGTGACTTTCAGCGCTTAGCAGTGCTTCTCTACCAGCTTCTTCTGTTTCTGCAACTGAGTAAGCATACAGCCTGCCCTGAACATCCATTGATGTTTGGCTGGGGCGATCTCCTGAGATAAGACCTAGCTTTTGCAAGAAAGATTGCTGTGCTTTTACAACATCGATTATGTCTCTGACATCACCTGCTTCTGTGTGCTCAATTAAAGCTTTTAGTATGGGAGTCCAATCACCTGTTCTTTTTGCTTGTGCTCTTACCTTTAGGTATTCTTTTCCAGTAACATATAGGGAATCAGATGTTGTTGTACTTGTTCCACGGATTATTTCCCGTAAAGGGTTTGCGCGCTTCAGTTTGCGGAAGGCTCTCTCTCCACGCAAGCCCTGCTGCTCTATTGTTTCTCGTGCAGCTTGTTCAGCTGCAGCTACTTGCACCCCAAATTGCTTTGATTCGAATTCCGCGTTAGCGATCCAAATTACTTTGCCGCGAAGCGCTTTCATAAAGCTTGAGTTCTGGTCAAGCATCTCTTCCACGCTTAAGGTCTCGGAAATAATCCGACTTACGTCTAAATAGCCCTTTTCTTTCATTTCCAGCAGGAGTTCTGAGTCACTTCGAGGTGTTTGCCCATCAAAGTATGGGAATTTTCCGCTCATTATGCTCTTGTAGAGGAAGCTGTTCCTGTTAGACAGCTCTTTGTCTACTGCTTGCTCTAAATTTTCAAGCCCCGCCGCACCAAGATTGCCCTTTTCGAGCAATGCATTAAGGTCATCAGGTGTCATCCCAAGATTATCCGCCACACGTTCCAGCGAATGCCTGTTTAATAGTGTTTCTACTATTATTACATCCTTCCAGGTGCTTGTGCTCTTTATGGCAGGATGTGTTGAGACCAAGTCTCTTGGGGATGTGGCAAATTTTGTTACATCCTGAGGGGTTTCAGCTTGGACTGCTTTTAGATTGGGCTTGACATATATCTGAGTTAAGTGCTTTGTGAGTGGATCTAAGACGGCTACCTGGTGAATACCAGAGCCGCGCGCGAGATCGAGCGTCTCGATGTCAAGAATAGCAGCATTCTTGAACAAATCCGAACTTAGCAACTGCTGTAGGATGGTCTTAGCCAATTTAATCGTCCAAAAGTAACTCGTCGTCTACGTCTATTTCAACAGGAGTGGATTCCATGTCAGATATAGCCTTTTTCAGGTCTTGGATCTCAGTGAGTATCTTGCTCTCGCCCCCGCTTGTACCCATTTTAACCATCCAGTCCGCTTTGGATTTCCGCGTTTCCATGAGTTTATCTAACCATTTTTCACGCCTTTTTTCCAGTCGGTCCAAAACATCCATCCCCGGATGGATTTTTGAGGTTTCTGCTAAGTCACCATTCTCGTTAAAGCCTATAATGTCCACCCGCATAAAGTCTCGCCCCTGACCTGACTTGTCACCGACCGACATAATCATGAGACAACGATTCTTATAGAGATCAATTACAGCCAATTCATTGACTATAGCCATTTCGACAGGATTTTCAGGGTCAACCTTTAGGTGATTCATATACTCAATCACCTTTTGCTCCATATAGAACTTCTCTAACACGCACTCACGCCCTATAGGGTAGTTGCTAAGTGAGCCATGATGTAAAGTCCCGCAAGAATCGCGAGTTGGAATTGGGCATTTAGAGATAAATGGGCACTCTTCGGGACCAAGGCACATAACCGGGGCTACGGCATGTAGCCCTGTGCGAATTTTAGTTACTGACGTGACAATTCTACGCCGAGTTTCAGCAGGAAGTGTCTCAAGATATTTGCGATAACCCGGCTCCAGCTCAGTTATGGCTTCAATGTGTGCCTCTCTCGGCGAAATTTCATCTATGCCGACTAAAACAGGCAAATCTTTCTTCTTTTTAGCCATTACTTCGCTTGGTTACCTCTTGCTTGGAAGACAAGTCATCTATAATGATGCCAAGATAATCGCGAGCTTTCACACACATCCTCACCAGTCCCTCTTGCTCAAGCAAAGCTGCACGGTCAAGATGCTCTAAAAGAGCTTTCTTGTCTTGAACCTGGCTATTTGCAGTCAGGAAATAGTTGTAATGCGCGGTGCCTTCGAGATTTTTGCAAAAACGAGAGAGTAAATTGAGCGCGCGGGAAGTCTGAAGCAGATCTTCGTTCATTTTTCAAGTCTCCTGAAAAAATAATTAGAAAAAAAATTTCTAAAATTAAATATTTTAGCCAAAAACTACGGTGAATACAAGAAATGCGGTGAAAAACCCAATTGGTATAGGGGGAATTAGATATAAAAAATTAGTTGGAGGGTATTTATACTATTATAGATAGACAGAATAATCGTTTCTGCCTACCCCGGTAAAAGTTTTCTTTTTTTAACGGAAGAGCTGCGATGTTCGTGGCTCAGAGGTCATCTGAGGAGATGATATGAGAAAGCACGAAACTCGTGGCGGCGAGGAGAAGGTTATGGTCGCCATGCTGCTGTGTGCAGCGCTCACATGCGCTGCAATATACTGGCTGCTCTTCGGGGAGCAGCCAGCCCCAATCGTTGCTACGTGGGACTATCTAGTCCCAAAAAAGTAGCAACAGGGAGGAGAGGAAGAGCACAGGCTCTCTCTCCTTCCCTTTTTATTTTGTTTCTAACGGTACACCATGTCGGTGTAAGGAGGATGATCGTGAAGCGTAAGCTTTTAGAGATGGTTCTCGCCCTCACCCTGCTAGCAATAGCGGGAGTGAGGGCGTGTGAGCCACCCGAGCGCCGTGTCCACATAGGGCACGGGTTGACGGTAACCCCAGGCGAGTGGTGTTGCTCGTCTGACAAGTAGAAAGGAGATGATAAGAAGAAGGAGAGGAAGAGCACAGGCTCTCTCTCCTTTTTTCTTTTTATTTCTAACGGCACCAAGCCGGTGTCGATTAGTCCGGGAGGACAATATGAGCGATAGAGCATGGGGTTGCCTTGTGTTGCTACTTCTTGTAGCTTCAATCTGGGTGACGGTCGTGACCGTCACCCTGCCGTTAAACAGGGCAAAAGAAGGTTGGGAACCAGGGTTCCCGACCTGCAACCCCTACACCAGGCCCACCCTACCCCCGGGTGTCGAATGTAATTAATTGCATTTGACACCTCCCCCCCACGCGTCCTGCGTGGGGGTTTCCTTTTTTTCTTTTTATTTGTTTGCTTTTAACGGTGGGACTGTGTCGGTCCCTGTAGGAGAAAGAGACATGAAAACTCTCAGTCCGCGAAGGATTGCTCAGTTGGAACGACTCCTTCTCCCCGAGACCGGAAGGGCAGCGTGGGCAACCAAAGCCTACGAACGCAGGATTGAAGTCCTGCGCCTGAACGGCTTCGAGATCATGGAGATGAAGAGAGGTTTGAAAGGAGACCTCCCCGCAGAACCGTGGCAGAAGTCGAACGGTCTCCAAGACTTCTCTCTGCTAGAGGGTCGCAGATATACGGTCTGCACCCTCGAAGAGGGAGAGGTCGTCCAGCAGGATTGGAATTGGGCTCTTCGTGAGCAGGATTCTGAGAGGATGGGCGAGGACCAGTGGATGGTCTTTGCCAACCGTACCTGCTGGGGGGAGCAGGGCACGACCCTCTGGCACTGGGTCGTGTTGATCAGATAACCATGGGTGGCAGTAATGGCGAAAGCTGTGCTGTCACCTTTTTCTTTTTATTTGTTTTTTATGGCACCGGGTTGGTGACTGAAAGGAGGCAGTTATGCTGCTGACATTCTTGGAGTGGGGGCTTCCCACCCTCTGCGCTCTCGGGCTGATCCTGGCCTGGAAAGCGAGGAGAAAAACCCGTAAGACCGCGGCAGAGATCGCGGAAAAAACGGGGTGGGAAGAGGAAAAACACACCCTTTACATCGAAAGGGGGAAGAAGAAGAACAAGTAGGGATAGGGTGTGCGAGAAGAGGACGGCGACGTGAAAACGTCGTCGTTTCTCTTTTTTATTTTTTAATGGTCGCCGCGTTGGTGACCAGCCATCATACTGGAGGTAAAATGGCTTTTGAAGTTCTCCCTGGCACTCAAAAGGTGCTTAGGGCACTTGAGCGAGCGGAGCAAGTGTGTTGCGAATACACACTGGAACGTCACCCCGACAAGGTGGTGGTCTTGTGCGACGGCAACCCCGTAGCGAGCCTCTGGCTCGAAGAGGGAGTGCCCGTGGGCATCGGGCTTAGGCTCCGGGTCCAGGGAAACCTGGAACTCGACCTGGCGGAGAGGGCGTTGCTGGGAACCCAGCTGCGAGCCTGGAGGGTGGCGGCGAAATTCGCCTAAGCCCTCTCCCCTCTGCTCGCAATGGACGACGGCACCATACGGTGTCGTCGTCCCCTTTTTTCTTTTTATATCCTTCGTTTTATATTGTGTGTTTGTGTGTGCCTGTTGCTTTTCTTTTTTTAACGGTGACTTGTCCGGTGTTCGGATAGGTCAGACTGGATATTGAGAGAGGAGGTCCCAATGGGCCCAATCTACAAAGTTGGAGGGGTGCAGCTCAACGGCTGGCTCTCTGATGAGATCAATGATCGCGTCAGCAGGAGTCTCAAGCCTGCCCGCGACCGGCGTCGAATGGCCGTTGAGCGGGCCCGCAAAGACGAGCTATACGCCGTCATCGTCGGGATCGCTGTCGGGATCGCTGCCACAGCCCTTTGTGCCCTATACGGGTACATCGGGCATATCGGTCTCAGCTAACCCCCACCCCCACACACGTACAAGGAGACGTGTGTGGGGTTTCTCTTTTTATTTCTTTTGTTTTTTAGCGGTAGTCGTGTTGACAGGCCAACAGCCAAACATACTGGAGGTATATAAAGTGGCTGATAAGAGTGGAATCCAAGGGGTCCTTAACCGGATCCAGGAGTGGGCCAAGGGCTCGACCCCGTGGTCCCTGAACCACATAGAAGGCGAGTGGTATCTCCACCATGGGGATACTATCGCTGCCTACCTGATGGTCGGCAGGGAAGGCGGATTCATCGTAAATGGGAAAGTCATCTATGGGGGGAGGCTCATAGTGACACCGGCACATCGCCCGTGGACGAAGCTGCTGAAAGGCAGCGACTGGGCTGGGGACCGAGCCACCATCCTAATGGCGATGAAGTCCTAGCTCCACAACAGCGGCGGCACTACGGTGTCGCCGCTCTTTCTTTTTATTTCTTTTATCCTTCTTCATATCACATGTGTGTTGTAAGTCTGCTTTCTTAACGGCAGCTCATCCGGTGTTCGGAGAAGCGCCAATACTTCACGAAAGGGTCTACATGACTTTTCGACAGTTTGTGTTAATCGTTCTAGCGGCTATAACCTTTGCAGCGATCCCGGGCTGGATCCAGGACGCCAACCCCGACCAGGGATTGCGACCATTCATGGAAAAATATTGGGTGGAGACGCGAGAGAACACCGTCCGCCTAAAAGCGGAAGCGGAATTCTGGAAAGAGGAAGCCAAGAGACTGCGAGGAGAGTAAGCTCCTAGCTCCACAACAGCGGCGGCACTACGGTGCTGCTGCTCTTTCTTTTTATTTCTTTTGTCTCATATTGTTATGTGACTGTGTGTCTTCTTTTTTTGTTTTTTCAGTGAGCGTTGGACGCGCGTGTGGTTCGCCACATGTCGTATGCTCCGTCTACCCACCTCGTTGGTCATAACTTGGGTAAGATGTAGGTTCTTATTGCAGCCAAGCTGTAGTGTTACCGGACCAGATGTAAGTCACCTGTTAGCAATAGGTATTTCCTTGCCTTGCGGACGCACTGTCGTGATGACAGCAACGACGTTGAAAGACGTTGTTCGCGGACACAAGCCTATTGCTTTGGAGACTGAGGATTAGAGAAGAAGGGGAGTTTAGGAGTTGGTCGTAGCAAGCCAACACACTGAGCTTCTAACCACGAAGACAAGTAGGTCGTAGGGAAAGTAAGAGCCGTGAAACGCCATCAACTACGAAACCGCTCTGAGTGCCAACGCTAGGTTCACCGGCCCTTAAGGCAGGGTCGGGAACTTGACAAGTGGGAAACCATGAGTCGAGTCCCTATATGCTTATACTCCTAACAGTGGTCATGCACTGGTTAGGGGGCATGTAGGGTGTCTAGTGCGCTTGCCAGAGAGTAAGAGCACGTTACGGACGCCTCTGTCTAACCAACCGTACAGCACAACGGTAGGTCCGATGTTATACCGTGTGGAGTAGCATAACGGTATCGATCCTGTTGACACAGGTACGTAATGAGATCCACTGGAAGCGGGCCACCTACCCGCAGATCTCTAATGAATAAACAAGCAGGCATCCCCTTCGGGGGGTGTCTGTGGTGTCATTCCCCCCAGCCATCCCCTGGCACACACTGATCCAAGTGAGCACTTCTTCCTGAAGTGTAGCAGGCAACCACCTGTGAAGAGGAAACCCCCCATTCGTGGGGGTTTTTTCTTTATCTTTTATTTATTTGTTTTCAATGGTCGCTCAATGGGTGAGTGGACCGGAATAAGGAGAAGAAAGCGAGATGGATGAAGCAAGAATATTCGTGAATGGGCTCGCCCAGCATTACGAAGACCGGCCCGAGAGAACATGGGTCGCGAATGGGTTCGGATTCGGAGGCCGCTTTGAGCGTAACAACACGAGGTGATATGGCGAAACATAAGGTAATGATAACGGGGCACCGACCCCACAAGTTGGGAGGGTATGGGGAGAACCCCACAAGGAGCAAGATTGAGAAAAGACTCAAAAAACTGCTGAAAAAACTCAAAAAGAACCATACTAAAAAATTGGTCGTAATATCGGGAATGGCGCTGGGGGTAGACCAGTGGTGGGCCTCCATTGCTCTCGACCTGGAGATTGATGTAGACGCCTACATCCCCTTCAAAGGCCAGGAATCCCGCTGGCCAGAACGTGCACAGAAGCACTATAGAGACTTGCTCAAGAGATGCAGGAAGGTAAAAGTCTCTTGCACGGGAGGCTACGCTGGATGGAAAATGCAGCGTAGAAATGAAGATATGGTTGCCGCTGCGGACGCCTGCGTAGCCGTTTGGGACGGGAGCAAGTCCGGCACAGGCAACTGTGTTGCACACATACATACAAAAGGGAAACCACTAAAAATAATCAACCCCAACGATTAAAACTCATCAAACCCCCAAAGTCGTCGCGTATTCATGCGCGACGACTTTCCCTTTTTTCTTTTTTCAATGGCCGCTCAATGGGTGAGTAGGTCGAATTAATGCCATTGAAAAAGGAGAACAGAAATGGCAGCTATGGAAATTAAAACGCCCGAGCTTTTCTTCGAGGTAACGGGAAAGGCCAGGAAGTTCAAACTAGAACTCAAATCGGGCCGCAAGGGGCAGTACACACTGCTCCTAATCCCAATCTCTTACGAGGGCGAAGACGAAAAGGTCATCAGAAGGGTGTATGTGCCACAGGGGGTGAAAATCCCAACTAAAGGCACCGTAACCCTCAAAATCCGGGGGCGACTCAAGCCATACAAAGGCTTCGAGAACATCTCCTGGATTCTCGCCAGCGTAACCATAAATAAGAAGAAGAAGAACAAGTAGGGGCGGGGGAATCGTGCTATGCGTGGAGGCTGATCAACAGCCTCCACGCTCTTTTTCTCTTTCTTTTTTCAATGGCCGCTCAATGGGTGAGTGGGCCAAAAGCAGCAAGAGTGCATCGACTTGTTGTTAGCGTATAGGAGAGATGCGAATAAGGAGGTGTGCACTAATGATAGTGCTACCAGTAAAAGGAACACGAGAAGCTGAGCTTCTAGCCGGTTGGTTAGAGCTGGCGGCTCGTGTCAAGAAGGGGCTCTACCTAACGGATGAGCGGAGAGAACAGCGGCTGAGTGCCCGTGCTGAGAAACTGCCGGGACTCGACCTAAATGGCATCCTAGAGATGTTCAAGCAAGGAAATCTACGTATTCAAAACCAGTGCGTAGAGTTCGTAGTTCACCAGGGCGGCGAGAGAGCAGCGGCAAATCAGCGGCGCGCGGGCTATGGTCCGCGGTCAGCTGGGCTCCTCTACAGGATGCCAGAGGGCCGATGCCGACTTCAGGTGATCCCTGGGTACGGAACAACGTCCGTTGCAGTGCAAGCAACGGGTCTTTCGGCCCCAGTAAGGGTCGAGGCAGCCGTAGACATCACTACCAAAATGCTGCGGGCCTTCCGCAACAGTGGATACATCTTGGTAGATCCGTATCTACTATCTCGGGAGTGGATCAAGCTCTTGAGCAAGACGTTCCCGTTCGCTGTAGGTCTAAAAGCCTACGGCGGGGGCCTTTTCGCGCCGTCTCTAGGGACGGTCACTCAGGACGGCGACGAAAGCGTCGCCTCGATCTGTGATCTCGGCGAGGGCCGAGATGGGTCGGGGCTGATCCACCCCCGTCACCCCCTGGTCAAGAAGACCTGCAAGGGCGTACCTTCGCCACTGCAGATAAGAGCCTGGAACCCAGGTACGGGCATGTTCTGTAAGGGCATCTTGGTGCCCTCAGAGAAAGCACTGGATGCGAATGGGCGCCCCGGGATCTGGATTGACAAACTCCAGGTAAAAGGGGTACTCAAAGGGTACACTGGCCCCACAAAAGCCGGGTTTACCCTCGGCGTCATCCAGAAATGGATGGGAGAGCCCAAGATCAGCGTAGCCTTTCCCTTCTGGGAGCGGCTACGGCCAACGGAAACCGCAAAAGAAGCGATCAAGGCATCGCTTCAGGGCTTGAACCTCCATGATGTGGAGGCAGAAGGCCCAGGAATTCCCGAGGCGGTGGCAGTCGCTGATGCACTGGGGGTCGATCGATCGACCTTCCCCCATGTGCACGATGCATGGGACAGAGCCCTCTCCAGAAACCTGTGGAGGGCTCGAAACGGTGCTGGGATGTCCGTACCGGGGCGGGTCATAGTGATGTCAGAGCGGGTTAAGGAGGGCACCATCTGTGGATGGGACCTCAAGGGCCTGAAAGTCGGGAGTGCCCGATTTCCGATGCTGACAGCATCTGGGCTGTTACAGCTCAGAGTGGCCGAGGCCGAGGACGAGTTCCTCATAAGTCACAGGGGTTCCAAGACAGTGCCCCGGAACTGCGTGTTCATGCATCCGAATGATGCACTGAAAATGCAGGGGGACGACGACGGGGACACGGTGCTCATGTTCCAAGCCGAGAACGCGGATCTCGTTCTACAGCGAGATTACGTATTCGAAGATGGTGAGCATTTCGCGTTCGAACCACCAAAAGGTGAAAAGGGAGGCAAGGCACTGGTGCCAACTCTCGACGCACTGAAGAAGAAGCGTGGAAAAGCAGCACGGAGGATCTTGGGTAAGGACACAATGGGGCCAGTGGGTCTGCTGACACTGTACGCCTCGGTCTTCCTGGCACAAGGTCGGAAAATGGAAGCGCTCGCGTGCGCGGTCCTCGTGCAGTACGCCATTGATTCGGGCAAGCGCCCGGTACAGTGGCCACTGTTCAAACCACTAACTAACCCCAAGAACTGGAGGAAGACCTCTTCGGGGGCATATACCCCCAAGAAAAGCCTGAAAAATTCCGGCGTCTTCGGAGCATTTCCGAAGAGCACACTCAAGCAGCTGGCAGCAGCTGCAGGCAAACTGGACCAAACACTAACCTGGAGGGAGGGAGTGGACAACAAGGCAATGTCGATAGCGGCATTCTTATCATACACCCCGCCCAAGAAGTGGCGCCGGAACTTGGTCCACTACATCGCCAAGCAAGCGCTCAGCCATGTAGACCTTCCAGTTGCTGGGGCTCCTGACACTGACCGACTCATCGAGAAAATCGATGTATTGGTCGGAGAAGGAACCTACAACAACGCTCACGCACTGAGCGAAGAGCTTGGCTTCAAGGAGTACGGCTCGTCAATGTCGAAGGCCCTCAAAAGTGGGGGCAGAGACAAAGACGAGCGGGTACGCCTAGCGGAGGAGCTGCTCAGGCAGCGCCTCCGAGGAGCTAAGCGCAAGACGCTAAAAGCGTTTGTGCGCTCGGCGCTCTTTGAGTGCCGAAAAGATCCATCTGCGGCAAGCAGGTGGCTAAAACGAATCGCGCTGGTTTTGGCCAGCCCGAAAATGAGCAAGGTCTTCCAAAAGGCGGGGCTTCCGAGCCCTGCCACGGAAGCCCCAAAGGTGTGCCCCTACGAGGGGTGCATTCCAAAGGTGGTCGGAAGCCTGCCTTCTCACTTAAGTGGGAGTGGCGAGAGCCTACGGTTCTCGGACATCTGGGCAGCGGTCACCTCTCCCAAACTATGGGAGTGGTACGGCCATCACAACCGTACAGATGAGTGCGGCTGTATGAGGACGGCCATTGGCATGGTCGTGGGTGCAAATCGTCGAGAGGCTATGCCTCTCGACGAGATCGCCTCGTTAGTAAAGGGCGTAAACAAGAACTTGGCAAAATTAAGCGAAGAAGAGGAGTAAGCTAAAAACAAAAGACGGGGGGGGATTCCCCCCGTCTTTTTTATATACTCCGCACTTTAAATTTTTAATTAAAATTTAGTTAAAAATTGA
>Ga0209404_10002081_pt1 | contig 12723 bp, 19 predicted proteins | sample TroAtlMetagenome_2_FD_187447 | JGI IMG/M metagenome (GOLD analysis project Ga0209404, IMG submission 187447) | Marine eukaryotic phytoplankton communities from Atlantic Ocean - Tropical Atlantic ANT8 Metagenome (SPAdes) (version 2) | ecosystem: Environmental > Aquatic > Marine > Oceanic...
TTATATAATTTATTGTTGTTTTGTAAGAAGGTTAATATTCCATTTGAGGTATATGCTTTTACTAATGATTATCCTTCTGAGGATACTATTCATAGACTTGCTTATGAGAAGAGAGAAGGATTGGCTTTTATTGAAGAAACATTTTCTTTAATGAATATGTTTACCAGCAAGGTTAATGGAAAGACTTTGGAACATCAGATGAAGAATATATTTCGTATTGCTTCTGCTTGGGGAAATAGTTCATTTGTACCTTATAATATTCCTATTGGTATGAATCTTTCTGGTACTCCATTAAATGAAGCTTTAATTGCATTACATCAGATTCTTCCACAATTTAAGAAAGAAAATAATCTTCAAAAGGTTCAGTGCGTAGTTCTTACTGATGGTGAATCTTCACCTTTAAGGTATAGTAAGGAGTTTCAGCGTAAATGGGAACCTAATTCTTTTATGGGAAGTCAATATGTCAATGAACGTTGTTTTTTACGTAATCGTAAGACAGGTCATACTTATTCGTGTGAGGGATTGGGGCATTGGGCAGATGTAACTGATCTTCTTCTTAAGGATTTAAAACAGAGTTTTCTTGATATTAATTTTATAGGGATACGTATTCTTTGTAATCGTGATGCTAATCAATTTATTCGACGTTATTCTGGAGATGGAGGAGAAAAGTATGATGAGATAATGTCAAAATGGAGAAAGGAGAAATCTTTTACTATTAAGAATTCTGGATATCATAGTTATTTTGGTTTATCGTCCACTACCTTGGGAAATGATGATGAGTTTGAAGTTGGTGATGAGGCAACTAAGGCACAAATTAAACGTGCATTTACTAAGAGTCTTAAGAGTAAAAAAATGAATAAGAGAGTGTTGGGAGAATTTATGGAATTGGTGGCATAGACCAATTTAAAAACTGTCCACTAAGGGGTCATAAAGACCTCTTTTTTTAGTATAATATCTGTATAAATAAAACGCTACATTATGACTTTTCAAACAAAGATGACAGAAGATCAAATATTTGATTCTTTGAAAAGCACTTATGGTACAGAGTTCACTACTGCTGATGTAAAAGGATTTTGTGCTTTGAATGATATTTCATATCAAACAGTAACCAAAAAAATAAAGAATTATAAAGTAGGGAAGGGTAAATGGAATCTTGAAGTTACGACTAAAGTTGTAGAGAATATTGAGCGTTCTTTTAATGCTCCTTCTATTGAACGAGAATCTTTAGTACCTGAGAAAGATGATACTTTTATTAAATTTGGAAATTTTAATGATATTAAATCTATATTAAAATCTAAGGTTTTTTATCCAACATTCATTACTGGATTATCTGGTAATGGTAAAACCTTTTCTGTAGAGCAATCTTGTGCTCAACTTAAGAGAGAAATTATTCGTGTAAACATTACTATAGAAACAGATGAAGATGATCTCATTGGCGGCTTCCGCCTTGTTGACGGTGCCACAGTCTGGCACAATGGACCAGTCATTGAAGCTATGGAACGGGGGTGTGTATTGCTCCTTGACGAAATCGACCTTGCCAGTAACAAAATCCTCTGCCTCCAACCGATCCTTGAAGGTACTGGAATTTTCCTTAAAAAAATCGGAAGATACGTTAGACCAGCAAGAGGATTCAACATCGTCGCCACCGCAAATACTAAGGGCAAAGGTTCAGACGACGGACGGTTTATTGGAACTAATGTGCTCAATGAAGCCTTCCTCGAAAGATTCCCTGTAACATTTGAGCAAGATTATCCTGCTCCTAATGCCGAACAGAAAATTCTTTTAAATGTTGCTGATGCAGTTGGTGTAGATGATAAAGATTTCTGTAAGAGATTGGTAGATTGGGCAGACATCATTCGTAAGACATTCTATGATGGTGGTATAGAGGAGATTATAAGCACCCGTCGTTTGGTTCATATTATTCGTGCATATGCTATCTTTGGTAAAAAGGAGAAAGCAATTGCAGTGTGTGTGAATCGTTTTGATGATGAAACAAAACAATCTTTCTTAGAATTGTATGATAAAGTAGATGCTGATTTTGAATTTGATAAGGCAGAAGATGAAGCTTATGAGGGAGATTGATGAATCTTTGGAAAAATTATAAATCGTCTCTTTCCCGTATATTCCCAATGCAGAAACATTTGCGTTGGGCTTATTGGAAAAATAAAGGAACAACTTTAGTTGCTGATCTTTATCACAATGAAAACATTATTAAATCAAGAGAGGTAGAAATTTACGATGAAAAATCTTGCATCTATAACAACATCATCTATCCTAAGACTGGAAGTAATCTTCCCTGTTTTGGTATGGATCTTATGGGATTCTTTGACAAGAAGGTTATTGTAGTCTTTGATTTTCAGCATCCTGTAGAAAATCATCCATTTTCTGTTGTGGGATTACCAAAACCAAAAAGTGATATTCGTTTCTTTGAACCTGGTAATCATTTTTCTGAGAATCTTTATATTGCTTATTGCACTATGTCAGAGGTTGATCAACACTTAGAGATGTTTGAGAAATACTTGACAATTTATGCTGATATGGTAGAATGTAAACAACCAACTGGAACTGATACCAGTGTTTATAAGGATTTTGATTCTTATATGACTAAACTTGATCCTGTAGGTGGATATCTTGCTGGTAAGTTTGGAAAGGATAAAGCAGAGAGACTTGTGAACGAATTTTTATTTGATTATGGTTAACTCATGGAGTCTTTTAGACTCCGAATTAAATGGAACTATGGATAAGGATTATCCTATTAAGGATCGTGAAATGACTGAAGAACAACCCTGGGTTTATGAATCACCTGATGGTGGTAAAACTGTTACTAGAAGAAAACCTGGTGATGATTATACAAAGAAAGAAGTAATTAAAGGTGATTACTTTGATGGGGGCCAACCATTTGAACAGAGTTATCTATCAGATAATGATGATCAAGCAGCACATCATTTTAATCTAAATAACGAGGTTCAAGTTAATCTACAAGAAACGGAGTCTATGACTGCACATTATTTTAAATATCATGAGGAAGAGATACTTAAGGATATTGAATCCTATGTTTCTCAAACTTATCGTGGGCATTACACTGGTAATACGCACGAGTATCGAAACGTTCAAACCCTTGATTTAATGGCAGCACGGGACATTGCTTCTGGATTTTGTCAAGCAAATATTATAAAGTATGGTAGTCGGTATGGAAGTAAAGATGGAAAAGAAAAGAAGGACTTGATGAAAGTGATACATTATGCTATGCTATTACTACACTTTGATGATCACTACGGTAAACCATCAGAAACAACTGGTAACATTGATTTTCAAATGCCTTAATTATGAAACTTAGAGACCATACTATGAAATTATCTGACAACACTCTCACAATTCTGAAGAACTTTGCAGGTATTAACAATTCAATTCTTGTGAAGCAGGGAAATAAACTTAGAACAATTTCTGTTGCTAAGAATATTCTTGCAGAGGCAGAAATTAAAGAAGAATTTCCTCGTGATTTTGCCATTTATGATTTAAATCAATTTTTAAATGGATTAGGACTTCATCAGGATCCTGATCTTGATTTTAAGGAAGAATCTTATCTTACTATTCGTGAAGGAAAGCGTAGAGTAAAATATTTCTTTGCAGATCCTCAAGTAATTATTTCTCCACCAGAAAAGGAGATTACTTTGCCTTCTGAGGATGTTCATTTTCAATTAGATAGTACTTCATTAGAGAAGTTATTGAAAGCAGCAGCAGTTTATCAACTTCCTGATTTTTGTGTTGTTGGTAATGCAGGTGCAGTTAAGTTAGTCGTTCGTGATAAGAAAAATGATACTTCAAATGAATATGCAATTACTGTTGGAGAAACAGATAAAGAGTTTACATTTAATTTTAAGGTAGAGAATATTAAAATTATTCCTGGTGCTTATGATGTAGGTGTTTCATCTAAATTATTATCAAAGTTTCAGAATACTCAACATAATCTTAAGTACTATATTGCGTTAGAACCTGATTCTACTTTTGGATAATGAAAATTACTAAAAAGATTATTGAGGACCTTGAGAAGGCACTTGATACAAGAAAGAAGAATGGGGATCCTATTTGGGATGATGGTGATGAGATTGAAGTATGTGTTGCTGGGACATGGGTAGCAGATAAATTTATTACAATTTTAAACAGAACCAAGAATCCATATAAAGGATCTATAGCACGTAATAACATTCCTCCATCTATGGGGATTGTTCCACCTTCTCCTAATGTATAATGAGCGACTTTATTTGGGTTGAAAAATATAGACCCAAAACAATTGATGAATGTATTCTTCCAGATAATATTAAGAATACCTTTCAGGATTTTCTAAATAAAGGCGAAATACCAAATATGTTACTTGCTGGTCCTCCTGGGGTTGGCAAGACAACAGTGGCTAAAGCACTTTGTAACGAACTGGGGGTAGACTGTTATGTCATCAATGGATCGGATGAAGGACGATTCCTCGATACCGTCCGTAATAATGCTAAAAACTTTGCCTCAACGGTCTCGCTTTCGTCGGAAGCGAAACACAAAGTTATTATCATCGACGAGGCGGATAACACGAGTAACGATGTCCAACTCTTACTCAGGGCGTTTATCGAAGAATTTGCAGGGAACTGTAGATTCATCTTCACTTGTAACTACAAAAATAAAATACTCGAACCCCTCCACTCCAGGTGTGCTGTGGTCGAATTTGGCATCAAGGGTAAAGAGAAGCAAACAATTGCTGCGGAGTTCTTCAAAAGGCTTACGAGTATCCTGGATCGAGAAAAGATTGAAGCCGATAAGAAGGTTCTTGTTCAACTCATTAATAAACATTTTCCTGATTGGAGACGAGTTCTTAATGAATGTCAGAGGTACTCGGTCGGGGGAAAAATTGATTCGGGAATACTTGCAGCGTTCTCGGACATTGCTGTAGATGAATTACTTAAAAACCTTAAAGAAAAGAAATTTCAGGAAGTACGTAAATGGTGTGTCAGTAACCTGGACAATGATCCTACTGTACTTTTGCGTCGTATCTACGATTCTCTTTATGCATCCTTGGTCCCTAATACTATTCCTGCTGCCGTCCTTATTCTTGCTAAGTATCAGTACCAAATCGCATTCGTCGCAGATCAGGAGATAAATTTACTTGCTTGTTTAACTGAGATTATGGTTGAATGCGAGTTCAAATAATGAAAACAGTTTTTGTTAATGGAACCTTTGATATTCTTCATAGGGGACATCTTGAACTTTTAAATTATGCAAGGAGTTTTGGATATGTGTATGTTGGAATTGATACTGATGAATGTGTAAGAGGAAAGAAGGGTCCTGGTAGACCTATTCATAATCAGGAAGAGAGAAAGTTTCTTCTTGAGAATTTAAAGTCGGTTGATGAAGTAATATTCTTTTCTAGTGAACCAGAATTTGAGGAGTTGATAAAGTCTCTTAAACCTGATATAATAATAGTAGGTTCTGATTGGAAAGAGAAATCCACCATTAAATCTTATTATGATGGTGAATTAATTTTCTTTGATAGAATGGAAGAATATTCCACAACAAAAACAATTGATAGGTGTCAATTTAAATGAAAAGGAAAATTCACACAGATGAGTACATGCAAGCAGGATGGAATGATTGCCCACCTGGTGCTCATCCATATGTAAGAGGTTCCCGTCATAATAAGATAGGAATGTATATAATGTGGACCTACTACATATTAATCATAGGAATGGTTATTAGACTTATACTGGTACTTAATCAATGAGAGACGAATTACTTAATTTATTAATAAATGATGCTTATCGTAAAGGTGAGTTTACTCTTTCATCTGGAAGAAGCAGTGAGCACTATGTAAATTGTAAACCAGTAACTTTAAGTGGAAGGGGACTTACACTAACAAGTATGATGCTTCTGGGGTGCATAGAAGAGGATTCTGCTGCAGTTGCTGGTCTTACTTTAGGTGCAGATCCATTAGTATCTGGAGTTGCTGTAGTTTCTGCTCTGGATAGAAAGACACTTAATGCATTGATTGTTCGTAAGGAACCAAAGGGGCATGGTACAAAAGTATGGATAGAAGGACCACCACCTCCAGAAGGATCTAAGATTACTGTTCTTGAAGATGTAATCACAACAGGTGGTTCTGCTATTCAAGCAGTAAAAAGAATTCGTGATGCTGGTTATACTGTTAATCGTGTAGTTTCTATTGTGGATCGTCAAGAGGATGGTGAAGCAGATACTGCTATGAAATTAGCAGGATTAGAACTTTATAGTTTGTTCTCTTTAGATCAGATTGCAGATGAATATTTGATGAGGATTGCGGATGCCAAGGATGAATCAGGAGACTAAATTAGTATTTGCTTTAGAACATATTGCTCATCTTGAAGATTTGATTGAAGATAATGAATGGCAAGATTTTCTTGTACAACCATTAACTACAATGAAATATGAATTTGAAAGACAGTTGAGTAATGAAAGGGCTAGAAAAAATAGATAAATTATGATAGAATATTAAAAGCAAATTATGAGTAAATTGAAAAAGAAACAACGACACCAAGTTAAGTCCAGATTTTATTATCTGTTCTGGGGTGCTGCTACTGTATCAGTATTCATTGGACAGATGTATGTTGGTTCAGGATATCGTAGAATGTCCGAATCATTTGATAGAGTTGTGGATGGTATTGTGGTGGAAATGGAAAGAGATCCTATTAAGTATTACTAATGCTTTCACAAGAAGAAAAAGAAGTCATTCTTAATAAGATAGAGGAACTATCTGAACAATTGGGTGGTGACTATCTACATCAAAATTTTATTAATACCAAAGGACAGAGTGCAAAACGTATTCAAATAATCTATGATAATGACCTATTAGGAAAATGAGATTGACTGATGGTATTTAAAATCGACGAATCAAGACTTAAAGAACCAAGAGTTAAAACTACTCCTGAGAATGTTAATGAAGCAAATGAAGCATTGTTTCATAATAAAATGAATTTACCTGCAGCTGCAAAGCATTGTGGTATGACCCATAAAGAAATGAAATTAACTTTTTGGGAATATTTGAAATATAATCCTATTACTTATGAAGACTCTTAAATCTTATAAAACACCCTTAAGGTATCCTGGCGGTAAGTCCCGTGCTTGTAAGAAGATGGAAACATATTTTCCAGATCTTCGTAATTATGTTGAATTTAGGGAACCTTTTTTAGGTGGGGGAAGTGTAGCTATTCATGTATCAAAGAAATACCCACATTTGAAGATTACAGTTAATGATTTATATGAACCATTAGTAAATTTTTGGGTTATACTTCAGCAGTTTGGTAGTGAATTGACAGAGAAGTTGATGGATTATAAATCAACACACCCTGATCCAGAATCTGCAAGAGAACTATTCATTAATTCAAAAGAAATAATTAATAAAATTGATATTGATAGCACTGAACGTGCTGCAGCATTTTATATTGTTAATAAATGTTCATTTAGTGGTCTCACTGAAAGTTCATCATTTTCACAACAAGCATCTAATTCTAATTTCTCTATGAGAGGTATTGAGAAATTACCTGGATATTCTGAGATAATTTCTAATTGGCATATAAATGGATATTCTTATGAGCATTTAATGGAGAATGAGATTCATGATGGTCTTTTTATGTACTTAGATCCTCCTTATGATATTAAGGATAATCTATATGGTAAGAAGGGATCTATGCATAAGGGATTTGATCATGATAAGTTTGCTCATGATTGTGATACACATTCTCATATAGATATGATGGTTAGCTATAACTCTGATCAATTGGTTAAGAATCGTTTTCAAAGTTGGAATGCTGCTGAATTTGATTTAACTTATACAATGAGATCTGTTGGAGAGTATATGAGAGATCAACAAAAAAGAAAAGAATTATTATTATTCAACTATCAATTAGAGGACAGTGTATATGGATAATTCAGAAGATAATCCATTTTGGGGTGAGCCAACTCCTACTGATCTTTGGGATGATATGAAGAAACTTGATTGTCTTTATGAAAAATTATCTTGGGATCATAGAGATTATCTAGAATTTGTTATTGAAGGTAATAAGATAGTTATTAGAAATAAGTCTAGAGAGGGTAGGTAATGGGTAAGAACATAGTTGTTTATTCTTACAAAACCAATTCTCATGATCATATTAATGATCATGAATTAAAACGTTTAGAACATAGTATTCGTTCTTTGAGGGAATTTAATAATGAAATATCTGTTTATCTTTTTTGCGACAAGCCTTCTTTTATTCCCCCTTATTTTAGCATTGAATATGCAGTAAGGGTTTTACCATTTGAGGAACAAGTTAATCATGGAATGGTATTCATTTACAAGTGGTTTAATCTTAAATATTTTGAAGATGGAGAGGGAACTTATGTAGATGCTAATATTTTATATCTAGATTCTGATACTCTTTTTTATGGTGATGTTCAATATCTTTTTGATCATTATAATTATAGAGATGTTTTTGGTAGAGAAGAGTTTGGGTTTAGACATGATCCAAATATTGGTGGTGGAAAGAATATAAGAAAAGGACTTGATTATGTTGATCAGTGTATTGTTGAACAGGGTGGAAAGGAACAAATATACAAGTATTGTACTGGAGTAATGTTATTCAGAAATGGTATTCATTTAGATTTCATAGACCGATTGGGTGAACTGGTGGAGTTGATGTTTAAACTTAAAAATGGTAAAATACCATATCCAGTTCCTAATCCCAGAATAGTGGATGAATATGCTTTATGGATTATCTTAAGTAGAATAGGAGTAGATGGTGATCTTTTTGGTGCTCAGGATGTAACTCAGGGTTATATTGAAGAGAAGCATCAAGAATTTTTTAATCCAATTGTGATACATTATACTACTAAGGGTGAACAAATAATGGCTGAACAGGATGAGAGATTTAGTAATCTACGTAGAGATGTAGATGAATTTAGTGAACAGATTGATCCTTACCACACATTATGACTGAATTGAAAGATTGGTTGAATTCTATTAATTTGACGAAGAAAAATTTGATTGATGAAGATCCTTCTTTAGAGAAGGAGTATCCTCCATACATTATCAATCGTTGCTTGTCAGGACATCTTGATTGTATTATGTTTATAAATGAGATGAATCAATACCATTTTCTTGATAAGAAGATGCAATATGATTTTTTGCTAAATACCTTGAGATCCAAGAAGAGATTCTCTCCTTGGCTCCGTAAAGATACAATCAAAGATCTTGACTTGGTAAAACGTTATTATGGTTATAGTAACGAAAAAGCGAAACAAGCTCTGCGAATCCTAACAAAAGAACAACTTAATTTTATAAAATCTAAATTTGAAACTGGAGGAAGACAATGAGTGTGGTTCAAGAGCCTGAAGTAAAATGGGCACCCGACCAAATGGTAGAAGTGGTATTGGGTGAACCCGATGACTTCCTCAAGGTTAGAGAGACTTTAACAAGAATTGGGGTAGCATCCCGAAAGGAAAAGAAGATATATCAATCATGTCATATTCTGCATAAGCAAGGGAGATACTATCTTGTGCATTTTAAAGAACTCTTTGCGCTCGACGGTAAACACGCTAATCTTACGGTTAATGATGTTCAGCGTAGGAATCGTATTGCTCAGCTTATTGCTGATTGGGGTTTGGTAAGTATTGTTGATGCAAATAAAATTCAGGATATTGCACCTTTAAATCAGATTAAAGTGTTGTCATATAAAGATAAAGGTGACTGGATCTTAGAAACCAAGTATAATATAGGTTCTAAGAAAAAGAAGGTTGAAGAGACTGAGTAATTTATGAACAATCTTTATAATGGAATTAGTGAGCGTCTTTATTACACTTTAGGAAAACGCCCCCAGATTGCTAGTGCTCATGATATTTACATGGCATTATGTTATGCTGTAAGGGATCAGATGATGGCATATCATCTTGCTCCAGAGGTTTGTAATAATCAAAAGGAAGTTGCATATCTTTCTGCAGAATTTTTAATTGGACCACAACTTGGAAATAATCTTCTTAATCTGGGATTAGAAAAGGAAGCAAGAGAAGCATTACGTGAATATGATTTAACACTAGAACAGGTGTTGGATTTAGCAGAAGAACCTGGATTGGGTAATGGTGGTCTTGGTAGACTTGCTGCTTGTTATATGGAGTCTTTAGCGACTTTAAAAGTTCCTGCTACTGGTTATGGTATAAGATATAAGTTTGGCATGTTCAAACAGATTATCAGAGACAATATGCAAATGGAAGTCACTGATAATTGGTTACACGGAGATTGGCCATGGGAATTGGCACAACCAGATGAATCTGTTCTTGTAGGTTTTGGTGGTAAAGTAGAGAATTATATTTCAGATAGAGATCATTATAGAGTACGTTGGGTTCCTGCTGAGACAGTAGTTGCTGTTCCTTATGATGTAATGCAGTTAGGGTACAGAGTTGATACTTGTAATAGATTGAGATTGTGGAGAGCAGATGCTACTGAGATATTTGATTTTTATGCATTTAATATAGGTGACTATATGGGATCAGTAGAGCAGAGTGTTTCTTCTGAGACCATTTCTAAAGTTCTTTATCCTAATGATGGTACTGATGCTGGTAAAACATTAAGATTGAAGCAGCAGTTTTTCTTTGTAAGTGCTTCCCTTCATGATATGGTACGTAATTTAGAGAAGTGTAATGTACCTTTAGAAGAGTTTCCAAATAGATATCAAGTTCAACTTAATGATACTCACCCTGCGGTTGCAGTTGCAGAGATGATGAGAATCCTTGTGGATCTTAAACATTTTGAATGGGAACCAGCATGGGAGATTGTAAGTAAGAGTATTTCATATACTAACCATACTCTTCTTCCAGAGGCATTAGAGAAGTGGGATCTTAAATTATTTAAGACTCTCTTACCACGTCATATGGAGATCATTTATGAAATTAATAGAAGGTTCTTACAAGTAGTAAGACTTCATTATCCTGGTGATGATAAGATGTTAGAGAAGATGTCAATAATTGATGAGAGAGGTAATAAGTCAGTAAGAATGGCAAATCTTGCAACCATAGGATCCCATCATGTGAATGGTGTGGCAGCACTTCATTCTGAGTTGGTTAAGACTCAGTTAATGCCAGAGTTTAATGATCTATGGCCACATAAGTTTACTAATGTAACTAACGGAGTTACACCACGTAGATGGGTTGGATCATCTAACGTACCACTTGCAGAAGTTCTTGATGAGTATGCACCAGGTTGGATTACTGATGGTAATCAACTTAAGAATCTTGAGACTCATATTGATAATGAAGATTTAATTGAGAAGTATGCAACTTGTAAGGTACTTGGTAAGCATAGTCTTGCCAATTATATTCATGATGAACTTGGTATATCAGTTGATCCATCAAGTATGTTTGACGTACAAGTTAAGAGGATTCATGAGTATAAGAGACAGCATCTTATGGCTCTTTGGGTAGTTACTCAATATCTACGTATTAAGAATGGGCATGATATAGTTCCAAGAACTGTAATCTTTGGTGGTAAAGCAGCACCAGGATACTATATGGCAAAATTGATAATTCAATTTATCTGTAGTATTGCTGAAGTTGTTAATAGTGATCCTGATATGGATGGTAAGTTACGTGTAGTATTCTTACCAAACTATAGTGTTAAGTTAGGAGAGAAGGTATATCCTGCTGCTGATTTATCAGAACAGATTTCTACTGCTGGTAAGGAAGCATCTGGCACAGGAAATATGAAGTTTCAGATGAATGGTGCTCTGACTATTGGAACACTTGATGGTGCTAATGTAGAGATACGTGAGCTTGTAGGAGAAGAGAACTTCTTCCTCTTTGGTAATGATGAGAAAGGAATATCAGATCTATGGGCAAATGGATATGAACCTAAGCATTATATGAGTCCAGAATTATGGGAAGCAATAAACCTTATTAAGGGTGGACATTTTAGTAATGGTGATAAGGAAACTTTTGAACCACTTTTAAATAATTTACTTGATAATGATCCTTTCTGCGTATTTGCTGACTTCTCTGATTATCTTGATGCTCAGGATAGAGTAAGTAATGCATGGAAAGATTGGAAGAATTGGCAACGTATGTCATTAATTAATGTTGCGAGATCAGGATTCTTTTCATCAGATAGGTCAATTGGAGATTATTGTGAATCTATTTGGGGTATTTAATTGAAGAAATTTATTTTTGATATTGACGGAACTTTGACTCCTAGTAGAGAACAGATTGATCTGGAATTTTTATTGTTCATGATGTTTTTTGCATCAAGAAATGATGTTTATCTTGTTACTGGAAGTGATCGAGATAAGACATTAGAGCAGATTGGTTTGGATTTATATAATGCAGTTAAAAGAGTTTATAATTGTTCTGGTTGTGATGTATATGAAGGTGATAAGAATGTGTATAGATCTGAATGGGATTTACCTTGGGAAGTAGAAAGATTTTTAGAGGATGAATTGGATTACAGTCAGTTTGTTATGCGTAATGGGAATCATATTGAGAGAAGACCTGGTACTGTTAATTTTAGTATTTTAGGTAGAGATAAGGATCCTTCTGTTGGTAGAGATGAATATATTAGATGGGATAAGGATACTAATGAGAGAGCAGACATAGCAGATAGACTTAAGAGTGCATTCCCTGGATTGACTATTGCCCTTGGAGGTCAGACAGGTCTTGATATTGGACCTTATGGTAGTGATAAGAGTCAAA
>Ga0209404_10002087_pt1 | contig 12700 bp, 16 predicted proteins | sample TroAtlMetagenome_2_FD_187447 | JGI IMG/M metagenome (GOLD analysis project Ga0209404, IMG submission 187447) | Marine eukaryotic phytoplankton communities from Atlantic Ocean - Tropical Atlantic ANT8 Metagenome (SPAdes) (version 2) | ecosystem: Environmental > Aquatic > Marine > Oceanic...
AGTCCTAGCTTCGCTAATGAAGTTAGTAAATTTCATCTAATCTACGACGTTTCCTCTATCTATTTATTCATCCCCAGTTCTTTGCTACCGTGAAATTCGACTTAGAGAATTCGATACGATCCACAATCTTAAGTGCTTTCATATCTTTTATAGCAACAAATCCTTCTGGAGCAGTGACTCTGAACCCATCATCTGTACGAATAAAGGTACCAATGTCCTGTACTTTAGACAGTTTTTTGACTACCATTGTCTTCGCAGAAATGAGGTTTAAATAAGAAGCCACCGTCATATATATGGATCTATTATATGTCTTGATAAATTTCAATCCATCTGCCTGTACCTTCTGCCACTTACCTTTAGCACTAGCAGTCTTAACTGAATTGATTTGTTTAGTAAGTGCTTGCTGATAATAGTTTGCAAAGTTAGCAGTCACAGCCTTGGTATTGGTAAGTGAAGTGCCTGTACGGATGTAAGAGTTAAAGAACTGTTTAAACATCACTGCTAACATAAACTTACCTTGCCCAGTATCTTTCAGTACGTTAAGAAATTCTGATGCTTGCTTAAGAGATCCACTAGCACGATTAACTGCTGAATTATATGCAGTTTTCTCTGCAGCAGTGAACTGTGAAGCACCTGATGCATCTGAAAATGAAGATGAAAGAACAACACATTGCTGTGTACTAGCAGGTGGTGTAGTAACACCAAATCCTGCAGTCATAGTTGCAATACTAGTACCAGTATATTTTGTATGAAATACTATACCAATATCTGATTGTTGTATCTTAGTTGCTAAAGGAGTACCAGTAGGTACAGCATAAGTGATTGTATTAGGAGTAAACGTAACACAATTCTCTCCACCAACTGTCTGGGTAACGGTACTACCACACCATAAGAGATCACCTTGAAGTACACCTGAGAAACTTAACTTACTAAGTTCCTTAAGACATTTCTTTAAAACATAATTCAATCCTCCAGTTCCAGGATAGAGGTCATCTATATGATATTCGTTATAACATATCTTAGGGTTAGTCTTATTAAATACACTCTTAGTTCCTACAAAGAAGTATCCACTCTCAGGATCCTTACCACATACAATAGCAGGAGCACCATCCCACTTGGTAGTAACAGCTATGCTACTACTTGAAGGACCTTCCAACATTTTCCCAAGAGATTTCAGAAAGAGTATAGCATTCTTACCTCCTTCAGATCCATTGTTTAGTATGTCGTCCTCTAAATGTTCGAGGTGGGTATTCTTTGACATTAGTCTGCTCCGATTATTCTATGAAGTGCGTCACCTTTTTCAACATAGTTTCTGAAATAATCCTTTGCTTTCTCATACTTGAGACGGAAAGATAGGATAGTTTTCTTTGCTACGGTACCACTGATATCATCATCGATTAAACGAACGATACGCTTGTCTGGTAATCTTCCATCTTGATCTGAAGAGTCTTCCATCAGTACCTTAAGGTTGTAGGAACCACTTACCAATCCATTATACAGCCCATCGAACTGAAATATCTGTGCAGTGGACAGTTCTGGACGTGCACCCTCCTTAAGATTAACAACGATAACATTCTCCTCACGTCGGGTAGCAAACCATTCTATAGCATCAGCAAATCTCCTCCAGAATACAGTCTTAGATTGAGGATTTAAACAATTAGTTTCAATGATATTTCCAGCCCAATCATAAACCTTATTAACAGCATTGATAGCACGTGACTGCATATCAGGACCATTAGCAATCTCTGTATCCCAAGAGGACATTAATGCACCATTAGAAGAAGGTCTTTGACCAATAATTCTTTGCCACAATTCATCCTGCTTATCCCTATCCCAACCACCAACCTGTCCAAACTGATTAACATTTCTCTTCAATGATATCTGTTTGATTGCCATCATATCATTTGTTGTACCAGTAATAGGGAAATAAAATCCTCCTCTTGTTATGGTACTATCAGGATCAATCCTTAAATTAACATCAACTGTTGTGTCACCACCACCTGTAATACCAAGAGCTTCAACAACTATCTTATTGTATATGTTATTAGTATAACACTCTGTAGCTAGGTAATTAATATCTCTACTCTGAAGGAAAGCTTTTATACTTGGATAAGTTCTATAAAGTGCATCAAATTGAGCAGGATCAGTAGTAGTCAAGAGATTCATATCAGCTCGTGCTAACTCAACCGTAAGGTGTATATGATCTACGACTTTAGTATTTAAATTGGGGGAATCAATAACTACTGTTCTCTGCTGACCAGTCTGTCCACGTATAAGAGTAATGATATCATCTATGTTAGCATCAGTAATATTATTATTTCTCTTGTTCTTAAACCTTGCTGCTATAGCACAAGCAAGTATACCTTCAGCAACGTTACCTAAATTATATCCAGACTCTTTAATATTCTCCTTATCTAAATGTGATAATGCTACGTACTGTCCTGGCTTAGATTGACCATAGGATCTACCACCACGGTATACCCATATCTTAGCAGTTCTACCATCTTTATGGAAAGATGATTTGACACCATCTATTCCAGCACTCTTAACCTTCTTCCAAGATGCGTGATCAACATCAACCCAGTACAATCCATTACCACCAACACGAGGTCCACCACCGCTTTCCTCTTTGGTCATAAAACCTTCTTTATTCTCAACCATATTTAAAAATGGTTCCCAATACTTTGGTTGAGCTAGATCACCAACTGTAATTCCAACTGTAGACATAGAACGCAGGTCTCCACGTACTATTTAGAATGGATATGAGATAGGGTAAGATTGAAAGCGATGCTGTACCTGTCTTGAGGTACTGGTGACTGATCAATCCAGTGCATAATCCAACTAGGAAATGCAACCAAGAGTCCCGTGACAGGTTTTACAATCATCCTGTGACTGTTCCAGTTATTAACTTCTCGTATCAAGTCTCTAGGTACAGTGTACTCTATAGCACTATGTGGATTAGCAAGGATAAGTGGTGCAGTGTTTTCATCTGCCTCTGGATAAAACACAAAACTAATCCAATGATTAGCGTGGATGTGTGGTTCTGTATTGTGAGCATTCTGTGGTCCAAAACTATTCCTATTGATCCAGAAGTCACTAATCTGTGGGTTTGCTTTCTCAGATAAACCGTACAGTTCAGAAAAATGTGGGATCTTACTATTAATATAGTCAGTTAGTTCTGGAATATCTTCTTCTAGTGGACCACTTTGCCACCCATTTGTATGATAGGAAGGTCTACTCTCCTCAAGATCAATACAGTATTCTAAAATCTTGTCACAATCTATAGGAAGAACCTCTTGTGCTAGAAAACTAGCAAAGATAGGTTGCAAGTTCATTAGAATGTACCTGGCTTCTTATATAAATTCATAGCAAACACTCTCCTATTAGCAGGAGTAGGTGGTACACTATGTTTTAATTTACCATCAAATATAATCAACTGTCTCTCTGCTGGATAGTATTGAGCGAGATCAAATATAACAGGTGAGCATCCCTCATCCAACTTTAAAAATCCTACAGCAGAAAAGTCTGCTGGAAAATGACAATGAGGTAGAGTATAATCTCCGTGAGAATAATCAGCACCCCATACATCTCTTGTATAATATTCTATATCATTGGTACCATCATTGAGTCCACCAAAGACTCTACCACCTGTACCATATACTAAATTAGATATCATCTTACAGCACAACTGAGTGAACTCTACAGTCTTAGGCATCTGTAGATTCCACTCGGTCTGTCTTGCTTTCACATTTGTTATCTCAGGTCCCTTGACATCTAGTGCCATCCATTGATCGATGGCTTCATTAGATTCTTTTATACACTCGTCAGGAAGAATGAATTCATAGATGGGTTCACCACCAGCTTGCAAATAGGTTGTCATTTTTTAATCCACCTTGGTAGATAAAATATTAACCAAGCAAGAGTCCAGAAGGTTAGTAGTACCATTATGTGTAGTATCCTACTGGAGTTTACTATCAACCCTAAGGTCACAAGTCCCATCCAAAGATAGTCTAGGGTACCGTGAAATCTATACCATATATTCGCACCAAATCTATCAATGAATCCTTGCCTACGTCTTGCGAACCACGGTGATACGTGCCTCATCATAACGAAGCCTTCATTGAAAAACATAACAAAAAATCCAATCCAAAAAATCATCGTCCTGGTATGTACCTCTGTGCTTTGGTGGCTGCTTGTTGGACTAGTGGCATCACATCGTCCTCGACTCTTTCTATTATTTCATCAACAACACTGACATCTATGTCCATAAATGGTGGAATGATACCAAGGATACGAAGAAGACCATCAACAAATAATGCCAGACATATAAATCCAAGAATCATACTAATAATAGTAGCCTTAAAATTATGGTCTGCCATTGAAGCTTCATCGATTGCTCTAGCTTCTTCAACGGCAGCAGCGATTAATTTGTCCACCTCCTCTTTTGTATAGGAGATGTTTTTTATCATCTCTTCGGTCATTGGTCTAGTTACCGATCACCTTCAGCTCGGTTCTCGGATTTAGTAACGGTAAATTCACCTTCTGGATACCTTGCTGCTAACTTAACAGTGTTGCGGAAGAATACTTCCTCTAACCTTAAGTTTAAAGCGAGACAAGCTTGGGCACTGTACCATAATATATCACCCAGTTCTGTCATTAAATGGTCTCGGATATCTGCATTATATTCTTTGCCTTGGAACTTAACTTTCTTTACCAGTTCCATAAACTCACCTGCTTCAGCAACTAACCCTGAGGCAGCAGTATCTAGTCTTTCAATTTTACATCCTGCTTTATGTAGCTCCTCATACCTCTTCATAAGTGATTCGTAATCCTTTGAAGGATCACTTGTTACGAGGTCAACAAAATCGATATACTTATCGAGATCGATTTCTAGCTTCTCTTTATGGGTTGCTTTATCAACAACTTTCTTAGCAGAGGGGGTACCAAAGCCAGGAAAATCATTGGGCATTCCTTCTACATCGATAGTCATACTTTAAAATCGTTAAATTTACTTTTAGAACCAAAGACATTGACTATGTTATCATCGGACTCATCATCCTTCTGACCAGAATCAATAATCTTGGCTTGATCCTTACAATCATACAACCTCATCTTGTTTCTGTCAATGCCAACTACAAATCTCTTATTAGTTGTAGGGTCATTATATCTATTCTTCAACTGCTTAACCATTAACTTTCCTTCTCCTTCCAATTCCTCGCTAGAAATGAGAGCGAACATAAGGTCAGCAGTAGCAGGAAGTCCGAAAGATTCAGATGTGTCGGTAAGGTCAGGATCGCTAGAAGCGAACCCAGAACGAGTAGTTTGAGTAGCACTGACAATCGGTACGTTACACTCTCCAGCAAGACCACGAAGCTCTTCAGCAATCGCTTTAACATATGTGTAACTGTTGACAACTGCACCTTTAAACCTCGTACTAGAACAAATGTTTAGATAATCTATGAATATTATATCAGGTGTGAATGATTTCTTAATCGATAACTCCTGTAGTAATGCTTTAAAATGTCCACAGTGTGCTGAAGCAGTAGGGTACTCTTTGACAATCAAACGACCCTGTGTCTTCTTAGCTATCCGTGTGATCTTCTGATCAAACATAATCTTAGGAAGAGTCTCTAACTGTTGTACATTAACGTTGAGAAGGTTGGCATCAATACGTTCTGCTATCTTTTCTTCTGCCATCTCAAGGGTAATATACAATACATTCTTACCTTGCATCAAATGAGACGCAGCAGTATGACATAGGAACAGTGACTTACCCACACCTGTACCAGCTAGGCATATGTTCAATGTCTTATTACCTAGACCACCCTTAGTGATCTTATTAAACATCTCAAGATCAAATGGAATCTTCTCCTCTACACGATGATAGAATTCAAATCTAGCATCAGAATCATATAGGTAATCGTGACCTACTGAGTTATCAAAACTAACAGACAATGCATCTGTAAGGATAGATGGTATAGCATCACGTCCCATTGTCTCAGAGTTACCATCAGCAATCTGAATAGATTCTAACAATGCATTGTACACTGCACGATCTCTACACCACTTCTCTGTAGTATCACATAACCATTTTAATTCGTGTGGTTCATCCTGACTATGACCTAACCAATCTACTATAGTAGTATATGTGTCACCAGTTAAATCACTACGTGTTTCTAACTCAATACTCAATGCTTCCTTAGTAGGAATAGCATCATACTTACTGAAGTACTTATTAACCTCATCAAATACAATCTTGTTATTAAGTTCTTCAAAATACTCATCTTTTAAATGAGGTAAGACTCTACGAACGTACCCTTCATTAAACAGAAGGGAATTCACAATCATAGATTCAACATTACTAGACATAGTGTGTGTACGTAGTGGCTATGTACTTGGTGTGAGACACCGCAGGGTTAGCCTTATGAGGGTAAGTCCACAATGGTGGGAAGATTAATAGTGTACCAGCTTTAGGTTTAATCTGCAATCCATTACGAAATTCTGTTTCACCACCCTCTTCTACGTCATTAAGATACCATTGAATAGCTAAGAATCTCTTAGCACTTTGATGATCTCCCACATCAACGTGCATATCAAATCTATCATCGGTACCCTTACAATACTTTTTAACTCTGAGTTGTTCCATCTGGGAACGAGCAGGGAAGAAGTCACGACAATCTGTGTCATCCATATACTGTTGTACGTGGTGATGACAAGACTCTATAAGACACTGCTGTATAATACTATAGTCAGCGTGTACCGTAGAATGACCTTCGTCACTATTCTCATCTAAGAACTGTGTTAAGTTCCATTGTTTAAATTTGGGACGACCATCATCATCTACCTCTTCGTGTATCTGATCTTCAAATAAACGTATAGTATTCTTACACACGTCTTCCCTTAGGGCATCTTCATATACCCTAATGAAATGCTGATCAACTTCCATAGGAGAACTCCTTTGCTGCACACTCATCTAATGCTTGAAGAACCTCGTTGGTGAAATACTTTTCAGGATGCTCATAAACATTTTTCGGATAAACTTTTGCCTCTCCAATCTCATATCGGTTTCCAACTTTTTTAAATACTTCGTATTTTTCTCCAAGTGAGAGTAGTCCGTAATAGGGGTCCAGTCCTCGTTCATCGTAGAACAATCTCGTCTCTACTTCCGCGTGCTCTTTAGTAAGTCTTGACTTTGCTGTCTTAGCTTTAATAAGGTTTCCAACAACTTCTTTCTCACTCTTTTCCTTTTTGCGGCTGAGATATATGATCGTAGACGCGGCATATTTGAGACCACTGCCGCCTCCCATTTCTTTAGTAGGGATGTAACTGCCGACAACATCGTAGGTATGATTCGTAACTATAAGGGGAACATTTGCTTTACCCAATTTAAGGGTTAAGACTCTGAAGATGGACTTCACAACTTGAGCTCGTGTCATATCACGTGTCTCTTTACCTGCTTCCGAGTCTTCTACTTCCTTGGTAGTACTTAACATACCAAGAGAGTCAAGAACAAACATCAATGGTTGTCGATCTGTTTCATCCTGCTGCAAGTATTTATCCAATATCTTTATTGATTGCGTCCTGAACTCTTGTACGGTGGTTATAGGTACTATCATCATACGCTTAGAGTCTATACCACGTGACTCAATCATCTTCTTACTTATAGCACTCTCAGACTCAAAGTAAATAACGCCAGCATCAGGATTAGATTCGAGAAAGTGATGTACGACACTAAGACAGAAAAAAGTTTTACCTGTGCTTGACTCACCTGCAATAGCTGTGATCTTATTAGCAGGGATTCCCCCGAAGATGCTTCCTGAGACAAGTCCGTTAAAGATGTACGAACCTGTATCGATAAACGCACTAGTGTCACCAGCAGCGACACCATCACTAACAACAGAAGCGTACTCATTACCAATGTCCGATACTACGGTTTCTAAAAAATTACTCATACAAAAAAGTCCTCAAGGGATGCTATTTTCTCTGCCTTCCAGTTAATCGTATCAAGGATAACCTGCAAGGGATCAAGGAAACTCTTCTTGAATTGTAGATCGTAATCTATGGATTTGTCAAGTCCAAATTCTGATGGAAGAGTCTGGAAGAATGATACTACATTCTCCTGAATCATATTGGGTGTACGTAAGTAAAGGAACTTAACCTTCTCACCCTCTTGAATTAAAGGATACTTATGTGTTATCTTATTCTTCTTAGCGTGGAAATTATATAGGAGAGCACCACGTACGTGAATAGGAGTACCTTTAGTATAGATTGCATTTGAAGAAGTAAACTTAGCAAGGTTGTTACATCCTCTAGGGAATGCTATGTCCTCAGGAGGAAGGGATTCAAATTTACTTCTGAACCCAGAGATATATTTTTGTACATCATCCTCGGTACCGTTCATAATAACATTCAATGCTTCCTTAATAGCTACACGACAGGAAGCAGGGGTGGAGGACTTGACTGCCTCGATACCCATCATCTTTAACTTAGGTTCATTGTACTGTACACCCTCACTGTTCCATACATTAAGGATGTATCTCTTCTTCGCTGTCCAGATACCTTTGTTTGCTATATTCTCACGCTTCATAATCATCTTCTGATCATAAGCATTTACATAGGTTGCCAGTTCTTCATAAGAATGCGTGATATACTTTTCAAGTTCCACGTCACACACCTTCGTAAGGAACCTAACAATGCTTTGATCGCTTTTCTCTCTGCCCTCGAATACAGTTTCAACCAAAGGACCCAAATTAAGATAAATGGAATCGGTATCAGAAGCAATAACATAATCAATGTCCTCAGTTTTAAGTACCTTATTCAGGTAGGTGTTCATTTTACCCTCAATCCAGCGTATCGATACCTGCCCACTAAGAGTAATTGCCTCAGCGTTAGATAAGTTATAGTATCTAAAGTACTGATTTCCAATGGCACCATAAGCCGAGTTGAGTTGTATCTTTCTAGCCATTTGGATGTTATTGAATGCACTAATATCTCTTTGTAACGAGGCGTTTGGCTCCACTTCATACATCCTTTTGGCAGCGAGCATTTTTTTCTTATATATCGTACGGTCATCATAAATCCTCTGCATCATTTCTGGGAGGAACCCGTGAATATCTTTGCGATATTGTGCTCCATTGGCACACACGGCATAATCTCCACTGATCCTGACTTGTTTACTAAGCAGTCCTTCAACTGAGGCATCGGGATGCCTTCTTTCCGCAAGGGTTTCTGGAGAAATATTGTACTGCATAATAAGATGAGGGTAGAGACTGTTGAGGTCAAAGCTAGCAACCCAATTATATAAACCAGGCTTTGGCTCCTTGACATATGCTCCAGCATACTTGTCATCCTTCTTGCTCTCTTGCTTCGGCGGGACACAGATTTTACGCTCCTTAAGATAATTGTATATGAGAGTGTCCCACATTCTTACCTGTGAATACACATCTTCAAAGTTTACCTTAGCATCGAACGCCATAGTAACAGCAAGTTCCAGAAGTTTCATCTTCTGTTCTAGTCTGTCAACCAGTTCAACGTCTTTGATGTTGTAGTCCACAAACTTCTGCCAATCTTTTGTATAGAACTCCTTGAAGTTCTCATACTCTGAGTGGTCTAACTTCTTCTGACCTAGTTCCACAAATGCTATGTGGTCTAAGCGATAAGACTCTTGGTTTGTGTAGGTAAACTTCTGATAGAGGTCTAGGTAATCCAGTATGGACACACCTAGTATATCATAAGCAAGGTTCTTACGCCCTCTTATGTAAACCTCTCTCATATTAACCTTGTTCCAAGGAGACAAGGACTTCATCCACTTATCACCAAGGATACGATCTATTCTCCTACAGATATAAGGTATATCATATAGGTTACAGTTCCATCCAGTAATAATATCAGGGGTATTCTGTACCCAGAACTGTATGAAATCAGTTAACATATCCTGCTCATCAGAGAAGGCACGGTACTCGTGCTCACCTTGATACTCTCTGGTACCCCAAGTAATAAACTTACCTGTAGCAAAATCTTTTATTGTGATACAAAGGATCTGTTCCTGACAAGCTTCAGTATCAGGGAAACCATTCTCACATTGTACCTCAATGTCAATGGTATAGATTCTCATATCCTTCAGGTCAAACCTGATCTCTCCAGGATACTTCTCACTTATCCATTGATAAACAAATCTCTCGTAACCATATACTGCAAATCCTTCTACATCTTTATACTTTTGTATGAACTCACGAGCACGTCTGGCACCATCCTGTCTCACAGGTGCCATAGTCTCACCCTCTAACGTCTTCCAAGTACCTTTAGGTGAAGGTACAAAGAGAGTTGGCTTAATAATATCTTTGAATGAAATAGGCGACCCATCTTCATACCCACGGCAGAGAATAGAATCGCCCAATAGAGTGACGTTGGTGTAATAGGTCACAGAGATTTCTTGTAGTTCGTAGTAGTCTCGTCTGAGGGGTCCACTATAGTAAGAATCACGTCACTTGTCAAGAAGATGTCACGTTGATCAGTGTACAATGGGTAGGCAGAGAACTCACCATCAGTTATCTTATAACAATTTTGTATAAGATACATAGGTTCCTCATCAAGTTCAATCAGTTCCCCCATTAGGTGACTGTGATCCTTCAGGACTACTATTTTCAACGGATTCATTGTGATGTACCTCGGTTAATTTTTCATATTTTACTAGAACCTCTGGATGAGGATCATAGATTGTTGATACTTGATGTAGTTGCATCAGACAACTATTATTTACTGATAAAGGTATCCAAGGAAAGAGTTCCAAGTTAAGATCATTAATCTTTTGAGGAGTATCTGTTGTGTCACCCTCTTCAAATAACATCTCAGCAGTTGCACTAAGAGTTACTGTATAAGGATTGGTTAAGACATATCCTATAGGACTATACGTATCCTGTCCAGGATATGCTTCCTTTACATCAGCAATAACGTCTTCACCTGCGGCGGTTCTTACGATTTTTACGGTCATAGTTCTTTTCCATTAATTGATTGAACACACCCTTAACAAGATCGTTGAAGGCTTTCCTTGATGAAATATTCTTTTCATCTGATAGTACTCTAGCATAGTATAAAACTTCCTCCATATCAGATGTAGGAATGTCAAGACAGATGTTCTCATAATCATCTGTTCCTCTTGGAGTGCAGTTTACATAATAATTCATTTAAAAATCTCCAATAAAAAGAGAACCCCTAAGGGTTCTCTCTTCTGTTGTACCTTATATATACAACTTATTGCACGGTTCAGAATGTGAACTTAGCACCAAGCTTAGCACCCCAGTCGATCTCGTCGTCGCCATTGGAAGCTTCGTCAGTGATTCCACTGAGTTCACCGTAGACTCCAAGAGAATCAGTAGCAGCGATTTGTACTCCAACTTTACCAGAGAACTCAGTATTAGTTCCGTCAGTTCCGTCAACTGCTTCGAAAGCAGGACCGATTTGTGCATAGAAGTCAGCACTCTCAGTTAGAGAACCTTCGTAACCGATATGAAGATCTGTAGTTGCAGAGCTGTAATCGCCATCAGGATATGACAAGTTGCTTTCTACATTCACGTAAGGACCAGCAAAAGCGGCACTAGCGAGTAGTAGAGGTGATGCAGCTATTGCTGCGATTGTTGATTTAAACATTTTTTTAAAGAAGTGTCTCGCAAGAATAAAAAATCCTGCGGATGATACCACCCTCCGACAAGGGTGATTTTGAACATCGACGCAGGGTTACGATAGTTTCGAGTCCTGTGCTTTATGTTAAGTTATTTATACTATCAGATGAGTTGAAACTTGTCAAGCCCTATTCCAATAGTAATGAAGAACGCTAGTTCAGCCAGTGGCTGTGCACTAGAAGGGATCTGGAGTAGTGTACCAGCTAGTATGGAAGTCATAAAGCTAGAAACAGGTTCGGAAGACCGTAATATACTGAACCCAACAGTAGGGTAAGAAAAATAATTTGATACATTATGCTGAGGGTACAGTAAGAGGGATCATCTTCCCACCACCACCTTGATCATCATCATCGTCTCTTGGTTCTGTTATCTCTAACAAAAATTCAATGATGAGAAAGGCGAGGACAGGTACAAATGGAAACAATAGTGCCATTTGAAATTCGGACATTAAAAAATTCCTGGAAGAATCTGCCCTGTTGTTGCGACCGCACCTATACCAGCGATGATACCTATCATTGCTAGCCTTCCATTAAGGAGTTCTGCCTCCTTCCAATCCTTCTCTTCAATAACTTGTACCTGTGGTTCTTTGCCAAACATATTCTGTTTGCCATTCTCTTCTGTAGTAACCATTTTTTTTCTGTTAAGAAAGGTAACATAATTATATATAAAAGATTAATTTTTTGTCAAGTATAATTACTCACTCCAAGACATTAAAAAAGGGTCGGATTACCGACCCTTAGAGTACTCTCTTTTCCTTTGTGTTAGTGGTGGGAGGTTGGATTAATGTATACCAACAAGTAAGGGGCATTGCTACATTAGTAGATTTTTACCTCACTGTCTGAGACCCGACTGGTAAGTCGATTCACCTTTCGGTGCAGCACCACCTGTGTCCCATCACCTTAACTAGCCTTATGCCAGCAAGTTTGATTCAGTCACTCCCGTGTCAGGTGATCAACCCAACAAAGATAATATAACACTACTTGCTGGTCTTGTCAACTACTTGAGGTGGATCAAGTAACGGT
>Ga0209404_10002089_pt1 | contig 12676 bp, 8 predicted proteins | sample TroAtlMetagenome_2_FD_187447 | JGI IMG/M metagenome (GOLD analysis project Ga0209404, IMG submission 187447) | Marine eukaryotic phytoplankton communities from Atlantic Ocean - Tropical Atlantic ANT8 Metagenome (SPAdes) (version 2) | ecosystem: Environmental > Aquatic > Marine > Oceanic | place...
CTTGGCAGTTGTAACATTAGCATCAGTTATATTCGCTGTTAATACTGCGTCATCTGCTAAGACTCTTGATGTTATTTTAGTGTTTGCCATATTATCCCTCTAGAGTTTCTATTCTAGATTTTAAATCATCTATTATTGTTTGTTGTTCTTGGATAGCCTTGATTAGTATTGGGACAAATACAGAGTATTTCAGGCTTTTGGTTTTAGTCCCTAAACTTTTGATTTCTCCGTCAACTGTTTCAGTATCTTCACTTTCAAAAACTAAAGCAGGGAAAACTGTCTCAACTTCTTGAGCTATCATTCCTATAAGTTTTTGCTTATCTGAGTCTGCCTTATAGTTAAAGTTCCTTACTTTAAGTTGTAATACTTCATCTAACTTATTGGAAGCATCTTTTATATTTTCTTTTAACTTTTCATCAGATGTTGAACCATAACTATTTGTAGCACTCTGATAACTACCATTACTCATTATCTGTGCTTTGGTAGAATTACCTGATTGACCATTCCATAAATACCTTGTTCCGTCATTAGGGTCATTAACTAAATTAATGTGCATACCATAATTTGTAGGACCGCTTCCTGTGTCTACATTAAGGACACTTGAAGCATAATTGGCTTTAGTAGCTTTTACTTCTAATCTGTGTACTGGGGCAGCAACATTTATGCCAACGTCACCCTCATTGGTTATTCTCATAGCGAATGTAGCCCCATAGTTCCCACTACCAGTATGCCTACCAGTATAAATATCTAAGCCCCCCGAATACCCATTAGCAGTCCAAGCGCGTATTTCTCCCATACTGTAAAAACCACCTCCACTTGTGTGGTGTTTACCAAAAACAAGTTTATCTGTATCTCCTGATGAAGCTGTACTCGCAGAATTTAGTTCAATATTTCCTAGAACTTCTAATTTTTCAGCAGGAGCAGTAATTCCTATACCTACGTTTCCTTGTGTGTCTATTGACATCTTTACGCTTTCTGCGGCATTTGATGTACCAGAAGTTAAAAACTCTAAACCACCTGAATCGTTGTAGCTTGAATTACTTTTATTCCTTATGCCAGAAAGTAAATGACTACTGCCTCCATTGTAGAAGAATAACCCTTGTGTCATCTGGTTACCACCAACTATTTGTACATTTCCTGAAGAATCAATACGCATGGCTTCTGAAGTAGCAGTTTTGAACTGCATATAGTCACCATCATGCACATAATGTATTTCACCTGCTAAAGTACCAGTTCCATCAGTCATACTTATAATTGATGAACCATCAGTAGCATTAGAATTTATAGTTATACCTGCGGCACTTGCATCGTAAACAACAAGATTATTTCTATTTGTATTATAACCAGTTGAAGGTGTGCTAGTTCCTATACCTACGTTTCCATCATTAAGTATGGTAAATTTTTCACTAGGCGAGGAAGTTGCATCTGCCGAAACCGATGCCATTGTGTAGAAATGGTGATTGCCTGCATCTTGTTGGTATAAAGAACCTGCTGCTGTTGCAATAGCTTTCCAACCACTATCATAATAAACATTTTCTCCTATGCCAGTTGTGGTTGATGCTTGAGAATAGAAAGCTGCTCTTTCTCCTATTTGTAAAACTTCCCAATCTGCGTGCCATGTTTTAGGAGTTACTCCTATACTAACGTTTCCTGCTACCGATAATGTACTAGCCATGTCTACCGCACCATCTATATCAACAACGTCTAGGTTTGTTGTTCCGTCTACGTCTATGTTTCCTGATATATCTAAAGAAGCTGCAATGATCTCACCACTAGCGTTTATTGCTCCGTTGATGTCTATGGTTGTGGCATTAATCTCTATTTCTGTATCAGATACTAGGTCTAATACTCCATCTGCTGATTGATGTATGTAAGTGCCTGAATCACCAAACTGTAATTGTCTTGTGCTATTTAAAAGAACACCTGTATCAGCAACGTGGGTTAGGGTTACATCTCCATCTTCTCCTAAGTGAATAACTGCTGCATCACTATCTAGGTATAAATCATCTTGACCTGTTATGTCTCCTGTTACTTCTATGTTTGCTGCAAAGGTTGCGTTCTCACTGCTATCAAAGGTCATAACCACTGCATCAGCAGAAGATGTTATGCCAACAGCCGTTTCCATGATGTCTTTAACGTCTGCCTTTTTAAGTGCATTATCAGTGGCATCAAGAAGCATTAAGTAATCACCTGACACTGGCGTTACTGCTGTTAAGTTAGATATACCGCTTGCAGGGAAGGTATTAATCTCTGTTTGGGTAAACGTCATTACCTCTATAGCTGCACTGCTCGCAGGTGCTGCGTCAAAGGTTAATGTAGTTCCTGATATGGCGTAAGTGGACTTGTTTTGATAAACACCATCTATATAAACTTGTGTGTTGTTCTCACTATCAGCAGATACCCCTAGAGTATAAGCTGTTGTGCTTCCGTTACCTGTGTAGCTGTTTTGGTGTACTCCTGTTCCTGCTACGGCTGCACTTACATGATAGACAACTATCTTCCTACCATTTGGCGGTGCTGCATCTAATGTTAAGGTAGTTCCGCTTAAAGCGTAGTCATCAGGATTCATAAAGACACCCTCTACGAATACCATTATGTTATCTTCGCTATCAGGTGCTTGGCTTAATGTGAAAGCTGTTGTTGAACCATTTGCTGTGTAAGTGTTGGTACTGAAGGTAGATGTTCCTGCACCCCCTATTTCTCCCCAAGAGTCCGTATACCCTTCAAACTTACTTAGTGTGGTGTTGTATCTAAATTGTCCTGCTGCCCCTGTTGGTCTTTGTGCTGTTGTTCCTTTGGCTATCAAGATAGCATCTGTAACACTTCCTACGTCTAATCCTACACTTGGTGAAGCCTGTTTAATTCCTACCCTATTATTAGAACTATCAACCTTTAATGTGTTGGTATCTACAGTTACATCACCTGAAACAGTTAGTGAACTAAGTGTGCCTACACTGGTTACGTTTGCTTGTGCTGCGGTCTGTAATGTTCCTGTTAAATTGCCTGAGAACCCTGTGGCTGTTAATAAACCTGTGGACGGATTGTAGGTAAGTCCTGTATCTGTTTCTGCGCCCTGTGAACCAGTTGCTCCATCTACGAATACTGGGTAAACAGTTTCGTCTGTAGAATTATTGGCACTAGCTGTGAAAGTTGCTGCATTACCTGTGGTATCTTGGTTAAGCGTACCAACGACCAAATCTATTGTGCCGTCACCATCTTCGTAGGTTACAGTTATGCCTGTTTCAGTATTGCTACTGAACATTGCTCCAACAATATCCTGAACTTCCTCAGTAGTTTGTGCAGTGGCGTCTACATAAGCCTTAATTGATTGTTGCGTAGCTAAATGAGTAGCTGAATCAGAAGCCATGTTATCTTCATCTTTTATGGCTGTTCCTGATACACCAGTGTTTATAACTGGGCTCGTTAATGTCTTATTGGTAAGTGTTTCTGTTAGTGCTGAAGTATCTACTACTAGGTCAATGGTATTATCACCATCTGCGTAAGTAACTGTAATCCCTGTTTCCGTATTACTGGAAAACATTGCGCCAACTGTGTCAGCAATAACTTCGGATAAATCTATATTAGCTGAACCATCAAATGACACCCCATGTATAGTCCTAGCTGTTTCTAAGGCTGTAGCAGTAGCTGCGTTACCTGTAGTGTCTTGGTTTAATGTTCCAACAACTAAATCAATCGTATTATCTGAGTCTTGATAAGTTACAGTGATACCTGTCTCTGTGTTACTAGAGAACATTGCTCCTACTGTATCGGATATAACCTCACTTAAATCTATGTTGGCTGTGCCGTCAAAAGAGACTCCGTGTATTGTTCTAGCGGTCTCAAGAGCAGTTGCGGTTGCAGAATTGCCTGTCGTATCTTGATTGAGAGTACCTACAACAAGGTCTATAGTTCCATCGCCATCTTCATAAGTTACAGTGATACCAGTTTCGGTATTTGACCCAAACATAGCACCAACTGTGTCTTGAATTACCTCAGATAAGTCAATGTTTGCAGTTCCGTCAAAACTAACCCCATGAATAGTACGAGCACTGGCTAATGCTGTGGCAGTTGCAGCTAAAGCTACTGCTATATTTGCCGTTCCATCAAAACTTGTACCACCAATAGTTCTTGCTGTTTCTAAAGCTGTGGCTGTGGCTGCATTACCAGTTGTGTCCTGATTTAAAGTTCCTACTACTAGGTCTATTGTGTTGTCGCTGTCCTGATACGTTGCTGCTATTCCAGTCTCTGTATTAGAACTGAACATAGCCCCCACAGTGTCAGATATTACTTCTGATAGGTCTATATTTGCAGTACCATCAAAACTTACTCCGTGTATCGTTCTAGCTGATGCAAGTGCTGTAGCTGTTGCAGCATTACCAGTTAATGCACCTGTTACGTCTCCTGTTACATCTCCTTCTATATCTGCTACTAAAGTTGCTTTGGCATAACCAGTTCCACTTGTATTTACTGTGGTAGTAGGCTCTGCTTGAAGGCTTTTAAATAGCTTCCATTTACCACTATCATTAGCATCTCTAAATAGACCTGCATATAAGTCTTGTGAGCCTGAAGTGTCGTATAGTCCATAGATACCTATATCTAATGAATCAGAAGAATTGTTTGCTTTGGCTAACTTGATTAGAGGGTCTTCCACTTCAAGCGTAGCTGTATTAACTGTAGTGGTAGTTCCGTTGACTGTGTAATTACCTGTTACTGTAAGGTTGCCACCTATAGTTACGTTATCAGGTAGTCCTATTGTTATTTCATTGTTAGATACTGTGGTTTCTACCTCATTTGAAGTTCCACTAAGGGTTAAGGTATCACCAGTGTTAAAAGTGTCATTAGAGCCACTATCAGCAGCTAATGTAAAACTTGTTGAGATGTTGTTAGTGCTGACTGCAGTTACAAGACCTTTAGCATTTACTGTTATAGCAGGTATAGCTGTTGAACTACCAAAAGAACCTACATTTGAGTTTACTGTGTCTAATGTTAAAGAAATAGTTGTATTGCCAAGATTGGTCATAGTGGCACTACCATCTATATCACCATCAATGGTTATGGTTGGGTCATTAACATTAAAATCTAAAGTGCCATCTCCATCTTCGTAAGTAACTGATATTCCTGACTCTGTGTTAGAGCCTACCATTGCTCCTACTATGTCTTGGACTCTTTCAGCATTAATGGTTACATCACCTGAAGATACTGTGAAATCAGTTCCATCAAATGTGGCTACCCCTGCATTAGTCTCTGTAGCAAGTTCTGCTGATAATGTTGCTGTACTACCTTCCCCTTGAGTGTGCGAAACGTCTAACCCTTCACCTACTGCTATTTCTAATAGATAGTTACCAGTTGTATCTGTACCTAGTGCAACTGAATTGGCTGCAACTGTGGTAGATATAGATACGTTACCTAGATTGGTTACTGTTCCTGAGCCTGTAACATCTCCTGTTAGGGCAATATCAAAATCACCTACGTCAAAGTCTAAGGTGTTATCTCCATCTTGATAGGTGACTGTTATGCCACTTTCCGTATTGGAAGTAACCATAGAGCCAACAATGTCTGATATTCTTTCTACTACCAGTGTTACTGCGCCTGAACTTACTGAGAAATCAGTTGAATCAAAACTAGCTACCCCTTTATTACTAGAAGTTGCATCTTCGGCACTAAAGGTAACTGTTCCACTTGATTCTGCTACGTCTAAGCCTTCTCCTGCAGCATAAGTTACTGTTCCGCCTAATGATATATCTGTGGTATTACTACCATCTGAAACTGTGATTGATGAATTGGCTAATTTGGCATTAGCTATAGAGCCTGCCAACATTGCATTAGTTATAACCCCTGAACCTATAACTAAGTCAACTGTTCCATCTCCATCCTCGTATGTAGCTGCAATACCTGTTTCTGTATTGCTTGAGAACATAGCACCTACTATATCTTGTACCCTTTCTGCGTTTACTGTTACTGCCCCTGAAGAAACAGTAAAGTCCGTGCCATCAAATGAAGCCACACCTTTATTACTACTGGTAGCTTCTTCTGCAGCTATGGTTATCGTATTAGAGGTTGCTGAAGTATCTATACCTTCACCACCTGCTATCGTTAGGGTTTCACTATCTAAATCTATTGCTATTGTTCCACTATCCGTAGTGGCATCTAAATCTTGGGCAGTTACTTGGGCATCTACATAGGCTTTGATAGATTGCTGTGTAGCCAGTTTAGTAGCACTATCTGAGGATAAATCATCTTCATCTAATACTGCTGAACCTGAAACTGCTGTATTGAATACTGGTGAGGTTAATGTTTTGTTCGTTAGTGTTTGTGAGCCAGTTAATGTAGCAACTGTGCTATCAATGGCAAAGGTCATTGTATTACCACTACCAGATGTATCTATTCCTGTACCGCCTGTGAAGGTAAATGCTTCTGAATCTAAATCAATGGATAAAGCACCACCTGAATCACCTTGAAAGTCTAGGTCTTGTGCTGTTACCTGTGCATCAACGTATGCCTTGATACTTTGTTGTGTGGCTAGTTTAGTGTTGCTGTCACTACCTAAGTTATCTTCATCAAGTATTCCTGTAACTGTTGCCCCACCTGCTGTGAATAATAGTCCTGCCAGTTTAGTGCTTAATGAGGTAGCGTTATCTGATGTTGTGGCTAACCATCTTGCGTTAGCGTGGTCATATATTATTGTGGAACTGGCATCACCAGAGCCTACTGTTTCTTCTGCTGTAGTTCTTCCTAATAATGTTGCTGCTCCTGCTAGACCCTGCGTTCCTACTGTTATTACACTTATTGCATCTGTGTCTGAAACAACTACTTTATTTATGGTGCTAGTATTAGCCGTTGATACCTTTGATATAGCCATTATCTGCTTATGTTCCTTCTAATTGCATAAGTGCCTTCTAAGATGCGATATACACCTGATGACCCATCTGTAATCTCAAGGTCAAAAACGCCCTCTCCTGCCGTTAAATTGGCTGTATCGGCTGCTGTTATGCTAAGTGTTACTGTGCCTGCAGCACCGCCCAATGCGATTCTGCTATTTGCTGTTGTTAGTGTTAGAACTTCTGAAGAACTCTCAGGAGTCTCCCTCAAGTCCATTTCTGCTGACGTATAGCCAGTTAAATTGATTACTGTGTCGCTTGAATCTTTAAGCGTTAGAACCTGACCAAATGTAGCCCCCTGTTCTATTATAAAATGATGATAACCTGCACTCATATAGTTTCCCTTTTACTTGCATGGTATCTACCATCTTTAGCGTCTGCTTAATTAATAATATCACTTTCAAATGTCTTTGACACCTAGAAGTGAACTAGGGTACAAGTTACTAAGATTTTTTCTTAGTGGTTTTCTTCTTCGTAGTCTTTTTGGCAGGTTTCTTAGGTGCTTCTCCGCCTTCCCACGCTTCATTAACATCAGGTGTATCAGGGTCATCTCCTATCAACTGACCTTTGTCATTCCTTGCTCTTACTGGCTCACCTGTTTCTTCTGCTCCGCCTGCAACCTTAACTTCCATTGCGTGTCCGTTTTCTACGAATACTTCCATTAATTCCTTTTGGAAATCTTCTTTTGCTTCAAAGATTTCTCCTACTCCATAAAGCATAGTGTCAGTGCCGTCTTTATTGGCTGCACCTGCTTTTGGAACTATCATTTTGAATTTTTTATTAGCCATTTTTTCTCCAATTTAAAGGTTGTGGGGGTCTACACCCCCACTTCCTGTTCTCGTTTAAGAGTTATGTGCTGTAAAAGCGTTGTCCGTGCTATGTCTAGCACTTCCTCTCACAATCATCGCACCAATAGGTGTTCCGTTAGAGTGAGTACCAGTTTTAGCCAATACAACTCTGATATACCTACTATTGCCTACATAGCCGATTCTAAAGATACCACCTGCTGAATCAGGGTTACCATTAGCAGTACCATCTAGCTTCAGGAATATTCCACCTGAATCAATAGTACCATCTACTATACTTGCTTGAGCCACATCAGTAAAAGTTGAGTTATCATCAGATTCCTCTAAAGAAACCTCAAAATAAACAGAACTTGATAATGTATCTCCTTCTGCTCCAACATCAACTAATACAGTTGCACTTTCATAACCTTGTAAATCAACGCCAGTTCCATTACCTGCTGCAGTTTTAACCGCATTGATAAGGGAAACAGCAGGAGATATGTTATTAGATAAGTCTTTCATAATTTACTCCTTGCTTACGCAGATACTTTTTGTTTAACAACAGCTTCAGCCTGAACTACCTGTCCACCAACCCTTCTTCTAGCAATGTATCTAACATTACCTGAAGTGGCTTGTGTGAATGGGTCTCTCGTAACGGCTAATGCCACCCTGTCTACAATCATGTATGCCCTTCTGAAGTCACCGAATAGCACTGGATAAGCATTAGCTGCTACATCTGGCATATCAGTTGCTTCTATGTAAGGGAAACCTAATATAGTATTAGGAACACCTGCTTGTAGAGACATACCTGCTTGGAACACATATTGTCCTGCAGTATCTTTTAGCTTTCTGATAGCTGAAAGAGTGCTTCTGTTAAATACAAAAGTACCATTTCTGCTGTAGTCAGATTTAATGCTGTGAACTAATGTAATCAGACCATCAGCTAGTAATGTACTAGCATGACCTGAATTAGATTCACTAACATCGCTATTAGTTAATAAACCTTCAGGCTTACCAACTGCGTTACCGCTAACGAATGCAGTTCCCTCAGCCTTCGCAAATTGCTCTGCGAACTCTGATTGCATTTCAGATTCTAGATCAAAGACAGTATCTTCTAAGTTTTGCTCAGAAATATCTACTAAGGCATACAACTCATGTGCAGGTAGTTCTTCTAAAGCCACATTGTAACCTGTGGTTTCAGACCTAGTTCCTGCTTCTGCTACCCATGAGGCAGAGAATTGAGATGATCTCTTAGGCACTTGGATTGATCTTTGTCCAGTGCTTCTTACTCTAGCGATTGAACGAATAGGCGAGATTTCTGTTACTGTTTTTAGTAACTCTCTCACATATTCAGGCGGTGCTAAATATCCACCTGTTGAGTCATTGCTGACTGTTAATGCTTTTTTCTCTGCATCATCAAGACCTTCTAGTCCCTTTCTGCAATAAGATTCAAAAGCAGCACATGATTCGTCAATTTGCTTGGCTTCGTAACCAGAAGTAGGTCTTTTCATGACTGTTTCTAGTTGCTCAACCTGCCCTTTGATGTCATCTTGTGTCTGTTTGGCTAGAGTGATTTCTTGGTTAATATCTTCAAGACCATTCAGTTTTTCTTCAATAACTGATAGTTTTGAGTCAACCAAAGTATCAACATCTTGCCCTTTTTCTATGCTTTCAAGCCTTTCGTCATTAGCCTTTTTGAATTCTTCAAAAGTATGACCCATTTCTTGAATAGCATTTTTTATATCTTCAGACATAATTGCTCCTTAGAGTTGGTTAATGGTTAATGTTAATTGTTTAATGGCGTCTACCATTTCAGCATTAGCATCAACATCTCGCTGACAAAACGCTTGATTGACAGCTTTTGCTGCAATCTTGGATTCTGAACGAGATAAATTGAAAGCATCACGCATTCCATTCTCCCATTCTCTAATAGAGATTTCATCTCCCTTTACCTGACGAACTGTAGCTTTTGGGTTCATCGGAAAAGTAACGAGACTAATCTCCATTAAATCTACCTCTTTGATAATGCGTTGATTTTTACGCTTATCATAAGAAACTGCTTTTGGGTTTACTCTAAAGCCTATACTTAGACCATCAAGAGCACCCATCTTTAATAATTCGTAGGCATCTTTACCTGCTGTAGTTCCTAAAGCAAGTCTGCCTTTAACATATAGTCCATGAGAATCTTCCCTGATTTCATCAAATACACCTATTGGCATATCGGACTTATGTTGATAGAGAAGTTTTACACCTTTGTGACCTCTTTCATCAAGGCTCTTAGTAAATGCTCCGCTTTTAATGACGTCATTTCCTAAGTCAGTGTTGTTGAATACAGAACCATAACCTTCAAAGATTCCATCTTCAGCTTCTGCCTTTAATTCAGACTTAACTTCAATGTAATTCTTTTCTTCTTTTTCTTCGGTTTGTTCTATAGTTGTATCAACGCCCAGTTCTTCCACAGAAGAACTTTCGGTTATTTCAACTTCCTTTATATGATTTTCGTCATTCTGTATAGAATCTTCTTGGGAATCGTACTCGTCTGTACGGACAGCTAAATCAGGCTCATTAGATGTTAATTCACTGTTCATAGTGCTATCTCCAAATTTATACCTATATATAGTATCTGAATCATTAATCTAACACAACATCTTGTTCATCTGCGTAAATAATGACACATCTACAATTAATTACATTCTTAGCACCACCTTTAGGGTCACCTGCATGAGCCATAGGAGCACCACCTATTAAAAAATCTTCTTCCATACCTCTTGTTTGCCCATTTGCTGCTGAATGAGCAGACCTTGTTCTAGCATCACTAGTTGATACCCACTTCTTGATTAAGGTTAGTCCTAAGTTGCTTTGTGCATTCTCATAATAGCTGTGGTTGGCAAAACTTGCAGCGTTATGTGTTTCTGTTCTTGCTATTGTAGCTGCCCTTCCTCTAGATATAGGCAATACTTTGTCTGCTATATTTTTAGCTATTTGCGAAAGAGTTAGATTATTTTCCCTACCTTCTATAATTATTCTATTAACTCTATTAGCCATACGTTGTGATATTCCACTAAGCACCAATGCCCTGCCAGAGTAATAACTGGCTACTACCGCTTCAAAGTCTATGCTTCTACCCATAACAAACACTTCTTCTGCTTTACTTCCTTTATCATGTAGTTCATTGGCACTTTGATATATGGCTCTGAATACCTTTCTATAATGTTGGGACATGGTAGGTAATAGTTCTTCATTAAGGTCTTGTATAGCTGAGTTCAAATCAAACACACCATATTCTTTAATTAAATATGCTTTAGTCCTAACGAATTTACGGAATAAAGAAGTTAGCCTTTTGTATAACTGTCTTTCTAAGTTATTTCTTAATCTCTGCTGTCTGCGTACTTCTCTGAGGGCACTTATTCTCCCCCTTCTTATGTTACGAAACTCTTTCCTAGCTAACGACATTCTTAATGTCTAGCACTGCCTTTTCATCATCATCAACTGGAAATTCTTCAGTTACATCATAATCATCTATTTCTTCTTCAGCTATAGGGTCTTGTACTTGAGGTGTTTGTTCTTCTCCTATAGGGAATAGGTTAGCTGATATATATAAGTCATCTGCGCCATCAATAGGACTTAACCCTATTTGTTCTCTAGCTTCATTCCTAGTCATAATGCCTTCTCTAACCGCACTGGTTATATTCTCATAAGTCCTTTTAGTTCTTTCAGCTAGTGCAGGAATCTTATCTATATCAAAACAAAAGTATAAATCCTCTCCAAACATAGGAACTAACCATTCATTTAGGTCAGACTCTATCTTTCTTAGGTGTGGAATAATTGTTTCTTCATATAGGGCAAGCCTTGCTTCAGCTACGTTTGAATAAGTTTGTGAATCAGGCACTCCCACTAATTGACTAGGTACACCAAAACATAGTGCTATATCTGTTGCTGCCATGTGCTTCAGATTTATAAAGTCCATATCTTTAGGTGATAGTCCCATTTCTTTCCAATCAAAGTCTCCTTCTAGAAGCATAGGTCTACCTGCATTAGCAGTTCCACTAAATCTATTATTAAGGTCTGTAAGGAGTTGTTGTCTTTGTGATTCAGAAAGATTAACAGTTATGCCTGCATCATCTTGAGGTTTAAATATAACCGCTCCACTAGGTCTAGCACCATTGCTTAATAGATTAACATTGTGCTTACCTGACATATTGTGTTGGTCTACTTCAATAGCTGCAGCACTCATAGGAGACAACCCATAGAAGTCATCTAGTGGATTCCAAAGTTTAACGTGCTTAACTTCACTAAACCCTGAAGCATCATCTACTTCATAAGTGGCTTGTATTCTTCCATTAACCATATATTCATATCTATCAGGTATAGGCTTTGAACCACCCTTGATAACCATGCGGTCTGGTCTTAATAAATGCAGTTCTTTTGGAGCACCTTGCTCTGAGCCTACTCTTAATATGTAAGCATTACCGCTTAACATTAAGAACCCAAAGATACTATTAAAGAACTCACTGTGGGATTGCAGGGGATTAGGACGAGACAATAGAGAGATTAATGGGTGACTCTCCAATACCTGATCCCCTGACTTGACCATAAAAGGAACTGAACTTGCTCCTTTTGAAATCTCATTAACACATCTATAGACAATGCTGTTCTTCATATAGCCTTCTTCGGCTAAATCTTCATACTTATAATCTCTTGATTTAGATGTACCTACACCAAAGTAGCCAACCATATTGCCTGACTTCTTATCTGTAGGGTTTCTTGTGAATGCGCTCTTTATATTATCTAGTATAGCCATTAGCTAATCCTCCAATTTACTTCGCCCCTTGACCTGCTTAGTTCGGTTAGACCCCATACTAAAGCATCTAACCTGTCAGGGGAAGGTTTCGTTTCACCAGTATAAGAACACATCTGCGATTCTAGTTCTGCGAAATAGCCAACGTGATGTACTCGCTCCTGCTCGTATAAGGCACTTATAGGCTCTGCTCTTGTGAGTTTACCCCTTGTAGC
>Ga0209404_10002090_pt1 | contig 12673 bp, 16 predicted proteins | sample TroAtlMetagenome_2_FD_187447 | JGI IMG/M metagenome (GOLD analysis project Ga0209404, IMG submission 187447) | Marine eukaryotic phytoplankton communities from Atlantic Ocean - Tropical Atlantic ANT8 Metagenome (SPAdes) (version 2) | ecosystem: Environmental > Aquatic > Marine > Oceanic...
CGTATGTATATTTTAATAATACCTTTTGTGTAATATTATCATAAGAAACAACTGTTGGTTGTGTAGGATCAGCAGTTGTCTGATTAATCTGATAACCAACAGAGAGATTGTATCCAGGATCTGATAAAGTAACAGCAATCCCATCAGCATGATCTGCTGGAGAATTCCCTCTAGTTACTTCAAGTGTATTACCACTAATAGATTTAATACTTACAATTTCACTTCCAATAAGAAGATTATCTCCTAATTTGAATCCAATAACACTATCAAGTTTTAAATCCGTTTCTTTGGATGAAAATCCTGCATGATCAACACGTATTTTGAAATTTGGATCATCTGCTGATGATTTTCCTAGATCAGTATTACCAACAGTTAAAATATCATATGTTGTGTATCCTGTACCCTTATCTGTTAGAGCAAAATCTGTTACAACAGTATAGTTACCAACTTGTGTTACTGTTATATTTGCTTTAGCATCTGTTCCTGTTCCACCCTTCAATGCAACGTCAGTATACGTACCTACAGTATATCCATCACCACCATTAAGAATTTCATATCTTCCAATTCCACTATCGCTGAGAACCCTTGCAACAGAAGGGATCTCAACGGTCACTTCTTGATATATTGCACTAGTTACTTGATGTGTAGTTGTAGTTGTAGAATCATCTGGAATAATATCAATATCAATTTTTTCTCCTACACCAACTCCATGAGATCCATCAACTAAAAGTATTGCTACATTATCTTGTATAGTAAAAATATTTAAATTTTCACTTAAATTGGTAATACCAACAATTCTAGACCCTGTAGTATCAATTAAACTACTACTTGAGAGAAACAGTGAATCATCAGCAACAAAACCATTTAAACTGACTTTAACCTTTACTGTATTTTGACCTATTGAGGTTTCCAGTACTTCACCTCTACCAACAGGGTTATTAACACCATCAGATAAAGAAACAGTAGCACCTTTACTATATGAAGAGTCTTGATTTAATATTAAAGAGATTACCTTTGTGTTTGATGATAGTACATCTGTACTATTAAAGGTTCCTGATACAGAACTTAAAGCAAACTTACTACCAGAGAAGACATCTCCTACTATAGTTCCTGTAGCACCTGTATTTGCTTGTGTGATAGTATCTCCATCAAAGAGATACCCAATACCACTAAGTTCAACATATAATGCTTTCTTTACTTGAGACTCAATTGAGACTACTGATTTTCCTTTTACAGAACCTACCTCTCCAGCAACACCAAATCCATTGGTATCACTATCATCAACTACTATCTTATTTCCTACAGAGAAATTAGATCCACTACTAAGAATTGTAGCAGATGATACATTACCTCTTTGAACATCATTAATTCTTGCTATTGCAAGATCGCCATTATTATCAATATTGGATGTTCTTAATATTCTAGAATTCTTTGGTAAATCATCCTGAGACAATTCTGAATTGTAATTAGAATCTACTGGAAGGGAATAATAGTTCTCACCTAAGATATATGGAAATACAGGTGTATCTGTACTGTTAACAGTAATAAAGTAAGCATACACTCCTTTTGGAAATTCTGGTGTAACACAGAAACGACCATTATTTTCATCTAATGTACCAGAACCATGAATATATTCATAGTCATTAATAAAAGTACCATTAGTAGCAGTAGGTCTATCTGTAGTAGGAGGATTTAATGTATAACTAGATGTCATCCTCTGAACCCCAGATGAAGAGTCTAGTGTGTTCACATAACCATAAGCACCATATATGGGGTTACCATCATATGCAAACCCTAATATAGGTGAATGATTCGTTCCTGTATCATTTACCCTTAGTGTAGTTGGAGATGCATAATAGGCATATCCACTTCCCTTAGATGAAATGAAATTCTTAAGGAACCCACCATTTTCACTATCTAATGTTGTATTCTTAAACTTATCCTTTCTCCACTCTTTAATCGTTGCAGTTGCAGTTGCTCCAGAACCTACTGGGATAATATCAATTACTACATTGCCTTGTGTGTAATTACTTCCACCAGTAACTTTCACCAATCCTGTTAACTCACCTTTAACAGATATTTCTGCTGTATAGTCTGCAAATCTTCCTTTTCCTGCATTATCTGTTATTCTAACTTCTGGTGGAGAAGAATAGTATTCACCTGCATTATCAACAGCAATACTAGTAATAGCACCATTAGTTACTACAGGAGTAGCAGTAGCATTTCTACCAGATAAAATCTCTATATCAGGAATTGTTGAATAAGAACCTTGTGTATCAATAATAATAGATTCAACTACTTGTCCTGCTAATTTAGTCCTTGCAATACCAGATACTCCATTAACAAGAACATATGGTGCTTTCTCATAACCACGTCCTCTAGAAGTAACTGTGATATTCTCTAATGGACCATTGAATACAACTTCCTCATCCTTGTAACTTACAAAAGGAATACCATTAACAGCAATACCAACATCCCTATACTTAGTTTCATAAACTTCAGTAGTAGGAATAGGATTCTTCCTAATAATCTTTAAATTCTTTTGATCTTGTGCATCATTAGGTAATGTACCAATAAGATGTGATGGGAAACCTGAAGAAGCAATATAATATCCTGTCTCATCTTCATATATTGCTGATACATTAGAATTAAGATCTGATATAGCAGGAGTACCAGTGCTAGTGATCCATCTAAGATTATTCTGTGCATCAAAGATTTTTATATCATTAGTCAGGAACCCAGCTTCTGATATCTCTATAGTATCATTAGCATTGAGATATGGTTGATTTGAATTTGTCTCTAAATTATAAAGAACTCCATATACTAAAAGAGTTACATTACCACCTACAACATCAGCACCATATGTTACAGAAGCATCTGTAGAATGAGTTCCTGTACCTGTCCTTGAGGCAATAACAAATTGATTTACATTTTTATCCTTATATGTAAATGTCTCTCCATCAATAATAAATTTACCTTCTTTATCCCATCCCATTGTAGAGAAGACATTTACTCTATCACCAACAGTAATACTAACTCCAATATCTTTTGTTAATTTTGTTCTTGATGTAATAGAGAACTCTCCATTAACACTAGACTCTGCAAGAATTATCTCGTATAACTCTTCACCATCATACTTACCAACATATCTTACGTTATCAACAATTGCAGAAGCATAAGCACCATCCTTTTGCTCTATCTTCTTACCAATGAGATCTTCTGCAACTCCTGATGTTATATTTGCTTTAAGTGCATATATATTGACCCATCTAGATTCTGAACTCTTAAGAGTAAAATCTCTTGGATGAAATACCTCTGGATCTGGACCTTGTAAATCAATTAAACACTTGAATAGGAACTTAATAGAATTATCTGTTCCTTTTGATTTATAGAAAGAACCAATATTTTTTATTAGTGTTCTCTTGTCAATGTCTCCTTTTAAATATGCTTCAGGAAAATCAACAAGATACTGACTCTCAAAACTTTTTATAATTGAATATAAGAAAAGATTACTTATATTCAATACCTCAGATCCTACTAAATGATCTGATGATTGTGTGGTTATAAAGGTAGTTGATTCGTAAAGATCTCCAAGCTTGGTATTACCACTTACACCACGACTAACTTCTAAAAACTGAGTATCTGTTCTGGACTTATAAAAACAAATTTCATCACCTATTTTAATATACCCACCATTCTTAGGGAATGAAGTTGCATCATCAACATTAATAGTAGTATCTACACTCTGTATGAAAATACTAGTATTAGTTGATTGTTTTAATATATTCTTCTCATAAAAATCAATATCACGATATGTCTGGATATTTTGAATAATATCCAGAGGTTGTCCTTGAATCTCTAGTTGTTCGTAATATTTTTGTATGAACTTACCAAACAGTTCATATTCTTCATTAATGAAGTCAGGTAATTGAGATTCAATTAAGAATGATATCTTATTAGCAGTCTTTTGCATCTACTACTCTTCTTTATAAGCGATAAATTTACTATTTGACACATCTACGTCTAAATATGCCTCACGCTTAACTTCAATATCTTTATTAGCAGGCTTCACTCGTAATTGAATACGATTATCAGAAAAACTACCCTTTAAGATTGTAAAGTTATATAATTTAATTTCACCATGATGATAATCAACAGTTCCTACAGAATCATCTAATAGGATCTTTTCACCAGTCAAAGAATCTAGTCTATATAGGACTATTTTACCATCTCTATCCTCTAGATATGAGGTATAGTTTGGATACTCAAAGACTGTCATCCCTGTAGACCAAACTACAGGATTATTGCAATCTATTAAGAAAGGATTCTGATAACATATCTCATAGAATGAAGATGCATTTATCTGTGCAATAAAATCCTTTCGTAATATAACATTTGTATCATTAGATTTGATAGAACGATCAGCACCATCAATAACACCAATAAATTTACTATATCTAAACTTGCCATTAAACTTCTCTGTACCAGAAGTCTTTAAGTATTCGGTAATACCATTAATAACCTTTGTTGCCATCTCATTTGGCAACAATTTAGTTATTGCACTACTATAGTAGATATTACTATCAAGTTCAATGTATATAATAGATGGATCTAAAAACTCAGGTCTAATAGAAGCAACAGTATACTTCTTAAGATCTTGTACTAGTTGATCTTTTGTATAAGAAGACAATGTAGATGCTTCTGTAGGTTTCACGGATATGAATACCTTACCATAAGCAGGTGGTTCTTGATCCTCACCACCAAATACAATAACATCACTAATAGCAGGATATAAGTCTCTTACAACAGATTTAAAATCATTAGACGTTACTGCTCTATTCTGTGATCCGTAAGACTTAGGAGCATTATACTTAATCTTATCAATACTCTCAATGGGAGCACCACCAGTAGCAATATTTTTAGTAGTAAGAGTAGATACAGCAAACGGTAATGTAGTAGCAGCACCTGTGTCATCCTCAATCAATCCATTAAAGGTGAATGATGATGCACCATTAGTAGATTCTCCATTAGTAATGATATAACTGATTTCAACTATGCTTCCGTTATCAAGACTCTTACCTAAGATACCATCACCAAAGAATAATTCATAACTCTCATCTTCCATCTCACTAATAAAGAAAACTCTATCATCTGCTCCAATATCTAATATATTCTTTGCTTTAGTGAAAGTTTTATATACAGTGGAGTTTGCGGAATCATATACCTTTACGGTAATTGTATTTGTATCTACGGAAGAATTATCTATTTTAAATCTTTGGTTCCGCAAGTTTGTATTGACAGTAGTTTTAGTTGTAATGAAAGATCCTTCATATACCTCTAGATCATTATATGTTGCTACCTTATTAACAACTGATACTTTATGATCTTCTCTTACAACAAAACGATATAACGTATTATCATAGTTCGTTATAAATCCACTTCCTGCTTTTAATATTGCTGTGGAAGGAGCAGTGCCATTAAATGTCAATGCAAGATCAATTACTGCCTTTGGTGAAGTAATGGACTTTGGAGTATAACCCAATTGCTTCGCCAGAGACACCACATTGTCCCTGAGAGTGGAGGAATCAAGGAATAACTCATTGAATACCATATTGGTATTAAACGCCGTATAATACGTGTTATACGCCATTACGTCTAATAACTGACTGATTGCAGATCCTTCAAAATCGTAATCAGTGAAATCTGACTGTGCTCTCATATATTCTTTGAGAGCTGTTTTAACTTCGTTGAAGTCTAAATTGTTTAACTGGGTATATGGCATTATCTCGTCCTTGCAAGGAAGAAGTCTACTGTAACAGGTATATCGTTTGAACCTCGTACTGAATATGTCATCTCAACATCAAATCCATTATCATCAAAATTTGGATTAGCACGTAAATCTTCTATCTGAACTCTAGGTTCATGTTTATTTACACTATATGAGATATTTCTTTGTATTTGAGCAGCAGTACCATAATCTAATGGTTCAAACAGATAAGAACGTATATCAGATCCGTATTCAGGGTTAAATAACTTTTCACCTTTATTAGTAAGCAATAAATTTACAATTGCTTGCTTAATAGCAGAAGCATCCCTACTAACAACTAAGTCATTAGTAACAGGATGCTTCTTAAATGTAATATTAATGTCCTTAAAGGACTGAGTGACCGCCATTTACTGACAATATACGAAGTCAGTTATTATTTAGCGACTTTTATGTAACTTGGTAAAAGGTATACTTTAAAAACAACTCTTCTCCCTTCTTAATATCCTTAATAGTCCTCATATGGTATATCTTACCCCATTCTTCGTCTTCGTATACTTTGATGCAGTTAGGATCCTCACTGTGGTTCACAAACCCACCTAGAGGGGTTCTCATGATTTCTTCATCTACTACCACATGGGATATTCCAAGATACACATCATTGGGTATATCTTGGGTAGCAAAAAGACCTTGCCCTGCGGTAGGACTATCTTTAACATGTAGACAATTGGGAAGTGCTTGATAAGTCATTCGGAGATTTTCGGCGTTCGGAGAACTAGCGTCCCTGCCCTCTAGACTTCTTCTTAGCATGATTACGAGAAGTCGCAGAAAGCTTCGTATTCTGTGAACTACCCTGTCTTGTCTTCTTTGGTTTCGGTTGGACTATCTGTCCGTCACTATATAATGCCATTTTAAGTTTTCGTACCAATGTATATTGTAGGATAATCTGTCGCAGATGTCAAGGGTCTAGGATTGGGAGTTGCCCCAATACCCGAAAGAGCATCCCCGATGACGGGAACTAATTTCCCTTCTATGTAAACACCCCTTTCATCTGAATTGACCAATGAAACAAGATCATTCCTTACCAAGGGTTGTGGAACAGGTGGAATAGTTGGATTGATAGGTGTCCCAGTAACAGATGTATACGTGGAAAGCGGATCTAAGAATGTGAGACCTCCTCCATCACTGTACACTGTAGCACATGTATAATCAGTGCCTCCATTTGCTTGGGACATATACGTAGCAGTGGGATTAGCACTCCCAGTATCCACCGTACTTGAATTTGCTGGATTACCCGTCAAATTAACTGCCACGTTCCACCTCTAATAAACACTCTACTGAATTATGTAGATAGTTAAGTGTCTCCACTAGACTCTCGTGTTTCTGAGAGGTAGGTGGTTTGTACATCAATTGGGGTTGTTCCAGAGATGACATTCTCCTCTCCAGAGAATCTAATCTCTTGGAGAGTTTCTTTATCGTCTCGTTTAGTTCGTTCAATGTCTCCATTATTTAATCTAGAATAACTACTTGCTGCTTGATTCTCAAATTGATCACAAAATTGATCAAAGTTATTGAGTATTTTATCAAAATTAGACTTAGGATCCATAATCTGTACCTGAAGGGGGTGTAGGTGGTCCATCTTGAGGACTGTGCTCATTACTAAACCTTACTGATTGTTCAAGATCACCAAGTCTATTCTCAAGATGGTTAATTTGATCAGAGATATTCTCTAGTACTTCCACAATCCTATTGATCTGTGTTTCATGCACATGAACAGCATACTTTGGATTCTCCAAAAGTTCGTTATGGGCGTTTTCTGAATCAGGATGTGTAGGTGGTTGAGGTACTGGGGGAACTACTCCTGTTGTTCCATCATTCTCAGTCCACATGTCTGGGGAATTTCCTGGATAATTGCCTTGCCCACTGTACTCATATCCATCAGCAGCAGTTGGCACGTATTCAGAAGGAGGTTCCGAGGTTGTTGGATCATACCCTGGAATTGTATTGGGCGTTTCCTTTGTAGGATCGTAGAAACCACCTTCCATCGTTGTCTCTGGTGCAAGGTAGTTTGTTTCTTCTGGAAGTAGACCAGGAGTTTGGGTTTCCTCTGTACCTGGTACAGGGTTTGTTCCTTCGGGCGTTTCTGTCATGTTCTTAAGTATATACGGTATATCGTCTGAATTAAATTTTAACTCGTCTTTTTTGGACATTTTTTCCTGGGAAAAATTTTTTCAAAATCAAGGTTTTGAAATTTCAATTTTGTAAAAGTATTTATCGTGCTCTGGGAAACGTTTGTAGGTTAGAAAGGTTCCTGTTTTTTCGCACGGCAACCCCGACCCCGCCCCAACCAATAAAAAACCCTGCTCTTGGCAGGGTGTCTGATTCAGTGTCTGTCGCTGATGTTCCAATTACCTGTCGGGTGTGACCTGAAAGTGAAACCATCTTCGGCAAGTTTGGTCAATGCTGCCATTACTGCTTTGTCCTGCTTGGCGGATTCGTTCATTAAGACGCAACCGTTGAATTCAGGAGTCAGATCAGATTTGAACATTTGGTCTTGGGTGAACATGAATTAATTATACTGGATGCAGGTCACGTGATCAAGCGAGCGTTACAGTCTGTAATTGTTTCTTGATCAATGTGCCTACATGGTCACGGGTGTGATATGGTATAGTAACACGCTTGAGAGAATTCTCATGACTAAAGATTTGGTGCTTGCTACCATGACGGGCAAGCACCCAACCCAAAGACTTAGCGAGTTTAATTAGTTGCTTGCTAGTCATGCTAGTTCGCAACGTATGCCAGCACCTTGATAAAATGCCAACATGTCCAACGCCTTAGACTTAGAGGAGAATGTAATAATTCTCCCGTTGCGTTGGTCGTTGGGTGTCCAGTAGCGAATGCTCATTTAAATAAATGCGTTGTGGGTTTGTACTTGTGAGATTAGAACACTGTCTTGCCTGAACTGTTTCTTATACGCTGCTGCGATACAGTTCAAACTCAGCATGTGCTCATCAACCTCAGAGTCAGCACACTCAAGATAAAAAATCTTGGTTTGCTCTCGCTTGCCTTTCCAGAGACCTTCGCCATCTATGAAAGTGCCATACTCAAAATGGGGCATAATCTCAAGTCTGATGAAGTTATCCATCATATGATCAGTGACGCTTCCGTTGTCTGGAATGTCCCTGCCCATTGTCAATTCAAGTCGTTGCATGAAATTCGTTTGAGTACATACGTAGTATAGCAAGGCAGCGACAAAAATCATCATAGGGTGGGACAGTTTGTGAATTGGTCAGGTGTAGTCAAATGGTTCGGGGTCTGAGACCTTATCCCATAGAGATGAAAATGCTTCGTCCTCCTCTAGGTGTGGCGGCACACCCAAATCGTGAACGAATAAAAAAAGATTGACCAAAGCAGATTCCTCTGCTTCAGTCAATGAAAGATTTCTCAATTTGCCTCCTCAATTGCTGTGTCTAGAGCGAGGGCGTAAAGTGCTGATTCATCCAATGGGGTGAGGTCAACGAAAAATGACTTTACCCAATCTTCAAAAATGTCTTCAGCACGTGCTTCAACAAAGTCTTGGTTGTAAGTCATGAAATTCAGGTGAATTGCTTTACTCTTTAATAATACATGATTTTGGGGTGCTGTGGGGTAAATGTGGACACTTTGCCAACTGTCCTCGGTTTACAAAAAATCCAGCCGCTTCGCTTACCATAAAAAAGAACGGTCTTAGAGACCGTTCAGAAAATCGTGCATTGAATCCAAGTACTCAGCGTACGTGCCGTTGAACCAATCTGGGGCAACTCGTTCCTGGTGACGCTTGCATGACTCACGGATCTCACGTTCTGTGTAACCCTTGTCTAAGAGTCCAGAATAAAATTCAGAAATGACGCTCATGATTTTGACCTGTCGTCTTGGTCAACAATCTCAAGATGAGCATCTAGAATTTTATCCCAGACTCTCTCAAAGATTTCAGGGTCGTTGTGCTCTGTGAATTCAAATTGAGCACAAAATGATGCCATTTCTTCAAGCATGGCGTGTTCTTGAGAATCAAGAACGATGGAGAATTGATCTGTGAATTTCATACTCTTATAATACACGAAAATGCCCACCAATGGCGAATTGGTGGACACTCTGAGCACTGGCACAACGGGTCAGCTGGATTTTTTATTCAGGGTATTCTACCTCTAGGCATGGGATGCCGTTGGTATGTGCTTCTATGGGGTCATCCTCTTCGGGGTGCTCCTCATAGTATTTCATCTCCTCCTCCAGGTATTTCTGCCAGTCCATGCCGTGACCTCCAAATGGTGTAGATAGATTTAATTATAAGAAAAAACGCCCACGGTGTGAGCGTTGTGTTACAAAACGTTGGAATTGTCTTCAACGTGCGATCCTGAAACCGTCATAAAATGGGGTGTTCAGATCTCCCACGTACCAGGTGAAATCCTTTTGAAAGATGTGACAACCTGAGATGAACACGTCAAGAATTGCATTTAATCTTGATTTGGTCGTAGGTGTGTCCCAACCGCATGAACTTAGAACGATGTCGCCGTTTGGTTCAATCTCAGCAATGCGATTGCCGTGCAGTCTCACAGTGGTGTACCCTTCAGAATCCACATCAACTGATGTGTTTGATTTTGACCAGTCGGTGCGTGTGGCAATTGCCGCTTGCATTTGCTGTTCAATCTTACGCATGAGGTCCTGTGTGATTTACTCTTATAGTATGCCATAAAAAAACGCCCCTTGGGGGCGTTAGTGGACACTTTGTCAACTGTCTACTCGTTGATGAGTTTCACGAGTTGAGCGTGATAGGGTGCAACGAAATCAAATCCCTTGCGAACGTCCTTTACTAATTCCTGGATTTCAAACTGATGAATCGCCCATCTTGTCTGGATATCCTTGAGATAGCGATCAGCAGAAATCAATCTAGCAGTTGAAGGACGCTTAACAGTTGTGACCTTTGCCACGACCTTGCCACTCTTAAAGGTTGTGACGGTGACCTTAGAAACTTGTGGTTTCTTTGCAGTTGCTTTACGTGCTCTTGGTTTGCGTGATGCAGTCTTACGAGCAGTTGGGGCAGTTGCGGTTGGCATACGTGAAAAACGTGTTGACTCTTCCATTATACACATAAAAAAACCCCTCAATGGGGGTTTTGTAATAAATTGAAACAAAAAAGTTCAGTTTGTCAACTGTCACTACCATGAACAGGAAATGAAAGTGTTTCACCTTCTTTGAGACCATATGTGACAGTTGTTACATTGTCCACCAATTCATTTAATAACTCTTTATCAAATGAACATTCAATCTCAGTGAATAACTCCTGCTCCGAGAGATTCTCAAAATCCTCAATGAGGGTCTGTTCAATAAAATGATACATTGACTGATGGTCCATGCTATCAATGCACAACTCCACATACTGTTCAATCAAGTCAGAGCATTGTGCCGCTGTGAGTTTTGTCATAATTGTGGAAAACTATTGGAATGGGACTTACAGGGTAGCAGATGTCTGACCTTAAGGTCTCAGGGATGCCAACCCTTGCCCTATTAGTATAATACATGAAAAAACTGTCTACCTGTGGAAAAGTAGACAGTTTGTAAAGTGTCCTGTGGAAAACTCACACAGTACTAGTCATGATAATATGAATATTCATCTTTGAATTTGTTAACCTTTTTCTTTTTCTTATTTCTCTTAGCATTCTTTACTTCGTAACCTTGTAATTCGTCATCTTCGTGCAACTCCCTCAATGCATTATTGAAGGAGTTGTTAACTTTATGTCGTGGCATTGGTTTGTGTTAACAACTCCATGTGATTGTGCTACTATTTATCAGTCAGGACAGAATCTCTCCTAGACTGTTGTACAAATTGTCCCACACTCCCACCTGATCTTGTTAACTCATTAGAAATGAGTACAGAACATAGATTATTAGTGAATGTTGGTACATCTTCACAGTTATATGCATATTCTTTACCAATATTAGAAGAATATGTAATTAATACTTCATTTTCTTTGGTTTCTACTGAATTAATAGCAGATGAGTTGAAATTGGAGTATAAAGTCATGTTTTTTAGTAAAATAAAGGGTTTTAAGTAATAATTAGTTAAAATAGAGTGTTTTTCCACAGATTATGAAGTATTTGTGGAAAACTAGACCTCTAAAAGTCTCAAAAGATCATAAAAGTGACTTTTATAAAAAAGTGGCTTTTATAAAACTTTGAAAAACTCATAAAAGTGAAAAAGTCGTTTTTTTAACTTTCGGTAAAACCTCTCGTGTTCATGTTTTAATTATACGGTGTTTTCAAGTCTTTTGGGGAATGTGTGTGACAGTTTCTGAAGTGTCCTCAGATTGTTTCAAAGTGTTTCAGAGGGTTGACATTTCGTGCGATAGGTGGCAGGCTTAGACAACTACAAGAGAGTACATTAGTTCACACATACTATATTTTATTAACCATTTCTAAAACATTCACAGTTATCCACAACACCTGTGGAAAACTCCAGTCATACCAATGTGCGGATGGTTACTCAAGGATAGTATCCTTTCTATAATATATGTGTAAACTTAGAGGGGTGGATACTCACTTTGTATAGACTCTGTGTTATCATCCATTACCTCAAATTGTTTCATCAATCTAGTGACTTGTTTTCTATCTAATCCTGCTAGTTGATCACAATTAGACAGGCATTTGTAAATACATTCTCTATCTGATATTGGTGGTTTTAATGGCCAACCATGACTATCAGTTAGTCCACCTGCATCTGCCTCTACATTACTCATTGCTTAAGCATTGCATCATGTATTCCTTTAGCAGATTTGTTATGTTCAATTAGTTTGTTCATCCACACTCTTTCTTCTAGACTTACCTCTACTCCGTCTGTTGTTATCATTCGGCAAAGTATGTCTGTTAGTTCTAGTA
>Ga0209404_10002092_pt1 | contig 12664 bp, 9 predicted proteins | sample TroAtlMetagenome_2_FD_187447 | JGI IMG/M metagenome (GOLD analysis project Ga0209404, IMG submission 187447) | Marine eukaryotic phytoplankton communities from Atlantic Ocean - Tropical Atlantic ANT8 Metagenome (SPAdes) (version 2) | ecosystem: Environmental > Aquatic > Marine > Oceanic | place...
GGTGTTGTCTCCAACGAGTGCCAACGAGGCCTCGACCTTGACATGTACCCCGATGATAGCTACCGACGCCGATGGTGACAGTGTAAGCTATAGTTATGCTTGGAACGTCGGAGGAGCTTGGAATAGTCAGACTGCGGACAATTTGAGTGGAAGCTACTTCAACCGAGATGATTCAGTCTACTGTGTCGTGACCCCGAACGACGGCACAACAACGGGCACTTCGGTAACGTCCAATACTGTGACCATCTCCAACACGTCGCCCAGCGTTTCAAGTGTCTCGATAACACCCTCTCCAGCGCTTGATAACGACCTTCTGACCTGTAGCTACAGCTACGTAGATGTGGATAGTGATTCAGATGCCTCTACTATAGCTTGGACGGTTGGTTCAACTACAATAGGAACAGGCAGTACTGTGAGCTCAGGCTTTGTGGCTGGAGATACAGTGGAGTGTACGGTCACACCAAATGACGGGACGGATACAGGGACTGCCGTATCTACTACAGCCTTGATAGGGGCTTCAAATTCAGCTCCAGTAATAAGCTCGGTCACCATTTCGCCAGCTATGATATATACAAATGATACTATCTCGTCTAGTGTCACAGCATCTGACCCCGACGGGGATAACATTACTTATAGCTATGCTTGGTATGTTGAAAGCTCACTTGTGGCAGAGACATCTAGTACAATAAGTGGCGTCACCTACTTTGATAGAGGGGAGAGCGTCTATCTTAGCGTGACCCCATCCGATGGAATCGATACAGGCGCATCAGTCAACTCTAATACCATAACGATTAGCAACACTACGCCCACTGCTCCTACAGCGCTGATCTCCCCACAGTCTCCTGTTGAGGGCATCGATGACCTTCTCTGTGAGTTGGATATAGCATCAACAGATGCCGACGGTGACACCATCACCTATTGGGTTGATTGGAAGGTTGATACAGTACCGTATTATGTTAGCACGTCGACCTTCTACACCGGCGACACAGTCCCCACGGCCGACATATTTGCTCAAGAGCAGTGGGAGTGTACCCTCTACGCTGATGATGCCACAGCCAGTTCATATTCGACCGATACGGTGACGGTAGTCTCCGCAGAGTATTCGCTGACTGAACTCTGCGGCTCCACCACTGGCGGTTTGTATTGTGGCGGAAACTGCACCCCAAACAGTTCGGAATTCGCAGACGCCTACTGCCAGATTGGCGGCTATAGCGGAGCTGTCTCGTACACTGAGATCAGCAGCGGTACAGTCGGTCCAACTTGGTACTACAACGAGAGCTACATGGCGGCGCCAGACTACCTGCCTACAACCTGTTCGGATCTTGGGTGGACCTCCTACTACGGTACTGCATCTTATTGTACCTGTATAGAGGACCTAGTCTGCTCTTATTGATTTATAAACCTATGTAAGATTTTCCAGCCATCCCTTTAGTGATATTTCAACCCCATCACTTCCGATGACGCCCTCCTGTCCAAAACTATCTACATTTAGTCCCATAGCTCTGCATATAGTCGTTAGAAGCTTCTGGTGAGGAGGTCCGACACTTGCCACACCTCCGTCCCAAGACCAGGCGTCATAAGGTAGCGTAGATGGGAAGTGATGATATTTCCCATGTTTCATCCTATTTCCGCCAACCATAACCGCGTTGTATCTGTCATAACCGTGAGCTGGATCTCCGAGTTCACTCACCCATACTGCTAGTGTATTGTCTAGAACAGATCCGCCAGCTTCTGGGATTGAGTCAAGTAGATCTAAGAGTGAGGCTAGCTGTTCACTATGTCGCTTACCATATTGAGCCATAACCTCTGCTGAGAGTTCATCATTGAAAGCGTTATGGGCGAAATCAAAGTGAAGGGAGCCACTGTACCCATCGACCAACTCGTCTACGGGAATCTCTCCCATGTTTAGTGAGATAACCCGGGTAATGTCGCAAGAGAGCGCAGTTGCAATCATCGATGCCATTGCCTCGAATGTTTCGTTATACCCCTCCCCTCCAGTTGGTTCATCGATTGAGTGATTGCAAGCTAGTGAAGACATACCCTCGACACGAAGCTCTAGCTCCCTCACAAGCTGCTGATGAATCTGTAGCTTTTCTCTGTCAGCTTGTCCCAGTGACAGCCCAAGCCTCTCATACCTTTCAGCCACCCTATCTAAAACAGATCCCTGTGCAGCTAAAACAGCCTCTTCTACACTGTTTTCAGCTCCAAATATGCGCCTAAATAGTGTAGATGGATTTGATTCATATGGCGCAACCTGTAGCCCTCCTCGATAGATTACAGAGTTTTCTGGAAGACCGACCGCTAATTCTAACGACCTGAACCTGTCTGCTCGAGCTATTTGATCCGCTATAACTTGATCGACTGATGCTGATGAACCTAGCGGGACTCCTCCCATAAGCTGGACGGGACTACCAGTAAGGGAGTGTACCTGCCCAAGCTCGTGGCGTTGTCCCGTTATGTCTGCCTCTGCAGAGAGTAGGGATAGACCCTCAACTACACTCATTCTGTCGCGGAACCTGTACAGTGGGCTTAAAACCCTGCTGAAGTCGTCTTCTGCTAATAGTGATAGGTCGCTACTCCAGGCAAGGTTACTTCCCAACCCTTCGGGATCCATCACCCAAGGCTCTCCCCATACCCCATGTCTAGTGTAGAAGATTAATAGCCTCTGAGGAGGCTGGTCAGTGTAGGCTAACGCGTCTCCTTTGGCTCCTCTCAATAGAGACGGAAGAAAGAGAGAGGACGCTCCGATACCCAAACTAGCGAGAAATTGCCTCCTGTTCATTACTCTACCTCTTTCGAGATAACAAAATTCTCATCTTCTACTATATTGACCAAGAGAGAGAGTATGTCACCCCCCTCATCCCAAAATTGCTCTTGTAGAGTTGAAATAGTGGTAGTGTCATCTTCAGTTTCAACTCGACCATGGGCATACCTAAAGGTCTGAGTAACCATACAGTCGTGAGCTGTTCTTGATCTACTGAGCCGACTAGTCAGATCTATAGCGTTACTAATGTGCCCGTCTACATCGGTCCCGATAAGCTCTCCAGTCGCATCGACATCATACCCATTGTCTAGACTCTGGAATAGCCCAAGGGAGTCATAGTTTTCAAAAGTGAATCCGATACCATCTATAGAGTCGTGGCATGAATAACAGGATTCTTCGTAGAGGTTGTTTGTGTAGCGCTCACGGTTAGTACGAGGCTCCTCTGTATCGGTAGGTATTGTGTTGGCGATAGAGTCTGGTGGAGGGGACACTTCAAGACAGAGTACACGGTTTAGTATAAAGACTCCTCTTAGTGTGGGAGAAGGAAATGATGGATGAGATCTAGCGTGCATCAACCCAGGTAGGGTGAGGATACCCATTCGTTCATTAGTATTAAGATCGATGGGGTAGAAGGTCTCTTCAAATTCTATCTCTCGCCCTTGTACGGCAGAACTGGAGATCCAGCTCACGCCGTTCGTCGCTTCTTCAGAGATGACATGATCGTGAAGTTCGGCGGCATTCCGCGTTATCCAGGTGCGGTCCGCTGTATAAAGCTCTTCAAGGGCTCCACGCTCTTCGAAAACAATCTGATCAACCATCACTTCTGGCTCGTACCTCATAGCGGGCATCAGCTCATTATATAAGTGATCGTCGACATCTTCCTCATCCATATCTGGGAAGAAGTATTCAAAGTCGACACTACCTGAGCCTATGTCATCCAGCTCTAGCCATTGGCGTACGAATTCGCGATAGCTAACCCTTGCAGGCTCATCAGAGAGAAGTCTCCATGCCTGCTCACTTCGAACCTCTGGGAATTGAAGCATGTCTTGAGCTGCAGCCTGAATAAGCTCATCATCAGGAATGCTGTTTAGTAAGAAATAAGACATCCTTGTAGCTATTTCGTATGAGTTAAGCCGCCTGAAGCCGTCATCTGAATTACCGATCTCTGGCATATATAAAAAGTCTGGTGATTCTAAGATATACTGAATGATTATCTGAGTGGCTCCGTCGTTTCCTGCCGCTTCACTCCACTCCAGAAACATCTCCTCTAGTCCTGTTGCCTCCTCATCAGTGAGAGGTCTTCGCCAAGCTTCGCTGTTGAGTTCCTTTAGCCAAGAGAGGAGGCAAACACGATCCTCTTCGCACGAATCAATAGAGCTAACACCCGCTATTGCCTGGCTGGCTATATCTAAAGCTGCATCGTGGTAGGCATCTACTAGAGAAGATGTGGCTATGTTTAGACTGGAGTTGTTGGAAAATCCGCCAACCGAGGTCTCTAATGGAAATCCATATAATGGCAGGTTCAACTCTGGAAACAGGTCGCTCACACTCTGGTTATACTGATGAGAAGTGAGCCTCTTAAGGGGAGCTTCTGCCAGTTCGCAGGCCACCTCATCTTTAGAACATCCAATAATGGTAGTGAGGCAGAGTGCCATTAAACAAAGACAATAAGTCAGTCCATTTAATCGGTACCCTAACAGCATCGAGCCTCTCCAGTTCATGGGGGGTCGAGCATACCTGCCCCAGACATCCTACAATAGAGGCTGCTAAGTGTCACCCCATTTCTTGCCAAAGAGACGCTCTAATCATCTTCGGATTTGGCTTGTTTTATGCTGTGTATATAATGGCTGCTTTTTCAATATCCGTGCTGTGTTAGATTGTTTCTATAGATGTTGAACTTTGGAACCATAGCGCATGAACCTAAAATACTATTTATCGACGGTTTTTCATGGAGGCCATACCGCCATCGAGGATCGCATTTTAAGGGCTAATTTAGCTGGTATATCCCTGTGAGACAGTGGATTCTCGTCACAGGTTTTGGCCCATTTCCTGGGGTTGAAAATAATCCGACACAATACCTAGTAGAGCGTTTAAGCGGAGCTAGTTTTCAAGGAATACCAGTTGTATCAAAAGTACTTGATGTATCCTTTGAGCGAGCCACCGAACAACACAAAGCTATGATTTCGACTAATTGGCCTAGTTTTATTGTTCACTTTGGGGTGGCAACGGGCTCCAAAGTGATCCGTGTGGAAAGCCAAGGGGTAAACAGTAAGTCTTCGGACATTCCTGACATAGACGGACAACAATTTCAATCCAGCGTTGTGAATGAGGCCTATCCCCTCAATCAAATTCTGCGAACTCAGCTTCCTATAGATGAGCTAGTCAAAAGTCTAAATGATCGTGGTTTTTCCGCTCTTTCTTCAAATGACGCAGGGCAGTATGTCTGTAATGCCACCTATTTTAACTCGCTTGCTCATGTAGCTGAATCAGCAAAAAAAGTACCATGTATCTTCATTCATATTCCAGGGTTGTTTCCCACCCATGACTCAGGCGCTAGAAGTACCTTAGGCTGGAATTCAGAGCGGATTTATAACGCAGCGGTTCATATAATTGAATGGATATCGCTAACGACAAACCCCGCCGTATCCAAAAGTTCTAAATGAAAAGTTGTCTGGTGGTATTTTCTACAACCGTGGCACTCTAGCCTGACAATTTATCTGTTGTTAGGAGATCATATTGCGAAAGAGAGCCTTTATAGTTGCAATTGTAAGTCTTCTATTTTCTTTCAAAGTAGAGGCCGACTCTTGTGACGAGAGAGCCGTCGCTCGAGTTGAAGCGGCGGTATCAGATGAGCTGCTGGAAATGGATCAGTCTGAACGAACAGCTCTTATAGCAGCAGATCTTGGTGTGCATCAGGGTGGTCAGCAGGAGCGAAGCCGCCTCTTATTTAGACAACCATGACTTTGTTACTGAGGACTCAATTACCCAGTTTATAGGTGATGGTAACACGCAGTAAAATTTACGATGATAACCTCTCAATCCTCGAATCAAAAAGGAGAGAAATCAAGCTCGTAGCATTTTGCCTATCAACATAGCGGTAGGGTCATGACCCTCCAAGAACGCTAGCCTAACATCACTGTCAGCGTTTTCTACCTTTACCCTTGTGACCGCTGGATAGTCGGTACCGTCAGTTACAACTCTTACGGGTCGCCACTCTGTGTCGAAGGCCTTGATCTCTACAACAGCGCTCTGTGGTAGAACAATAGGAGGTAATCTTGGAGAATGAGCAGATATAGTTGTGAGCTGTGTGTGTCTTAGGGTTGGATGACACACAGGCCCGCCAGCTGAGAAAGAATAGGCCGTTGAACCCAGTGCCGTAGCTACAATAAGTCCGTCACAGACTACACGATCTACCACCTCGACCCCATTAACCTCAACTCGCAGGTGAGCAGTCTGACCAGACATTCGTTCTAGATAGACATCGTTTAGAGCTAGGCCTTCAATAGTTTCGCCAGTTGATGTTAGCGCTTTCATCTTCAACCTGGGAACTGACATTTCACCCCAGGCGCCATTTTTTATCTGTTCGATCACGCTGGTCACGCTCTCAACATCGTTGAGCATAAATCCTAGCATGCCGCTGTTTAGTCCCATGTAGACATACGACTGCCCTAGTTCAGCAATCACCCTTAGTAAAAAGCCGTCACCGCCAATAACCAAGCAAAGGTCTTCTGGCAGAGAGTCCATATCAACTATCCGAGTTAGCTCGTTATATAGCTTTGTGGATCTCTTTGATTTGGCATCATAGCGTATCATTGGTAGTAGAGTATCTCGGTTTGCAGACAAGTTCATAGATAGTGGTGAGAATGTGAAACTAAGAAAATACCACGGCCTAGGAAATGACTACTTCGTTTTGGAGGAGTTAACCGCCGCATCTTTAAGTCCTGAGTTGGTGATCCGAGTCTGTCATCGGCACACAGGGGCAGGCAGCGACGGTATTTTAGAACTTGTAGACTCAAATGTAGCAGATTTTGGGTTGAGAATTCACAACCCGGATGGTTCCCAGGCTGAGAAGTCGGGTAATGGGCTTAGAATATTTGCTCGTTGGCTCGTTGATCATCGTGAAGCGTGCTCTAGATTCACCGTAGAGGTGCCAGCAGGTGTCGTGAAGTGTAGTGTTGAGCCTGATCTAATCACTGTAGGTATGGGAACAGGAACTTTTGAACCTTCGTCGGTACCTGTTTCCACTGATAGTGAGGCTATAGACTACCCCCACCCTGAGCTTCCTCTCTCTTTCTCAGCGGTTGGCATAGGGAACCCCCATTGCGTTGTTTTTTGTGATGATCCAGTAGACTCATTACCTTGGCGCGAGTGGGGTGAGCGGCTAGAGTCCGATCCCCTTTTTCCAAACCGAACAAATGTTCAGTTTGTGAACATTCTCTCCAATTGTGAGGTGGATATTCGGATCTGGGAGCGAGGAGCAGGTGAGACTATGGCTTCTGGGAGTTCGTCATGCGCCGTGGTGGCCGCCGCTCTTCGCAAGGGTTTGGTTAGAGATGGAGAGATAAGTGTCAGGATGCCAGGAGGCGTACTTTCAGTGACTATAAATACTAACTATGAAATAACACTCGCTGGACCAGTAAAATTAGTTGGTAGCTTTGACTTTGTGGAGTGACTCAGTTGTCTGTTTAGAAATACTCTCACAATATCAGTCTGTTTAATTAGACAAAAATTAGTGGTTCTAAACCAAAGAACACGGGTGTTTTGCGCAATTTTACTGGAATTGAGGTATATAAGAAGACGGAGTCCTGTATGCGTGTGATGTTAATCAGATCCCCAGCCAATCATACGGTTGAGAGTGAGATCCCAGAGGCCGTTGAGGCTGAGAATTTGTCTTATCCGCCACTGTCACTTCTGTCGTTGGCTCAATATCTTATCGAGAAGACTCATCATGAGGTAAAAATACTGGATGCTCAGTTACATAGCTGGGATCACTCAGAAGTTGAGCGTCAGATCAGGGAATGGTCACCAGATGTTGTAGGCATAACTGTTTTTACGGTTGGGCTAGTTGACTGCCATAAGACTGTACAGACTGCGAGACGATGCCCTTCAGTGAAGCGCGTAATTTTGGGGGGGCCCCACATTAGTGATTTCCCTAAAGAGTCGGTGGGGCTTGATGGTGTCGACGCTGTAGTAAAGGGTGAAGGCCAACGTCCTCTTGAGTCCCTATTGGAAGTCTGGGAGCGAGGTGAAGAGGCAAAGGGTATTCCTGGTGTAGTGGCTCACGAAGATGATCCAGTGCCAGAACAGGACGTCTTTTACTCAGATAATTTGGATGACTATCCTATTCCTGATCGCAGGCTTATCGATTATGAAAAGTACTACGACGTTATGGGCAACGGCGGTATCTTCTCTACAATATTTACTGCCAGAGGCTGCCCATACCACTGTACTTTCTGCAACACCCCGCGTCATAAGTACACGGTAATGTCACCAGAGAGAATATGTGATGAGATTCAGGCTTGCCTCGATCTAGGAATCTACGAGATCTATTTCGTTGATGACACTTTCAATATTACAAATCAGAGGGTTCACACCCTATGCGATGAGATTCTAAGGAGGGGTCAGAAGTTTTCATGGACTGTTAGGTTTAGGGTTAAATGGGTTGACCGTGAGCTCCTCGAAAAAATGAAGAAAGCAGGTTGCTCTAGAATACAGTTTGGGGTTGAGCAGGGAACAGATGAAGGACTAAAGCTATTTAAAAAGGGTGTAAACATAGCTGAGATAGAGACAGCCTTTAGACTCTGTCGAGAAGTAGGCATAAGAACAGTCGCTTATTTCATGATAGGCACGCCTGTAGAAAAGTCTAAATCAGATGTAATGGAGACCATTCGGTATTCAATAAATCTTAAGCCCGACTTCGTTATGTACAATGTCCTCACCCCTTTTCCTGGAACAGCTCTGTGGAAAGAGGGAGAAGATGCAGGAGTCTTGGATCCAACCCCATGGGTTGAGTTTATGCGAAATCCAAATTCTGATTTTAAAGCTCAGGTGTGGGATGAGAACTTCACTCGAGATGAATTAAGAGACTTGTTATCGATAGCATACAGAAAATTCTATTGGCGACCAGAGTTTGTGGTTAAGAATCTTATTCAGATAAGGAGTCCTAGTGATCTTAAGCGAAAAGCCGTAGCTGGGGTTAGGTTGCTGATGGGATGAGCATTGAAGTACTAGACACATCGGCCTACCAAGGTCAAGACCATCCATTACTCTCAAAAAGCGGTAAGCCTTTTACTGTCGTTTTGATGACGATCTATTCTGTTGAAAATGCAGGTCTGCGCTATATTTCAGCGGCTTTACAGCGTGAGGGCATTGCTGTTGAGATTGTGTTTTTGCGTGACTGGGTTCACAACAATCTGGACATGCCCTCAGACAAAGAGTTTGACATAGCCATAGACATAGCCAGACGAAAAGGTGCGGACTTGATCGGTGTTGGTTTTATGTCTAGTCTGCTCCCAATGGCCAGAGAGCTTACCAGCAGGTTGAAAGCCGCGCTGCCAAACACCCCAGTATGTTGGGGTGGTATTCACCCTACATCAGTGCCTGAAGAGTGCATTGAAGAGGTGGAGTATCTCTGTGTTGGCGAGGGCGAAATGGCCATGATCGACCTCTCTAGGGCGCTTGCGGCAAACGAACCTACAACCGCTATTCCAAACATATGGGCTAACAAGGATGGCGTTATCCACGAAAACAAGCCTCGCCCTCTGATTCAGGACTTGGATTGGCTACCGTGGCCCGACACCGCCGACTCTAACAAGCACTACATTGAGAAGGGACGAGTCACAATAGAAGAGCCTTGGAAGCGCAGCGCTGAATATAGGGTCTACTTCTCGAGAGGTTGCCCATATAATTGCTCATATTGCTACGTCTCTATTCTCCGTGATGTCTACGACGAAAAAGGTAAGCAGTACTACCGTGCTCGCTCAGTCGAACACATTATGGGTGAGCTAGAACATGCCATAAAGACCTTTCCAAAAATAGCGAGAATCAAGGTTGACGATGACACGTCCTTTGCCTTTGGAAAGCCCTGGATGGAGGCGTTTTTAGTCGAATATCCAAAGCGGATAAAGCTGCCATTCGAATGCATGCTGATACCGCCAATGCTGCGTCCTAATATGCTTAAGCGGCTCAAAGAGGTAGGCTTAGTTAGGGTTCAGACTGGAATTGAGAGCGGATCTACAAAGGAGAGCAAGGAGATCCATAATAGGGCACCAGGCAACGTAAATATACTGAAGTTTGCGGAGGCCAATAAAGAGTTGAAGATGAACATTGTCTATGATTTGATCGTAGATAACCCACATGCAACTGAAGAGATGAAGATTGAAACAGCGGAGTTTCTCTTGGAGCTCCCGGGGCCCTATGACATCTATTTCTACTCATTAAATTATTTCCCAGGCACTGCTCTCACAAAATCTTCGCTGGAAGCAGGCACACTGGATCCCGAGCTAATTGAGGGCCGCAATAACAAAGCATGGCATCAGTTTAGGGTCTCAATGGACTGGCCAAGGGACAACGAGGAAAAATTCTATCTCGCCATCTTCTGCTTGGCTTCTAAGTCTTTTGTGCCGCGGGCCTTTATACGAAGCTTGTTAGACAACAGAGAATATTGGAAGAAGAACGTTGAGCCTCTTCATTATTTGGCTTGGACAGCCAATACAGTGAAGATGTTTTGGGTCGCAATGCGCTACTTTAAGAATGGTGAGCTAACTTGGTTTAAGATGCGTCAGTATGGAGACCTATCCAAGATGATCAGTCAGTAAGTAAGGCGATCCTTGGTAAATAAATGAATACTTCGGTAGCTCTTTGATCTAAGAAATATAGAAAAAGATCCTCAACTGTGGCAATTTAAAGATCACTTGCCAAGAAAAGAGGTGTGTTTGAGTCATATTAGATCTTTTTTGATAGGGACTTTTGGATTGTTGAGCACCGTTGCTTCAGCTAACACTGGCACAATAAATGTGGATATTAGCACTGCTCCTGGGGAGATAGAGCTAGATGGTTTTCCAACAGGACAAACGGCGCCAGCTATTATTGATTCTGTTTCGCCTGGTGATCACCTAATAGAACTCGAGTACGGCTGTATGGTTGGATCTACAACTGTAACAGTCTATAGAGATCAGGAAGCTACAGCAGATATTCATCTTGAAAACAGAGGTGGTGAGGGGACCGTTCGTCTTCGAGGCCTACCTAGATCAGCCGCGGTGTTTTTTGATGAGGCTCCACTAGAAGGGATTGATAGAGGCGTTCAGGTCGCATGCGGTGGTCATAGGGTTCGCGTAGAGGCGAGTGGGTTTCAAGACTGGGAGTCCATGGTTGTGGTAACTACAGGACGATGGGTAACTCTAGAGGTATCCATGGTAGAGGGGCAGATAGAAGAGTCTGTACGACCTGCACCTATAGCCTATGAAGAAGATAGTAGTGACTGGGATGATGAAGATGGCTGGGATGATGACGACAGTTGGGACGAACCCGCTGGGCCATCAAGAGCTGAATTAGCTCGAGCTGAGAGGGAGCGATTTGAAGAAGAGGAGCGAAGAGCAGCTGCAGAGGCTGAGAGGGCTCGTCGCGAAGAAGAGGTGCGAAGAGCAGCCGAGGCAGAGGTTCGGCGCTTGGAAGAGGAAGCGGCCAGAGCCAGGGCTGAACTAGAGAGGGAGACTTACGGAGACATTGACTCTCTTGATGACCCCGATGATGGTGAATATCTTGAAGAGGACCTCTATGATGAAGAGGAGCTTGAAGGTGGTATCTATGAGGAAGATTACGACGACGAGTTTGATGATGAAGATTCGTGGGATGATGAATACAGGGGTTACTCTGACTCTGGTGATGACCTAGATGATGACTTTGGAGAAAGTAGATCTATCAGAGATGGCTCTGATAGCGGAAACACAGCTATGTTGGCGGGCATCAGTACAATAGCGGGTATCGGTGGCATCGGTTTTGGAACTTATTCGCTTTTGTCTTATCAAGACTCGAGGCTTAAGTGGATCGATGTGGCCAACCAATATGGTCATACAAGCCCAGAGGCGGTCAGCTTTTGGGACCAGAATGTAGACCCTAAGTATAAACTGGGACTTGTATCATTAGCAGCAGGGGGCATACTGACAGCTACTGGTGGAGGTCTATTTATCTTTAGAGTTATGGGCGATGACGGTGGTTTCTTTGGGGTAAATGGGGAGTGGTAATAAGCCCCTGTATAGTCGCCTAGTAGACGTTGTAACGCCTTCTATTCGCTTCATGTTCGGCGGCAGATCTTGCCGGATGAAGCCTACCGTTGCTGTCATGGAGGTAGTACCAGTATCGGCTGTGCTCAGGCGACATGGCTGCATTTAAGGCATCTAAACCTGAGTTTCCTATAGCCGTTGGCGGTAATCCAGGGCGAAGCCTAGTATTGTATGGATCATCTGGATCACGGAGCGCCGCTAAAAGCCCAGCTCTATCGTTCCATTCCAGGAGAGAATAGTGTGAAGTTGCGTCTATACCTAGGTGCCAATCATTATCAAGTCTCTTCCATATGATCCCTGCGACTATTGGCATAAGGCTAGGTTCTGGCTCTTCTCGCTGAACCATACTCGCTACTATTACTAGATCATTAAGGCCTCGAAGGTTGACTGTCGCACCAGCAGGAATGAGGAATTGGTCACGAAAGGCATTTAGTTGTCTCTGTATGAAGCGCCTAACAAAGTTGTCGGGATCCCGATTAGGCTCAACCATGTATGTGTCGGGAAATAGGTAACCTTCGAGGTTTGGTAGATCTCCCGCCATGTCTTGTGGCAGAGTGAACAGGCTCAAATTACTGGCCGCAGCCGTATATTCTCCCGCATCTGCCCAACCCTTAGCAGC
>Ga0209404_10002093_pt1 | contig 12659 bp, 8 predicted proteins | sample TroAtlMetagenome_2_FD_187447 | JGI IMG/M metagenome (GOLD analysis project Ga0209404, IMG submission 187447) | Marine eukaryotic phytoplankton communities from Atlantic Ocean - Tropical Atlantic ANT8 Metagenome (SPAdes) (version 2) | ecosystem: Environmental > Aquatic > Marine > Oceanic | place...
TGGAGCTTCTTCCGCCGCTGGAGCTTCTTCCGCCGCTGGAGCTTCTTCCGCCGCTGGAGCTTCTTCCGCCGCTGGAGCTTCTTCCGCCGCTGGAGCTTCCTCGCTAACACTGTTTTGTTCTGCTTCTACTTCTTGAAGAGCTTTAACCGATGCAACACTAGAACCAATTAGTGATCCTTTTATTTTGCCAGTGGGCTCCTTTAAAGTAGTGGCACTCTTCCCTAAACGATCTCGCAAATAATTCAAGCGAGCTCTTCTGACTTTAGATTTCTTACTTACCTCAATTTTAGCGACCTTTGGTGAATGTAGAGGAAACGTACGCTCTACACCCTCTCCACTAGAAATTTTTCTAACCGTGAAGGACTCATTAACTAAACTCCCTCTTCTACCTATACATATACCAGCAAAAATCTGTATACGTTCCTTACCACCTTCAACAACCCTGCAATGCACTTTAACTGTATCGCCTACATTAAACGATCCAATGTCCGTATTCATTTGCTCGCGCTCGATCTTATTAATGATATCAGTAGACATTTAAATATTCTCTTAGTATTCAGGATTATCTGCAAAAAAGGGCGATATTGATAGTGTCTATAATGCCACCACGCAACACCAATTTGATCAAATTTGGAATTTATAGCATCTTGGTCGATAATAGATAAATTCGTAAATGGTTAATATCTTATATAAGTAAAGTAATTTTCTAACTTTTATACTGAATTATCCACAATTTTATCAGTAATATCAGATTGAAATTAAGTGGCGGAGTGGACGGGACTCGAACCCGCGACCTCCGGCGTGACAGGCCGGCGCTCTAACCAACTGAGCTACCACTCCAATGATGCAAAAAGTTGGAGGCAGATTTTAGCCGTCCAACCCTTTCCATGCAACTTAATTTAAATTAGAAATTGCGACTAATTCCAAAAGTAATAATTTTCCTCTCCAAAAAGCTATGAGAATTTATTATTTTTTCTAAGTGAAGCCAGCAACATTGAAAATACATCTTTTGCTTCTATTAAAGAATGCTCATCTTCGAGTTTTTCGAAATTTCCAATAAGTAATGGCCAATCCTCTACTTTAGACGGAATTCTTCCATGCGAACCTTTTATTAAGCTGGCATTTAATGGAATCACGTCCATTAAATATCGGAATCCTAATTTCTTTTTGAGTAGCTTCGAAGCAATTTTTATATACTTAAATCTAATTTTTGGATCAAAAAATAATTCAACGGGATCATATCCTGGTTTGCGATGAATATCCACACACCTTGCATAATCAGGGGCTAAAAGGTCATCTTTCCAAAAGTAGTAAGTAAACCAGCTTTTTTCATCTGATACTGCAATAATATCTCCTGACCTTTCATGATTTAGAGATAACTCTTCAATCTCATCCGGCATAATAACACTCTCTACGCCTTCAACAGAGGCCAAAACTTCATTCACAGAATCCATCAAACTGACATCATTTACATAAATATGAGCAATTTGATGATCAGCTATAGCAAAGACTTTACTTGCACCTAGATCAATCATCTCTAAACCCATTTCATTCTTTATTTGGATCCAACCTTTTTCCCTAAAAACCCTATTCAAATGAATAGGCCTATTCACCGAAGTTATTCCGTACTCAGACAAAACAGTAACATCGACACCCCGCTCAAAATAAAACTGATAAAGCTCTTTAAAAACTTTATCGATCTCCACCAACTCCTTATCTACTTTCAGTGAATCAGGCCCCTCTTTTTGAAGGCAGTAATCTAAGTGAGGCAAATAAACTAAAGACAATGAAGGGGCATGTTTCTTTTCTATCCATTTTGCTGAATTGGCAATCCATTGAGATGATTCAATTCCAGAGTTAGGTCCCCAGAAACTATGAAATGGAAAAAATCCGAGATCTGATTTTATCTCCTCTCTCATGCCCATTGGGCTAGTGTAAACATCAAAAACCTTACTCCCATCAGACGGATAAATCGGTCGAGGAGTAATCGAGTAATCAGCAGTTGAATACATGTTATACCACCAAAAAACCTTGGCACATGTAAAATTGGGATTCTCTTCTTTTAATACATCCCATATTTTTTTTCCGGAAACCAAATGATTGGACTGCTTCCAAAATTGATGTTCAGCTAATTCTCTTGAATACCAACCATTTGCTACTATGCCGTGCTCATTTACAGATGAGCCTGTCAAATAAGTGGCTTGTGCAGTACAGGTAACAGCAGGGAATGCCGGTTTAACATTAAATTTCGACCTTTCTTGGCAGAATAATGATAAATTGGGCATCTTATCACCTAAGTGACGGTCAGTTAAACCAACGATATTTAAAACAACGCTCCTTGGCACAGTACATAAATACTACTTTCCCAAATACTATTGTGCAAACACCTATAAAAATTCTTCAACTCTTGATTACATGACGGAATTAGGTAAAATAGAAAATCTATGAATACCCCAATTAAAAAGACTCAGAACACTGGATTTACTCTAATAGAACTTCTCGTTGTCGTTACCATTATCGTAATCCTTGCCGGAGTTTCAATTCCTGTTTTTAATATGGTTAAGGAAGGGGCCGATTCATCAACATCAAAAGCAAAGCTAAGATCAATTGGCGATCTTCTTAATGCCTACCAAGGTGATAACAATGGTAAATACCCTTCCATTGAAAGTAGCGACATTCAAATTGAAGGACTTGATAATTGGGTTTCTGAATTAGTAGTTGCAGCTAATCCAGATCTTGAAATTGAAGAGATCCGCATGGATCCACAAACCAAAATATTTGTCTCTTCTGGTCTAAAATGGGAAACCCCAACTGGAGGATATTATAGAGATGACAGAATTAACAATTCTTACGCAACCACGGACACTTTAGTTGGTTTTGATCTCGATGACAACCCAGATCCAATGAAAGGGCGTCACATCAGCAGAATTGAAAGAAGAGCTGATTCCATAATGTTAGTAGAATCACAACAAGCCGGTAACAGTCCTGAATGCAGACCTTGGATTTCTTGGGATGTCGCATCTGGAGATCTTAGTTCTGGTTCTAAATTGGCAAAGATTGTTGATTTCAGATTCAAAAATCGAATTAACGCCCTCATGGCAGACAATAGCGTAAGAGATTACGATGAAGGTGAAGCCGCCCAACTTAGAGAATGGAACTGGACGGGTGAAGACTATCCAGAAAACTCTAGATCCAGATAGTCATTCCCTTTAGGGACAACTTTAATACACTCTTACTACTGGAGATGGCCTCTAATTATTTGTCACAAACTAAAGCAATTAATTAGGCATCTCTGCCATCTTAATCCGTGTCAAATTGCTGAACTGTACTAGATTAACTAAACCATAAAATACATCGAATGTGTTAAGGTTTCGATCTAGTAATAACATTTTTAGCGCTTCAAACCTATAGAGGAGTTTGAATTGTTTAATCTTTTCTGTTTTACTCATTTTAAATAACTTTATTTGATTTAAGAGAATGAGAATAGCGATTTAAATTTTCTCGTAACTTGCACAAAATTAGCTCTCTAGATAATAATACACACAAATAATCATAAAAATAAAAATGAGTAGCACAAGAATAGAACGCGACACAATGGGCGAAATGGAGGTACCAGGAGATGCATTATACGGAGCAAGCACACAAAGAGCTGTCTTAAATTTTCCAATATCTGGAGAAAGTTCAAATCCAGGGCTCATTCATGCTTACGGGTTGATCAAATGGGCTGCTGCACGAGTTAATGGAGAGCTTGGACATGTAAATAAAGATCTAACCGCTCAAATCGAAGTCGCAGCCAAGGAAGTTTATGAGGGAAAACTTGATAAACATTTCCCAGTAGACGTTTACCAAACAGGTTCCGGAACATCTACAAACATGAATGCCAACGAGGTAATCGCCAACCGTTGCTCTCAAATTTCTGGTAAACCAATTGGTTCGAAAGATCCAATACATCCAAATGATCATGTTAATCAAGGACAATCTTCGAATGACACATTCCCTACAGCTATGCACATTGCCACAGGTGTAGCTATCAAAGAAAACTTAGTTCCTTCACTTGAAAGACTGCATACAAGTCTGATGACGAAGGCCAAGGAATTTCACGATATCCTTAAGATTGGCAGAACGCATCTTATGGACGCCACACCAGTTCGATTAGGTCAAGAATTTGGAGGATATGCAAAACAAATTGAGCGATGTATAGATAGAGCCCACAAAGCGCTTAAAACTATTCATGAACTGGCTTTAGGCGGAACCGCTGTAGGAACTGGACTTAATTGTCACCCTGATTTTCCGGCTAAGGCAATCGCATTTATAGCAGAAAAAACAGGAATTGAATTTAGAGAGGCTGAAAACCATTTTGAAGCACAGGCTGCAAAAGATTCTTTAGTCGAATGCCATGGGCAATTAAACACCATTGCTACTAGTCTATTCAAAGTGGCTAATGATATTAGACTCCTAGGTTCCGGACCTAGGTGTGCCATCGGTGAAATTAGCTTACCTGCAACCCAGCCAGGCTCATCAATTATGCCTGGAAAAGTTAATCCTGTAATGTCAGAAGCCGTTACAATGGTGGCGGCAAGAGTTTTTGGAAATCATTCAACAGTGACTTGGTGCGGAGCAAATGGCCATTTTGAATTAAATGTTTTCATGCCTGTAATGTCAAAGGCCATTATGGAATCTATCGAACTGTTGGGATCAGTTAGCGAAGTGTTTAGTTTACGTTGTGTTGATGGGATCACTGCAAACAGTGAAAGATGCAATGAATTGATTGAATACTCACTATCAATGGTAACAAGCCTTGCTCCGATTATTGGCTATGAAGTGGCTGCAAAAATTGCTAAGGAATCTGTCACTTCAGGAAGAACCGTTAGAGAACTATGCCTTGATCAGTTAAGTGATCTGAACATATCTGAAGATGACCTTAATTCAGCTCTTGAGCCGTCTAGCATGACCGAACCGAAGGCTTAAATAACCCTAACATGCACTCTCGTAGATATTTTCTACATCTAACCTTGATTATCAACGACTTTCAGAGATAAGTTTAGTTGTAATTTACAATTCCGAATGAATAATTATCCAAACCGCCGAAAATTCCTTGGTACAACTATAGGAACTGGAGCAAGCCTCTCAATTCCTTTCAAATCAACTGCAAAGGAGACCAAGAATAAAAAGCACTCTAGTGAAACACTTGTAGCTCAACTCTATAATTCACTGACTGAAAAACAAAAATCCGAGATATGTTTTGATTTCAATCATAAGTTACGGTCTGAAGTGAACAACAATTGGCATATCACTAAACCTAGACTTGGCAAGTCATATACACCTGAACAACAGGTATTGGTAAAAGAGATATTCATGGGATTACACAGCGATCAATATGCCAAAGCCGTTTACAATCAAGTCGTACATGATAGCGGACAAGCAGGTTTTGGAGATTCCTCAATAGCTCTATTTGGAAAGCCTGGAACCGGGAAATTTGAATTTGTTCTTACCGGGCGTCACTGTACTCGTCGATGTGATGGTGATTCTGTAGATGGAACCGCTTTTGGAGGCCCTATCTTTTATGGCCATGCAGCGGAAGGTTTTGTTGAAAAGCCTGACCATCCAGGAAACGCTTATTGGTACCAAGCAAAACGTGCTAACGAAGTTTTCCAGATGCTAGATGGCAAACAGCGTAAACTTGCTCTTATAGATGAATGTAGAGATGAGGAAGCCACGAAGACAGTTGAATTAACGGGCAAAAAAAAGGGACTTGAAGGAATTCCACTAACTGAACTTACAACCGATCAAAAATCTAAAGTTCGTGAAACTTTAGTCGATATTCTTGCCCCATATCGTTCAAAGGACGTCAAAGAAGCCCTAAAGCTAGTTGATGACGCTGGTTTTGATCATCTACATATGGCTTTTTCAGAGAAAGAAGATGTCGGTAAAGATAAAGTTTGGGATGTATGGCAAATAGAAGGCCCCTCTATGATTTGTTACTTCCGCGGTGATCCGCATGTTCATGCATGGATTCATATCCGCGATAAGGCTTAATGGAATTCTGGAAACGATTTTATCGAGACTGTCGGCATGTGTTTTTCGGACTCCACTTAGGGGTAAAATTTGTGATAGTTATGACCATCGGCTTCATAGCTATGCTAAGTTTTTCCATTTTTATTATGTGGATTTCCTACTCTTTAGGACATCAACCCTAGTATCGTTGTCGATCCTTTTATGATAACACTTTTGAAGTTTAACTAATCTAAGATCATTTTCGTTAATTTTGATGACCTTGATTGAATCAAGTTACTCGAATAAGCCGTCTACTAAACAACAAGTCTCCGTATCACAAAACTTTCCTAAATGCAGTTTATTTATTCGTGTAATAGTTTAATTACTGTTTCTTTATTCTGAAAAAATTACTCTCTCCAGAGGTGGAAAAGCTCTCGGTTACAATATTCCCACTACCTAATATTAGCTTTTCTAAAGTTATCCATGTTTTCAAATCGTTGGATGTTTGAATAACATATTGGCTTCCCAATTCAGCTGGAAACATAAATTGAACCCCACCATTCTCTAATACAGTCGATTTTAATTGGAACCGTGGAGCACTTCCTGCCTCAGTAGGTGAACTTCCGAAAAATATTTCGGTTGCATCAAACCAACCATCTTCATCAGTATCAATCTCATCAATGACTCCATCTTTGCCTGGCGAGCCACCTATCGAAGCACTTAACTTCCAGTTAGCTGCCTCATTGTGGTCTGGATTAGATTGAGGAGAGATTAACTCCAGGCTATACCCATCCCCATCAGCCTCTTCGGGCCATGGTGCCTTATCATTGTAAGTAAAGCTGCGTATAGTTTCCCCATCAGCACCACTTATTGTAATAGTTTCTCCATCATTACTCAGACCAGTTCTATCATTAAATTCACCAATAACCTTGGCTGCTGCAGCCTCCCCATAGCGCATTGTAAATGCTGCAGAATCTTTAACCAACAACACTCTCTCGCCAACTCCAATCATTGTCTTAGAAGCACTATTAAAATCAAATTTGAAGCCATCCGTAAAAGAGGAACCCAAAAGTGACACAGGATTTTCACCAATATTTAAAAGCTCAATGAACTCAAAATCATCTCGATCAGTGAACCCTGCCAACTCTTCTTCATCCGTTTCCTGAGATGGACGGTACATAATTTCAGAAACAACAAGATTATTTGAATCAACCGCAGAATCACCGATTACGTAAGTTTTTTGTTCTGGAGCACCCCAAAGATCTCCATCAAATGCACGAGCAGTGACTACTGCTGATTCATTAAGAATAAAAGGCGTAGCTGTTACAGTATGATTCACATCAAGTCTTGCGCTAAAAACAAAATCAGAACCTCCTGCAGAAGTATTCATAGCTTGAACGGCTAAAACATTCCTCCCTTTATTTAAAAGATTTTTACGTGAAACCAAATCAAAGGTTGGCCATGATGACTCTCTGACAACGGCTGAATCTAGCCTTGAACCAGAAGCCCTGGAAGTATAGCTCAGTTCGTCAGGAGCTTGAAATGTGGCAATTTTTTCTCCATTAAGAAAAGCCACAAATCCATCATCTATTACGGCTCTCATAATTAGATTATTAATGTTATCAATATTATCAAAATCAAACTCATACCTAACATAAATTGATGATGCCCTACCGGGAGACCTCATTAATTCATATGTATTTGTCAAAACAAAAGGCTCGAGTGGACCATTTGGAGTTTCGTAACCAAGACCATTTTTACCGACCTGCCATTCACTGTCATCAAAATCAGCTTTAACCCATTCCGATCCCAATGAATCGTCAGTAGGCACAAAGTATCGGCACGAAGTGTCACTATCGATTAGCTCAGTATCAACTGGACCTCCTTGAAATGGTGTTGCTTTTGGTGAAACAACACCCCCCTCTAACCTTGGATCGCTACCATCTGTTGTATAGTAAACTTGGCCATTTTGAGAAATCATACTCAGTTCTATACCTTCATTTACGATTCCACCTTCTTGTGAGAAATCTGGAGGAGAATATGGAGAAAGCTGAGCATCAATCCATTCTACTCTTGTCTTCATCCAACCTTTTAAGTGTGATATTTCTGCTTCCCATCCTGTTAAGCCTCTCTCTGCATAAGTTCCACCATTAGGTCGAGCTGATGTCCACTTCGCAAAACTTCTCGCTTGGGCCTCTCTTATCTCCCCTGCCATCCTATCAATAATTGCATGAATATTCTCTGTGGCAAAAGCCCCACGTCTAAGCTCAAACCATCTATCGGTATGACGTTGTCTAACGTCAGGATAATGAGCTGATGCAGGGTTTGAGTTCGGACCTATCAAATTCCCGAACCAAGGATACCTTCCATCATACCAAGTCCTACTAGAATCTCCGCTACCATTCCACGTCCTTGGATTAGCGTCACGACCATCTTCAGACCCCATATTTCGATCAAAATCCCAAATTGGACCCGCATTAACCTTACCAGACTTGTCTTTATGATAGTATGCACTGAGCCTTCCCCAATCCACATTCATTGCCAGTGTGTTAAGCCATTGATGGTCAATAAATGAACCAACATCAAGATAATCACTGAAATGCAATCCTGTTTTGGTGTTTATACCACTAGGTCTATTGAGTAATGCAGAATTCATCTCGTTTAAATAATTTTGAATATAACTCTTTTGTTGACTCGATACTTCTCTGCCGCCTGGATCATGGGGAATAAGCGACCCTCCTGCACCTTGAACGTTATATGTTGGAGGACTACCTGCATCATTTCTATCTCGTTTAAAAATATAACCACCTGTTAGCTCATCTCCTGAATTATCCCAAGGCATCAACCTATCAATCTCTACTCTATTAGGATCTGTCTCAATTTTCTCCATCAAAGAGTAAACTCCAAAATAATCGGCATCATTAAGTTCACTACCGCTAACATCATTATAAAGTTCAACAAATTTACTTCTAGCTGCGTAACGACCAGCGTTTCGACTGATCTCATAAATAAGAGGATTCCTAATCAAAGCTCGATCAAACTGATAGCGGGAGTTGAAAATCCAATCAGCCTCCCGGGCAAAACCAAAGGGCTTGATATTATTATCAAGATCGTCGCCATCATTCCATGTCTCTACTGACATCCCATACTTTGGCCAACCTGCTGAACTTGAACCCCTCTTACGCACACCAGACCTAGTGACAACCTGAGGCTCTTGTTTCAATGATGTCCGTCCCGTTTCAGGATCTGGCTCAAAAAAGAATAAATAGGCATCTTTACGAGAAGTGCTGCCACTATCAGGAGGACCGCCCTTTCCTAAAGTAGACATAACTATAATTGGAAGATTCGACGTGAAATTCGGAACTGATCCTGACATCTTTAAAAAGGTTTTTGTAGAAATCGGTCCGTCCAAAGAGCCTGGAATAAAGGATTGAGCTCGAATCTGAGTTGATTTGGAAATCGAAATTGGCCCACTATAAAGATTGGATTCAGCTCCAAATTCGTTAGATGGCTCTGATAAATCTGTTGTATATCGAATAATTGCACCTGGCGTTTCACAACTAAGAACTAATTCAAAATTAGACTCAAATAACTGGCTACCCTCAGAGAAAGTCACCTCTACAGGAGGCGTATTGAATATAATTCCATTTGGAGACCCTGGAGTTGACTCTTTAAAAAAACCATATTGAATGCCTCCACTTGTATCTTGAACTTCCGCGACCAGCTCAACACCGACAACGAAGTCTGAACCACTCGAACTTCGATTCATTGCCTGAACAGCTAAAACATTTTCTCCAGCCTTAATTAATCCTGTTTTTGAAGAAACGTCTTCAATCTCAGGTCCCGCAATCACTAATCTATCAAGCCTTGAGGCAGTTGCCCTTGAATCAAACACAATAGGCGTGGGTACATTTAAGTCTGAAATCTCTTCCCCATTCAAGTACGCAACAAATCCATCATCAATACTTACGGCTAATTGAGCTGATATAATTCTTCTGTCGACAGCATCAAAATTAAAAGGAAATCTGAAGTATCCACTAGCATTAACCCCCTTCATATCATCAGAAATATTAGTCGTGATCATTGGCTCAAGCGTGCCTCCATTAGATTCAAATCCAACAGGGTGATCTACCTCTTTCCAGCTAGAATCATCAAATTGAGGTGATGGATATTTCCACTGTTCACCAAGAGAAGTGTCAGTAGGAATAAAATATTTAACCTTTGCATCTGATGCAACCAAAACCTCACGACTTACCAAACCAGATGTTCCGTATCCGTATGAAGAACCTGGAAACTGCTCAGGATAACCGTCATTAAATCCAGAAATCTCAGTTAATCCATCAGGTGCTATTAAAGCTAAGTAATCGCCTTTTCTGTCGAGGGTGAAGCTTGCGTGCAATGCGCTATCTAAATTATTACGATCTTTTGCTGAAGCATAAACTATAATTGATTCTCCACTTGAAACTTTAATCTGTGGAAGTTGCCATTTCTTTAAATTGTCAGAATTATTAGTTAGATAATACCCACCTAAAGAAGCATCAGAGTCACCGTTATTAGTAATTTCAATCCAGTCAGAGGGTTCACCGTCATCGTCTGGAAAAGATATCTCAGCGACAGCTTTAATTTCCGTTATAGAAAATTCAGCGGAAACTTTTGTTTGTATCAGTGAAAATATCGCAAGCAGAGAGAGATAGACTGCTAGCGGGGAAAAGCGTCTTATTTGGGGTTTCATGGTATAATTCATACAATAGCTGTATTGAATTATTTAAAAAAGCATTTTTTCATCACTTCATAATGAGCATCTAAAGCCAATCGGTGTTATAGTGACGTTGTAGTAACCATGAACAGTAATTCTCCATTTAGCCCTGTAGAAGATATAATCGAGGATATTAAACTTGGAAAAATGGTCATCATAACAGATGACGCTGACCGAGAAAATGAAGGTGATCTCATTGCCGCAGCAGAGTGTATCACACCCGAAACTGTTAACTTTATGGCAAAGTTTGGTCGTGGACTAATTTGTACACCAATAACTCAATCAGTTGCAGATAGGTTAGAATTACAAATGATGGTTCCAAACAACAGGGAGTCCTTCAAAACTAATTTTACTGTTTCCGTTGATGCTGCAAAAGGAATCACTACTGGAATCAGTGCTGCTGACAGAGCAACAACAATAAGACTATTAGCTGATGATTGCACGATTGGTGAAGATTTAGTACAGCCTGGGCATATCTTCCCACTTCTTGCCAAACCAGGTGGAGTATTAAGAAGAGCTGGACACACTGAAGCTGCAACTGATCTTACAAACCTTGCCGGGTTGAATGAATCAGCTGTTATTTGTGAAATCCTAAACGATGATGGAACAATGGCCAGACTCCCAGAGCTAATAACGTTAGCTAAGGAACATGACCTAAAAATTGGAACTATTGAAAGCCTAATTCAATATCGAAGAAAAAGAGAAAAGCTAATAGATCATCTTGAAACGATTAACCTTCCAACCAATTGGGGAGACTTTGATCTTCACATGTATCAGTGCTCATATGACGATGAAACTCATCTTGCACTTGTTAGAGGCAAAATCAATCCTGACGCCCCTGTTACGGTAAGAGTTCACAGCGAATGCCTCACTGGAGATGTTTTTATGTCTAAACGTTGTGACTGTGGTGAACAATTAGACAACGCAATGGAACGCATATCAAAAGAGGAATGCGGCATTTTACTATATATGAGGCAAGAAGGACGTGGAATCGGACTCAAAGCAAAAATACATGCATACAAACTACAAGAAGAAGGTTATGACACTGTAGAAGCTAACGAAAAATTAGGCTTTCCTAGCGACCTACGTGATTACGGAATCGGTGCACAGATTTTATACGATTTAGGTGTTAGAAAAATTCGGCTAATCACTAATAATCCAAAGAAAGTTGTTGGTCTCAATGCTCACAAACTAGAGATAGTTGAACAAATACCCATAAAATTAGAGTCCAATCCTCACAACAAAAAATACTTGGATACAAAACGCGACAAACTAGGTCACGATTTATAATTTGATCTCAGCCCAAACTCAAACTAAGAGATTCAAAGAAAAAATGCCCTCCAAATCACTATCTCCCAAACCTCGATCGATTGCGTCAAAACGAACAATATCTATTATTGCGAGCCTTTATAATGAAGATTTAGTCAATTCCCTGTTAAATTCTACTGTTGATGAACTCAGAAGAATAATTCCAGGTGTTGCTATAAACATTTATAGAGTACCAGGTGCATTTGAAATACCTGTATGTGCAAAAAAACTCATTGATTATAATGAGATTGATACACTTATTGCCTTAGGCGTAATCATTAAGGGGGAAACAGCTCACGCAGAACTTGTTGCCGGATCTGTAACCCAATCCTTACAAGAAATAGCAACTAACAGCGGCACTCCAATAATTCACGAAGTTTTACTCACTGAAACTCGTGAACAAGCAATGGAAAGATGCCAAGGCAATAAGAACCGAGGAACAGAGGCGGCTAAAGCAGCAATACAAATGTCAGAACTTTTCTCTAGCCTTGATGCAGCAAGGAATAGAAACTCATAATAGAAATAATGGGAGTCAGAAGAGACGGTAGAGAGGCAGCTGTTCAATTCTTGTTCAGTAAAGATATAAATAACGACATAAGTT
>Ga0209404_10002095_pt1 | contig 12652 bp, 9 predicted proteins | sample TroAtlMetagenome_2_FD_187447 | JGI IMG/M metagenome (GOLD analysis project Ga0209404, IMG submission 187447) | Marine eukaryotic phytoplankton communities from Atlantic Ocean - Tropical Atlantic ANT8 Metagenome (SPAdes) (version 2) | ecosystem: Environmental > Aquatic > Marine > Oceanic | place...
GGATGCCATGTGATTCCTAGTGTGTGCAATTTTCTAAAGCTGAAACAAGTAATCTGTCACCCTATATGGTGCTATACCCCTTAGTCCTAAGGCGCAAAAAATTGAAGGAGTGTTTAGAACATCTACGAGTAGCTGGTTCCTATTCGGGGGAAGGTCATCCGTATTACGTGGTGGCACACTTACCCCTGCAACATTTAGTGGGGAGTTTAACGTGTCGAAACGAGCCACTGTCGCCGTGTCGACAGCAAAAGCCTGATGGGTAGCACATAGAATGATGGGGCTTAGGATCCGGTGCATGGATGAAGGATATTGGGAGGAATGGGGACGACAGTGTGTCGGTCTTTTAATTGTAACATTAGTGCCAAATTGAACGCTAGCAATGTATGAAGGCAAAGGTGTAAACAATCAGCGGGAGGGCTATACTAAGAATTCGAGAGGATGTGAAGGAGTTTCAGTCATTAGATAAAGGGCATGATGATATGTCTGTCGAGACAGGTTCTGTGAAGTTCGCCATTTTAGGCACAGCTAGGATTGCCACTAAAGTCGGAAAAGCCATTCATAATACGGAAGGTGCAGAGCTAGAATTGATTACTAGTCGTACGCTAAAGGATGCACGGTCCTGGCAGGCGGAACATGGTGCCAATTTTGCCGCAGAAGGATATGAAGTTGCCCTGTCGAATCCGGAGATTCAGGCCGTCTACATTCCTTTGCCACCTTCAATGCATAAGGAATGGGCTGTAAAAGCCGCAGAAGCCGGTAAGCATGTTCTCTGTGAGAAACCCGCTGCACTAAATTCTGCTGAGGTTGAAGAAATGTTAGCGGCCTGTCGCGCGAACGGCGTCCAGTTTATGGATGGAACAATGTGGTCACATACTCCCCGGGCACAGGATATGAAAACGGTTTTGACTAGTGGGGAACTTGGGAAGCTGAGACGCGTCGTATCCGCCTTTAGTATTCAGATGCCGGAGACTCCAGACCAGCATCGTTATATTCCTAAGTTGGGAGGGGGGGCATTGTATGACATAGGATGGTATTGTGTCCGTGCGGCATTATGGGCCTTCGATGCTGTGCCAACCCATGTTTATGCGTCGGCGACTTACCATCGAGGTGTGGATAAAAATGCGACGGCGATTATGTGGTTTGCTGACGATCGTGTAGCCAGCTTTGATTGTGGATATGATCTGACACGTAGGAAATGGATGGAGGTTGTCGGTGAGTCGGGGAATCTCGTTTGTGACGATTTCCTATCGCCCTGGGATCTTGAAAAGCAACGATTTTGGACACATGATGATCAAGGAATAGCAACGGAGCACCAAAGTCGCAGCGTCGTGCAGGAGTCCTCGATGGTTGAATCCATGGTGCAAATTGTGCGTTCCGGTGAGTTGAACAGATATTGGCCCCAAATTGCGCTGGATAACCAGAGAGTGGTCGATGCGTTAATGTTGTCAGCAAGTGACGGTGTGAAAGTTGAGGTGAAATAGAATGGCGGAAGTGGTAGTCTCAGAGGCGATCTCCGGCCCGGCGATGGAGGCGTTGCAGGCGGATTTTGACGTACTGTCTGTTCCGGACCTTTGGCAGGACGAAAATGCGTTAATGTCTGCTATGCAGGATGCGAAAGCCATTATTGTTAGAAATCAAACTCAGGTTTCAGCAGCACTATTAGAAAAATCTAGTCAATTACAAGTTATCGCCCGAGCTGGGGCGGGACTTGATAACGTCGATACAGAGGTAGCCGCCCAGCGAGGTATCGTGGTAACGTATGCACCTCGGGAGAATTCGCTCGCTGTCGCAGAATTGGCGATGGGGTTTCTTCTGAATTTGGCAAGAGACATTCCCCGTGCTCATATGGACACACGTGCAGGTAATTGGAATCGCACTCACTTCGTGGGGACGGAACTATTTGGTAAGGTTCTGGGCTTAGTTGGGTTCGGACGGATTGGCCAACTGGTTGCCCGACGTGCCGTTGCCTTTGGTATGTCGATCGTTGCTTATGATAAATTTCTGCCAGCCGATGCTCCTGTTGTCGAAGAATTGGGAGTGCAAATGCTGGAGTTTGAGAACGTTTTAAAGGTGTCGGACTTTATCTCATGTCATGTGCCGTTACTTGCTGAGACTCATCATCTTTTTTCAGACCGTCAGTTCAGCCTGATGAAAGAAAGTGCTTACTTCCTGAACACCTCGCGCGGCGAGATAGTGGACGAACAGGCTCTATATGAGGCCTTGTCCATTGGACGTCTTTGCGGCGCTGCGGTGGATGTTCGTGAGAGCGAACCGCCCGAGGTGGGGGGCTTAGCTGGATTGTCGAACGTCATTGTTACCCCGCATATTGGAGCATTTTCACAGGAGGCTCAAATGAGAGTTGTGGATGCGGTTTGCCATGATGTCCGAGCCGTCCTTGGTGGTAAACCACCTCGAAATCCATTTAGTGGTTAACAGGCGAAATTTGAGTGGTCAGCTTTCGTTGGTCCGGACTTGTTGTCGTGCTCATGGGAATATTGATCCTCTTCCTGTTGTAGATGGAATAGAAGTGACCAAGGTCATTTGTCGCGTTTTCCTAAGGATAGACAGTGAACTTGATTTGTTGTGCTTTTGAGAGATCTTTGGTTTCTTTCTTAAGATCAACTTCAAAAGGTCGTTCAATACTGTTGCCGGCTAAGTCTTCCAATCTAGGGTTGATTTGAATGTGGTAGTTTCCGGCTATCCATGGTGTCAGTGGTCTGATCCGAATGGCAAGCCCGTTTTTTGAAATCTCTTGATGGGAGTCGAGTGGTACCTCGTTAAACATTACTTCAAGTGCGCGATTGTTTAGTAAGGCATCGTCTAGTGGCTCATGAAACCGGATCGTTAGCGGTTCCTGCGTACCAGCCGAGGGGATGAGTAAATCCCATGACTCGGGATCCGGCTGGCTATGGTCCGGTTGGCCAGCGACGAAATTGATTTTCGTGTCTGTTTCAATTGCTGTTCCGGCAAGTGAAGGCCAGCCCGCATTAATGATCAATTGATATTCGTGGTTGGGTTCAAGGACTGGACCAATCTCAACATTTAAATTGACACCTGTTTTTTGGCGGCCGGGGTGAAACCAGAGCGTCAGCCTGTCTCCCGATCTGTTCCATAATTCGGTATGGCGAAAGGGGCGAGGTACAAAGTCTCCGGTTGTTACATCGAGTAACTTGCAGTGTTCCCAGGGGCTGTCCTGCTGCATGGGTTCCGAAAATCTGAGATAGAATTTCAGATGATTTGCCGGCAAGATGTCATACGAGGGCGAAATACTTAATACGGGCACGTTGCCATTCGGCGAATCCCAGCGATAAGAAGTCGATCTGTTTGTAAGTAGATTAACAGCCTCGTAGTCCTGATTCGGAAGCAGGGGAAATGAGGGGGTGAATGAAACGATATCTTCTGTTCTGCTATAGGTTCCGTGCACCGGGTGAAGTTCATTTGACTGAGGGTCGCGTCTTGCCAGCAAAAGGTAGTCGCTGTTCTTTTTGGGAGTCGTTTCCACCGGCATTGTAACGGAGATCACCGGGATCGAGGCATCCGACGCATTGATGATAGGGACTTCGTTGGATTCCAGTAGCTGCTTAGCCGGTTTGGCGACTCCGACGTTGGTTTTCGGATCTTTGCAGCCTAGAAACAACAAAACAATCATCAACGTCACGAAAATGATGATTGTTTTGTTTGATAAATTCGACATCGACTTGCTCGGTTACTCAGGGAGTTTGGAAATTTCCAAATCGAGAGCGCCTTTGTTGTCGCGAAGAATAACCATTTCATCGTTATTTAGTTTGGCGACATGTTTCGCGAAGAATAGTGCATCAACGACTTCAATCCCATTGGGCCCACTCTTTTCAGTGACGACTCGTCGTACGGCTTCGTCATTGATTTTGTCAGCCTGTAGATAGGACATGTCGACACGAACACCCCAGTACTGGCTTGGCCCCAAAGGACGACGCTCGTGATGGAACCGGTCGGTGTTAGTGATCAACCATTTCTTCCCGTTCTTTTCATAGGTGAACATGTCCATTGGGCGGTTTCCACTGCCAAGTTCTACGACAGAGGTCCCTTTGATTGGTGCATCTTTCTTGATGTCGCTTATCTTGAATTTTGCGATCGGAGTACAGGCGAACGAACCAACGATGTAGTCCTCCCCTTCTTCTTCATAGGGGATAAACGATTGAATTGGAGCCCGGGTTTCCCAACGCCCGTGAGCGACGTGATAGGTTTCGGTGCTGTAGACTTCTCCAGAATTCCCATGCGTTAATGGCAGTGGGAGCGAGTAGATCTTGCTGGAAAATTCTTCGTTGCTTTGGCCAGCAGCCAACACTCGGCCATTTGAAAATTCCACACCAGAGATGTTACTAATCTTTTTCTGGTCGGCAACTGGTAACGAAACCCGAACGTAGCGGGCATTGTTTAAATCGAGGGGAGTGAGCTTTCCATTTTCGTCGAAAAGGATGATCGCATTGAGGCCATCCGCTTTGCGTTGTACTGAGACATAAATTTTCCCGCTGGCAGGATTGACGGCCATGTCAGCAATTTTGATCCCTTCTTTGTCCGTTCCCAGAGCTGCACCAATTTTCTTATCAACGTCATTGACGCGTTCTTTTAGTTTTTTGACAGGCCCTGTATCTCCGGTTTCAATGGCAACAATGCTCGCAGATCCGATGTCGGCTACGAGTAATACACCGTTCGGGGCGAAACTCATTCTGCCTATGCGAGAAATTTCAGTGTCGCCTTCCTGGATGTTAGTCATGATCGCAACAGCGTCTTTGGTAAGTGCATCTGCTGAGGGGGCTTGTGTAAAGTAAACCGTAACGGCTAGTAATGCCGTGAGGCATGAGCCAAGGAATGTTAAGCGTTTCATGGAATGAAGTCTCCGAGCAATGTGTAATCCAACTTCTCTTAAGATACCGTTTCTGTTAAACGGATGCGAACGGTAGAGGTGTTAATTTTCAATGAGTTTAAGGTGATGCTCTTCTGTACCAATGTGGAGGGACTTAGGGGGTTCGTCTAGTGCTTGCCGTTAACCACGCTCTGTGCCTTCCACTCAGTATTTGAATTCTTATTCTTAGTAGGTCCATGAAGCGTAAGGATGGCACATTGGCAGAACCGCGACGTCGCGGAAAACGCACGAGATAACTACAAATTTCACCACAACGCCCGCTTACCTTTGGTGGTCTCAGGGCGATCTTGAGAGGTGTCGACATTGCGGCTTACATTTCACACCGTAGTAACGGACAAGAGATGGAATTATATTAGTGCTTCATATGCGATCATAAAATAAGAGGTACTGACCATGCGATCATGTTTTCACCTATCGTTTCCGTTCTTAAGCATCATTCTGCTTGGACTCCAGAGCGCAGAGGCTGCTTCACCACCGAACATCATCTTGGTATTTATGGATGACCTGGGGTATGCCGACATTGGATCTTTTGGAGCCACCAGGCAAAAGACACCGCACCTCGATCAGATGGCCACGGAAGGTATGCGGCTAACCGATTTTTACTCGACTTGCTCTGTCTGTACTCCCTCTCGATCGAGCCTAATGACTGGCTGTTACCCACGTCGTGTCAACATGCACGTGGATGAAAAGAATCTCTGTGTTCTCTTTCCGGCTGCCCGTAAGGGACTCAGTCCGGATGAAGTAACGATCGCCGAGTTGCTTAAGCAACAGGGATACGCCACGGCCTGCCTGGGGAAATGGCATCTGGGAGACCACCCCGACTTCCTTCCTAACAGTCAGGGGTTTGATTATTACTTCGGCATTCCCTACAGCAACGACATGAACCGTAAGGAAGTCCCCTTGCCGCTGGTTCGCAACGAAACGGTTATCGAGGTTCCCGTTAAACAGGAAACCATCACGCAGCGATATACTGAAGAAGCCGTTCGCTTTATTACGACTAACAAGAATCGGCCCTTCTTTCTCTATCTACCCCATACGGCAGTTCATCTTCCCCTCTTTCCAGGTAAATCGTTTCAGGGGAAATCGCAGAATGGTCGCTATGGCGATTGGGTCGAAGAAGTCGATGCCTCAATGGGAACGATCTTCGAGACACTTAAATCTGAAGGGCTAGATGACAACACGCTTGTACTTTTTACCTCAGACAACGGCTCGCAACGCGAGGGCAGCAACGATCCGCTTAGGGGTAAGAAAGGACGTACAGACGAAGGCGGGATGCGGGTTCCCTGTGTCGTACGTTGGCCTGGAAAGATACCCGCAGATTCCAGCAGTGGCGAGATCACTGCCACCATTGACTTGTTACCTACGTTTGCCCGACTGGCCGGCACCAGCGCTCCCCGCGACCGGATCATCGATGGTAAAGATATCTGGCCTATCCTGAGCGGACAGCCGTTGGCCCGTTCACCTCACGAGGCGTTCTATTATTACCAGATGGACCAATTGCAGGCCGTCCGCTCCGGCCCCTGGAAGCTGTTTGTCGCCATGGATGCCAAAAAACGCAACTGGGGAAAGCCAGAACCTGCTCAGCCGTTGAAGTTGTTCAATCTGGACACTGATATTCATGAAGATAACAATCTGGCTGCAGCTAAGCCTGACGTTGTGAAACGGTTGTTGGTGCTCGCCGAGAAGGCGCGACGTGATCTGGGCGATACGGATCGACCAGGCGTCGGACAACGCAAGGCAGGCTGGGTCGAGAAACCTGCTCCACGCCTCCAGACAGCCGACTAAGACGATTCGGAAACTAGGTCCCGGTAAGGTTCAACCCTGTTATAATGTCGTATTACTAGAGATCGCAGACAAGGATTCAATACTGAGGGTATCGGTCATCGGCTAACCCGCGAAGGGTTCCATCCTGCGGGCCAGAAACCCTTTGTCTGATGGAGGGTGTAGGAGGGGGCGAACCCCAGACCTCTACAGTCACAATCTAACCCTCAGGCAGGCGGTTGTCTGAATTCGTCCTTATAGAACCTTGCCAGGAAATTGTGTGGTAATGATGAAAAGATTCATTCTATTAACGTTCATGTTTATCTCGTGGCCATCGAATGTAGAGGCACGTGAACCACTCGATAAACCCAATATTATCTTTGTCATGGCTGATGATTTAGGCTATGGGGATCTTGGTTGTTACGGACAGGATAAAATAAAGACACCTGTGCTGGATGAAATGGCGCGTGGAGGTATGCAGTTCCGCAATTTCTATGCAGGCTGCACCGTTTGTGCGTCGTCTCGGTCTGTTCTCATGACCGGGCAACATATGGGACACACGTGGGTAAGAGGCAATGCCGGCACGGATATGTCGGTTCAAACGTTACGGTCGCACGATGTCACTGTCGCGGAACGACTAAAAACGGCTGGGTATAAAACAGCCTTGTGTGGGAAATGGGGGCTGGGAGACTCGGTTCCCGGAAATACCGGCCTTCCTAATGATCAGGGATTCGAATTTTTCTATGGCTATCTCAATCAGGTACATGCGCATAACTACTACCCTGAATTTCTATGGCGAAACAAGGAAAAGGAAATGTTGCGAAATGTCGTTCAGGGAGTTGGCCGCTCTTACGGCGGGTTCGAAGGCGGTTGGGCGACAAAGCGTATTGACTATAGCCACGACTTGGTTGTCGAAGAAGCGGTTCAGTTTATTAAGCGTAGTTATGACGAACCGTTCTTTCTCTATCTGGCGCTTACCATTCCTCATGCCAATAACGAAGGTACCCGGGGAACTGGCGATGGGCAGGAAGTTCCGGAATATGGAATTTATACAGACAAGGATTGGAAGAAGCAGGACAAAGGACAGGCTGCGATGATTACGCGGATGGATCGCGATATCGGCCGCCTCAATTTACTACTAAAGAAGTTAGGGATTGCTGAGAATACGGTTGTGATGTTTACCAGTGATAATGGACATCATAACGAAGGTGGCCACAACACGGAGGTATTTGATCCCAACGGTCCTCTGCGTGGAATGAAACGTGACTTGTATGAAGGGGGTATTCGAGTGCCTCTTATCGCTCACTGGCCGGGGACAACTCCTGCTGGAGTCGTTTCAGACCACATTGGATATTTTGGTGATTTAATGGCGACGGCTTGTGAATTAGCTGGGGTCGAGGTTCCTGGGAAAACCGACTCAGTCAGCTTTGCCCCCGTTTTGTCGGGTCGCACGGAGACTCAGAAACGACACAAGTTCTTGTACTGGGAGTTTTATGAGCAAGGCAGTAAACAGGCAGTTCGTGAAGGAGATTGGAAGGCGATTCGCATGCCTATGCATACAGGTCCTATGGAGTTGTACGACTTAAGTAGTGACTTGGGTGAATCTCGAAATGTTGCAGCTCAACATCCGGAAGTGGTAAAACGAATGGCTAAATATATGGAGCAATCCCATGTCCCCAACAAGAATTGGGTACCTCGTGGAACGGTCCCGAAGAAGCAGCCTGTCCCTGGTGACGGGAAAAAACGTTTCTAAAGTCCCTTTGCCATCCTTAGATACCTTCATTTAAAAATGTCATTAGAGTAAGCCAAATGAAAATTAAATCATTGCTGTTCGTTCTTTTTCTAGTCAATGCGGCGATAGCTCAGGATCGTTTTCCCCAGTTGGGAGAGAATGACTGGGGCTGGTGGCGAGGCCCTTTGCATCGTGGTGTAGCTCCGGCCAATACCCGCCCTCCTGTTACATGGGACGACTCGACCAACGTTAAATGGAAGTCAGAGATTCCGGGGCGTGGACATTCTAGTCCGATTGTCGTAGGCGATCAGGTTTATTTGACCTCGGCAGATGAGACGAGGCTAACCCAGCATGTTCTTTGCTATTCCCGCTCGAAGGGCAAGTTGATTTGGAATACGTTGATGCATCAGGGTGGATTTGATCACAACAATAAGAAGAACTCGTTTGCGTCGGGAAGCGTAAGTTGTGATGGAGAGCAATTGTACGTCAGTTTCTTTCGGGACTTGAAAGTGATTACGTCGGCTCTCGACCTCGAGGGCAAAAAGATTTGGGAACACACGTTTGAAGGTTTTAGGTCCCATCAGGGTTTTGGTTGTTCCCCCCTTCTCTACAAGAATATGGCGATTATTGCCATTGATAATAAGGGAGCAGGAGGCGGAGCTCTGATCGCGCTGGATCGTGAGACAGGGGACGAGATATGGCGAACCGGCCGTCCTCAGTTACCCAACTACGTGTCGCCAGTGATCTACAACATTAATGGTAAAGACCAGATTTTTATGGCAGGTTGCAACCTGATTGCCAGTTATGACCCGATGACAGGAAAGGTGAACTGGCAAAAAGAAGGTACAACCGAAGAAGTGGTTGGGAATGTTGCCACAGATGGTGAATATATTTTTAGCAGTGGAGGATACCCTAAACGTGAGACTTGGTGCTGGAAAGCGGATGGTAGCGGCGATCTGGTTTGGAAAAACACTGTCCGCACGTATGTCCCCTCAATGCTTGTCCTGGAAAATCATCTGTTTACCGTTACGGATGACAGCATCGGATATATGTGGAATAAAAAGACGGGCGAGGAGATTTGGAAGCAGCGGCTATCCGGCGGGTTTTCAGCGAGTCCAATTTTGGCCAATGGCCATATTTATGTTTGTAGCGAAGCAGGTACTACCTGGGTTTTCAAACCCAGGGAAGATGGGGTTGAATTGATCTCTAAAAATCAACTGGGTACAGGGCATATGGCTACTCCGGCTTTTAGTGGCAAGCACGTATTTCTGCGGGTCATTGATGAAACAGGTGCTGTTCGAAAAGAATGGCTCGTTTGTGTTGCCGCAGAGTAAGTTCGATACGGTGGTTTCAGCATAGCGTTCCTAGGACTGCGGTGGCACCGGCCAGTGCGTTCCACGTTGCAACGATAAATTTCGGTCAGGCCACTCGGTGGATGGATTGGGTAGTCCCCGTAGTTTGCCATTTGCGACTAATTCGGTATCGGCTCCGTAGAACTCACTCAACAGTGTGTCCGTTAGAGTTGCGCGGATGCCCTGATGCTCTGGGGATTCGCTTAGGTCGGTTAATTCGAGAGGGTCTGTTTCCAGGTCAAATAACTGTAGGCGATTCCCGGCAGCATAGTAGATTAATTTGAATCGCCCATTATGAATCATGCGGGTTGTTTCCAATCCTTCACCATATTCTCCATAGAGGTGCTTTCGGAGGTTACCAGTAATCATCGAACGTCCGTCGACACTTTCGGGGATGTCGAGATTACACAGGTCGAGGAGCGTCGGCATGCAGTCCTGCAAGCCTACCAATCGATTGTCAGTGCTGTTCGGTTCCAATCTTCGATCGCCTTTAGTACCCACCAGCAGCATAGGCACACAGGCTGAATCTTCGTAAAACATGCGTTTGGCAAACAGTCCGTGGTTGCCAAGCATGTCACCGTGATCTGCCAGAAACATAATGATTGTGTTGTCCAGTAGTCCCGCCTCACGGATGGTGCCGAGCACTACCCGGATTTGATGGTCAATGTGAGTGCAAAGGGCATAGAAAGCTCGACGGGCAAACTCAATCTGCTTCTCTGTCATGTGGTCTGTTTGGATTAGTCGATTGTTCATCCAGCGGGGCATGGTGTCTTTGCTGGTTCCCCATGTGCCATGGTACGGAGGCGGGATTTCGGTGTCACGGTAGAATTCGAGGTACCATTGAGGCGGCACGAGCGGAGGGTGAGGGTGAGTGTATGAGCAATACCAGAGGGAAGGACGAGTCGGATCGCGGCGTTGTATGAATCGACACATTTGTCGCGTGATCCAATTAGTGGCGTGATGCTCTTCTTTTAGATGCCATGGACGGGCGACATAATCGTTGTTGCTCATCCCGTGTAGAAATTGCCTGCCGGTTTCGCCAACTTCACCGAGGTAGATTTCATAATCGTCGGTTGGGCCAAGTTGAGGTCGCCCTTCTTCGCAGAGTTGTACGTCGTCAAACCCCGCCCGTGCACGCGGGGGATAGACATGCAGTTTTCCAGACGCGTAGGTTTGGTACCCCTTGGCACGGAAAATATCAGCTATCGTTGGGATGTCAGGCATCTCCCGTTCAACCTGAAACGTGCGGTCGCCATGGCTTCGCGGCGATGTGCCTGTTAGTAGCGTTCGTCGTGCAGGTATGCAAACAGGGCATTCAGTATAAGCATTCGTAAATCGAATGCCATTACGTGCGAGGTTGTCCAGGGTAGGCGTTTCGATTGCTGGGTGGCCTGCCGCCCCCAGCAGTGAAGCGGGCCAGTGGTCCGCAGTAAGTAGCAGGACGTTTGGTTGGTTAGACATGATGTTGCTAGGTCTTATGTAAGGATCGGTTTGACAACTTGGCCGTGGACGTCCGTTAAACGAAATTCCCGTCCTTGGAATTTATAGGTCAGACGTTCATGGTCGATACCTAAAAGGTGTAGGATTGTCGCCTGTAGGTCATGGACATGAACCCCATTGTCCGCCACATTGTAACCGAATTCATCAGATTGACCGTAGGTCGTACCTCCCTTGATTCCACCCCCGGCCATCCAAAGACTGAAGCAATAGGGGTGATGGTCACGACCGTGCTGTTTTTGGTTGTTCATGTCACCTTGAGCAAACGGAGTTCTTCCGAATTCGCCGCCCCAAATGACCAGTGTCTCGTCAAGTAATCCTCGCTGTTTGAGGTCTTTAACTAAAGCTGCCGCTGGTTGGTCTGTATCACGCGTTTGAACTGCCAGTTGGGTAGGAAGGTTGTTGTGTTGGTCCCATCCGGCATGCATCAGTTGAATAAAACGAACCCCTTTTTCTGCCAATCGTCTGGCAAGCAAACAGTTTTGCGCGAAGGTACCGCGTTCCATTACATCGGGACCGTACATGTCCAGAATATGCTGAGGCTCGGTGTTAACGTCAGCCAGTTCTGGTACCGATGCCTGCATGCGGTAAGCCATTTCGTATTGAGAAATACGGGTTAGGATTTCAGGGTCACCAACCTCTTGTTGTTTTAGGTGATTGAGCTGTGATAATTGGGCTAACAGATCTTTTCGGAGGCTGCGATCAATCCCTTTGGGATTGGAGAGATATAAAACGGGGTCTCCCACGCCGCGGAATTTCACGCCCTGGTGATGCGTGGGCAGGAAACCCGCTCCCCAGTACCATTCATAAAAAATTTGCCCGCAAGTTGCTTCACGATCTCTACTTGTCATTGCACAAAACGTCGGTAGATCCTGGTTGCCACTTCCCAGTCCGTAGGAAAGCCATGCCCCCATACTGGGGCGACCGGGCATCTCCGATCCCGTAAGCATGAATGTGATAGCCGGCGCATGGTTAATCGCCTCGGAATACATTGAATTTATAAGACATATTTCATCAGCAATCGAGCCCATATGCGGCACTAATTCGCTTAGGTAAGTACCGCTTTCCCCGTAGGGCCGGAACTTCCAGGGCGTCGGTAATACCTTGCGGGCTTTCCCTTGAGTCATCGTTGTCAAACGCTGGCCTTGTTGCACTGAGTCAGGCAAGTCTGTTCCGCGGTATTTTTGCATCCCTGGCTTGTGGTCGAACAAGTCCAGGTGCGTTGGAGCTCCGTTTTGAAATAGGTAGATAACCCGTTTGGCTTTGGGAGCAAAGTGGGAGATGCCAGGGATCTCAGAAGCAGAGGAATCTTCATTGAATAGAGTTGCCAAAGCAGCGGAACCGATACCGATACTTGTCTGGCCAAAAAAATGTCGCCGGGTGATTGTTTGGTTGTGCTGGTCAATT
>Ga0209404_10002098_pt1 | contig 12646 bp, 17 predicted proteins | sample TroAtlMetagenome_2_FD_187447 | JGI IMG/M metagenome (GOLD analysis project Ga0209404, IMG submission 187447) | Marine eukaryotic phytoplankton communities from Atlantic Ocean - Tropical Atlantic ANT8 Metagenome (SPAdes) (version 2) | ecosystem: Environmental > Aquatic > Marine > Oceanic...
ATACAATCTAGGTGCTCAAAGTCATGTTAAAGTTTCTTTTGAGACACCAGAATATACCGCACAGGTGGATGGTTTAGGAACTCTTAGAGTTCTTGAGGCTGTTCGCCTTCTTGGTATGGAGAAGAAGACTCGTATCTATCAGGCATCTACATCAGAACTATATGGATTAGTTCAGGCAGTTCCTCAAACTGAGACAACTCCTTTCTATCCACGTTCTCCATATGGTGTTGCAAAACTTTATGGTTATTGGATTATTAAAAACTATCGTGAGTCTTATGGGATGCACTGTAGTTCTGGTATTCTTTTTAATCATGAGTCACCAAGACGAGGTGAGACTTTTGTAACTCGTAAGATTACAAGAGGACTATCACTTATGTCTGTTGGTTTGCAAAATGTGTTAGAGTTAGGTAATCTTAATGCAAAAAGAGATTGGGGACATGCTAAAGATTTTGTAGAAGCAATGTGGTTAATGTTGCAACAAGATGAACCAGATGATTATGTGATTGCTACTGGTACTCAATACTCTGTTAGAGAGTTTATCGAAGCTACTGCACCTTACTTTGGATTTAATATTGTCTGGGAGGGTGAAGGATTAGATGAAAAGGGTATTGATAATAAATCTGGTAGAACCATTATTACAGTTAACCCTAGATACTTCAGACCTGCTGAAGTTGAATCTTTGTTAGGAGATCCTACCAAAGCAAAAGAAAAATTAGGTTGGGAACCTAAAATAACATTTAACGAATTAGTTGAGGACATGGTACTCTATGGACAGTAATAGTAAAATCTATGTGGCAGGTAATACAGGACTAGTAGGTTCTGCTATTATTCGTATGCTTAAGGATAAAGGATATACTAATATTCTTTCTACTCCACATAGTAATTGGGATTTGAGAAACCAAGAAGATGTTAATCGGTTCTTTAGAATTAATAAACCTGATTATGTTTTTCTTGCTGCTGCTAAGGTTGGTGGTATAGGTGCTAATAGTGAACAACCTGCTGATTTCATCTATGATAATCTGATGATTCAGACTAATATTATAGATGCTGCTTATCGTAATGGAGTTAAGAAACTTCTGTTCTTAGGTTCATCATGTATCTATCCTAAGTTACCTAAGATTCCTATTACAGAAGATCAGTTATTGACTAGTCCATTAGAACCTAGTAATGATGCTTATGCTATTGCTAAGATTGCTGGTGTTAAAATGTGTCAAGCATATAGACAGCAGTATGGATTTAATGCTATTGCTGTGATGCCTACTAATCTATATGGACCTAATGATAGTTTTGATATTAATAGTGGACATGTTCTTCCATCATTGATTGCTAAGTTTCATGGTGGTTTATCACACAGTGAGCATTATATTATTAATCTATGGGGTGATGGTTCACCTAAACGTGAGTTCTTACATGTTGACGACTTAGCAGAAGCACTCTATACTTGTATGGAAAATTATGATTCAGAAGAAATCATTAATATTGGTACAGGTGAGGATGTGACTATTAAGGAACTTGCTGAGACAATCGTTAAGGTTACTGGTTATCAGAATTACTATCAATGGGATGTATCAAAACCAAATGGTACACCACGTAAGGTACTTAATGTGGATAAGATTAAATCATTAGGTTGGGAACCTAAGATTAGTCTTCGTGAGGGAATTGAATCTACTTACGAATGGTATAAGGAGAATGTTGCATGATTGGTTTTAATCATTTGGGTAGACTGGGACGTTTTGGTAATCAAATGTTCCAGTATGCTGCATTGAGAGGTATTGCTACAAATAATAATGTAAATTATTGTTTTCCATACTGGAAAGATTCTATGAATGATGGTCTTGGTAATATGCTTAAGACTGAATTGTTTGAATGTTTTAAAATGGAATCCGTTACAGATTTAAATATTCAAGGAATCGATCCTGATAGACCATTTGCACCTGAAGAGACATTTAGTTTTAATGAAAAATTATTTAATGAATGTCCTGAATGGGTAAGTTTGTATGGATTCTTTCAAACAGAAAAGTACTTTAAAAATGTAGAAGATATTATACGTAAGGATTTTACTTTTAAAGATGAGATACTTGAACCTTGCGATGATATGATGCAGGGTGTATTAGAAGATGGTAAAGTAGTTGGTCTTCATATTAGAAGACAAGATTTTCTAACTAATCCTAATCATCAATTTGTAGGACTTGATTATTATGAGAAGGCACTGTCCAAGTTCCCTCCTAATATTTCAGTTATTGTATTCTCTGATGATTCTAAATGGTGTCTTGAACAATCTTTATTTGAAGATGATAGATTTATGATTTCTGAAAATGATAGTGGGTATGTTGATATGTGTTTAATGAGTATGTGTACAGATTTCATTATAAGCAATTCAACTTTCTCTTGGTGGGCTGCTTGGTTAGGTAATAGAGGAAAAGTAATTGCTCCTAAGAATTGGTTCCCAGATGATAAGGATACATCTGATTTGTATTGTGATGGATGGGAAGTTATATAATGAAAGTAGCGATTACATTTATTGGTACTAATAAGTACCTTAATTTTTTACCAAAGTATTATGAGAATACAAAAGAATATTTTCTTCCAAATACTGAAAAGATTTTTTTGGCATTTACGGATGGTGATGGGGATTTTCCTGATGATATTGAAGTCTTTAATCAAGAGCATTTGGAATGGCCTTATATTACTCTTAAGAGATTTGAGATTATTAATAAAGCAAGAGCAGTTATTGAAGATTGTGATTGGCTTGTTTTTATTGATGCTGATGCTTTACCTGTTGATACGATAACTGAAGAAGAGTTCTTTACAGATAAACCATTATTTGGTGTTCATCATCCTTGTCATGCTTTAGCGATGGAACCTCATAACAAATATCCTGGTGCATTTGAAACAGATATAAAATCAAGAGCACATGTAACAGAGAGTGATGATACTACAATGTATTGGCAAGGGTGTTTATGGGGTGGCAAAATACCTGAAGTATGTGCTATGATAGATGAGTTAATGGAAAGAACTAATCTTGATCTTAAAGATGGTATTGTTGCTAAGTGGCATGATGAAAGTCACATTAACAAATACTTTATAGAGAACAAAGATAAGGTTCATACGTTGGGACCACAGTATGCATTCCCAGAAGTGTTTGCAGATCATTGTCACTTCTCACCAAAAATAGTACATCTAGCAAAGGATAACTCTAAGTATCAAACATGACTAAACCAACTTTTGTATCTGCTCTTTTCAATATTGATAGAGTTGATGGACGTAAATGGGATCAATATTTAAAGTGGTTTGAAGAAACACTTAAACTACAAGTTCCTATGGTTCTTTTTATTGAAAAGGAATTACAAGATTTTATAGATGAGAAGAGGGGTGATCTTCCTACACAAACGATATATCAAAATATAGAAGATATACCTTATTATAATCTGAAGGATAAGATTCAAAGTATATTAGATTCTGATGAATATAAGGAAAAGATGTCTGATACTAATAGAATAGAATGTAAACAGGCAATGTATTCTGTTATCCAGTATTCTAAGTTTCCTTGGTTACAACAAGCTATAGAATTGAATCCACATAAATCTGATATATTCTTTTGGTTAGATGCTGGTGGATCAAGATTCTTTAATAACTTTGATCTGACTGAACCATATCCTGGTACTGCTGCTATGGAATCATTAGAAGGGATGGGTGAAAGTTTCTTGATTCAAATGAATTGTGAATATTATAGAGATCTATATGAGGCAAAAGAATTAGATGAGAGTTATCTATATGATAATCGTTCTTATGTATTAGGATCTATGTTTGGTGGACATAAGAATTCTGTTCCAAAGATATGTGATATGGTTGATAATATTTTCCAACAGGAGATGATTGCAAAAGGTAATGTTAATAATGAACAGATTGCTTTAGGATATCTTGTTAAAAAGTATCCTGATGATTTCGCTGTCTATACTAGAACTAATGGACAACATATGGATCTCTTTACTACATTGATTGACTAATGAAAATATCTATTGTCGGACCTGGTATTATGCCCATCCCACCTACAGGTTGGGGTGCAGTAGAGATTCTTATATGGGATCAGAAGTTAGCATTAGAAAAGTTAGGACATGAAGTACAGATTGTAAATACACAAAGTCCTATTGATATAATAAAACAGATCAATTCATTTAGACCAGACTTTGTTCATATACAGTATGATGATTTTATAGAGTTGTATTCTTATGTTCAATATCCTTGTGCTATTACAAGTCATTTTGGATACTTAGAACAACCTAATAGATGGGACTACTATGGTGCAAGAATTGCTAAACCATTTCAAGATATAAAACCAAATGTATTCTGTCTTTCTTATGGTATTAAAGAAGTTTACCAGAATATATTAAATATTCCATCTGATCGTCTTTTTGTTACTCCCAATGGAGTTAATATAAATGAATTTAATTACGTTTCTAATCCTAAGCATCCTGATAGGAGCATCTATCTTGCTAAAATTGATTACAGAAAAAGACAACACCTCTTCCAATCTATAAAAACTTTATGGTATGCAGGTAATGTTGCTGATACTAGATTTGATCAATCTAAAAATTATCTTGGTGAATGGTCTAAGCATACTTTGTATAATAACCTAACACATTATGGTAATCTTGTACTACTATCAGATGGTGAAGCACATCCATTAGTTTGTATGGAAGCTCTTGCTGCAGGAATTGGTGTAGTTGTAAGTCAATGGGGTGCTGCTAATTTAGACATTAGTAAAGAATTTATTACAGTTATACCAGAAGACAAGATAAATGATATAGAATATGTAGAGTCTCGAATCATTGAGAATAGAGAATATTCTGTTCAACATCGTGATGAGATTCGTGAGTATGTTAAACAATTTGATTGGCCAACTGTGATCAAAAACATTTATGTTCCTACTATTGAAAAGATTATTGCAAAATGAAAAACTTAGTTAGTATATTTGCTGGACATGATGCCAATATAACTTTTTATAATGGTGAGACAAATGAATATCATCTAATTGAATTAGAACGTATCGTTAAGAAACGTTATTTTAGATTACACGTTGATAATGATCCTGCATATCAAGAAGAGATATTGAGATTATGTCAAGATGTTGCTGAAGAAGATTGGGGTATAGAGAATGATTATGAAGCAGTACTTATATGTTCTGATGGATGGTTACAAGTAGATCCAAGAACTATTTTTAATACTACTCAAGTTAAAACATTAGCAAGACATCATGAGACACATGCTGCAGCAGCATTTTATATGTCTCCATTTAAACAAGCACTAATTCTTTCATATGATGGTGGTGGAGATGATGGACACTTTAATGTATATGCTGGAACTGAAGAAGGAATAGATCCTATAGATAAAATTCCTTCAGATTTTGGTGGTGGTTATCTTCTCTGTGGATCTATGATGAGAGAAGTAGGAGAGAAGAGTAAACATCAACTTGCATTGTCTGGTAAGTTAATGGGTCTTTGTGGATATGGTAAAGTTATACCTGAGTATGTTGATGCGTTTGCTGAGTTCTTCTTCGATAGAGATTATGAGAAACTATCTAATTGGACTAATCTACCATTAAAGAATATTAATAAACCTTGGAATAATCCATTAGAGAATTGGGCATTTGAAGGTCAACAAGGATATGATATTGCTTCTACAGCACAGGAAGGATTTGAGAATGCTTTCTTTAGTGTATTGGATAGATATGATCCTAATATACCATTAGTTCTTACTGGTGGATGTGCATTGAATGTATTGGTTAATGAGAAGATCAAACAGAGATATGATCGTCCTTTATATGTACCACCAAATCCACATGATGGATCTCTATCATTAGGACATATGTTCTTGTATAGAAAACCTAATAAAAGAGTTAACATAACTTATAGTGGATTACCTTTAATGGATAAGGATTTACTAGATAATTATGTAGAAGAATATAATGCTAAAAAAGTTACTAAAAAACAGATAGCGGAGCTTATCAAAGATGGTAAAATTATTGGATTGGTCTATGGGGATTCAGAAGTTGGGCCTAGGGCTCTGGGGAATCGTTCTATTGTATGTGACCCTAATATTGCTGACATGAAAGATATACTAAACTCTAAAGTAAAATTTAGAGAATGGTATAGACCTTTCGCACCTTTCTGTAAGAAAGAAGACGCACACAAGTATTTCGATTCACCTAACTTTGAGAATCTGGAGTATATGAGTTATGCTCCAAAGGTTAAGGTGGACACACTTCCATCTATTACACATATAGATGGTACTGCAAGACTGCAAACAGTTACAGAAGAATCTCATAAACATTTTTATGATCTTCTAACAGAGTTCGGTAAGATATCTGATACAAATGTATTATTAAATACCTCATTTAACATTAGAGGTTATCCTATTCTTTCATGGATTAGTGATGCTCTTTATGCATTAGAAAATACTGAGATGGATTATGTTGTTATTGAAGATTATCTTTTTGAGGCATTATGATTGAGTTTGGTGTTTTTTATCAGGTCTACAATAATAAAAGAGCAGTAAGATTTGTCTTAGATAATTTCAGAGAACATTTTCCAGATAATCCAATTACATTAATATCTGATGGAGGTGAAGACTTTTCAGTCATCGCACATCAATATGATTGTTCTTTCCATATGAGAGAGAATATTTTTGGTGATGATATTAATAAGTATCCAAAGTTTCCTTATAATGCATATAGAACTATTGAATGGTGGAAGAGACAGAAACTAACTTGTGAGGAGACAGGTAAGGATTATGTAATGATAATGGAAGATGATGTTCTTGTTCAAAAACATTTCACAATAGATTCGCCTTTTCAACTAAGAGGTGTTAGAATAGGGAACAACTTTACTGGTAGAATGATCCAAGATGTAAAAGAATCATCTGGTAATGATGCTTCACTTTATGGTATGTGTGGAGGATCAATTTATAATGCCAAGACATTCTTATCAATCTATGATGATGTTATTCAGGATATTGAAACTAACATGGATAGGTTAATGGAAGAAGATCCTGGAGAGTATAATATGCTAGGTGCTGTTGATGCAAACCTTACATATCATTTTGCTAAAAGAGGCTATATATACGAAGTAGCCCCATGGCTTGGAGAAGTTCGAGAAGGAAATCTTGATCGACCCGTTATTCATCAATGGAAGGAGAATTATTAATGACTGTAGTACCTTATAAAGGAGTTGATATCTTTAATGAAGATGGAACTTATCGTAAGGAAGATGATGTAGTTCAAGGTAGAAGTTATAGTAGTAATCTTACTAAACTTTTAAAGCAATTACCTAAGTTGGAGAATCTACAACAAGGTAAACCACCTTCTCCTGTGATGGCTCATATATCTTTAACGAATGCATGTAACTTGACTTGCTCTTTCTGTTGTTTTGCTAACAGGGATATCTCAGAGAAGATGCCTACAGAGAAAGTCTTTCAGGCATTAGAAAGTTTTAAAGCAATTGGTGTTACTGGTGTTGAGTTTACTGGTGGTGGTGAACCAAGTATTCATCCACACTTTAAAGAGATTGTTCATTATGCAAAAGATCTAGGATTTAGTCTTGGTATCTGTACCAATGCTGCAAGGTTTGGAATGGATAGACCAATCAAGAAGGATATAGTAGAACTATTTGATTGGGTTCGCATGGGAATGTATGGTTTCTATGAAGGATATGATTATGATCTAAGAGTATTTGAAGGAACTAATTGCAAACCATCTGCTGCATATGTGTGGGATGAGAATCTAGCAACCTCTAGTAATCCTAACATTACAGGTGAATGGACTGACGTAAAGAACAAGAGAATACAATCAAAGAAATTTCAAACGACTGATAATTTTGTGAGAATGTTAGATTGGGTTGAAGAGAATAAAATTCCATGTCGTATTGCTTTTAATGCAATTAAAGATGTAAAGGAAACCGCAAAGGATATTGAAACAATTCGTGGTATCATAGAAGAGTATGAAAAAGATAGAGGACGCAAATTACAATCTGCATTCCTATCAGACTTCAACTTTAAAGGTGAGAGAAGAAATGATCATTGCTATATGCATATGGTTAAACCATTTCTATTCACTGATGGTTACATCTATGCTTGTCCATCAGCAGAACTATCAATTGAGAACAACTATAACTATGTTCCTGAGTCACAGTTTGCTGTATGTGATATAGATGGTATAGAAGAATTCTATAGCAAACCTCCTACACTTAGACATCATGCTTGCCATTATTGTAAGTATGCAATTCAAAATGAATTGATTGATGATGTCCTTACTGATACTATTCATAACGATTTTGCATGAATCAATTTACTAAAGAATACTATGAGGATGGTGTGAGAAATCACATCTCTGGATATGAAGATTATCGTTGGATGCCTACTCGTTCTATTCCTGAAGCATTAGATATTAAACATCATTTTGATTTTAATACTTGTGTTGATTATGGATGTGCTAAGGGTTTCTTAGTTCATGCCTTAAGAATAATAGGATGTAATGCTTTTGGAGAAGACATAAGTGAATATGCAATTTCACATTGTCATCCAGGAGTAAAGGAATATGTATCTTTACCTAATGATAATAAGTATGACTTATTGATATGTAAGGATGTATTGGAACATGTTCAGGCAACTGATATTCCTGGTGTCCTACAGAATTTTAAAAGAAAATCTAGCCAGTTCTTCTTTGCTGTACCTTTAGGTGATAATGATAGATTCAGAATACGTGAGTATGAAGTTGATATCACACACGTTACAAAGAAAGATGAAGAGTGGTGGATAGATATGTTTCAATCTCAAGGATTAAAACTAATGGATTTCTCTTATAGTTTTGGATCAGTTAAAGATAAGTGGATGAAAGTTAACCCTTATGGTAATGGATTTTTTGTAATGGAGACCAATGGATAAAAACAAATCAGCATTCAAATTAAAGAACTTTGCTCCTGTTTATTACATCAATCTTGATGGTGAACCAGAAAGAGATGCTTACATGCAAGCACAACTTAAGTACTGGGAGATAGAAAATGCTACTCGTATCTCTGCTTATGATGGTAGAGAAGATGATCTTAGTGATATTATTAAAGGAAGGTATCCAGAAGATATGACTTCTGGTGAGATAGGATGTACTACATCACATCTTAAAGCTATCAAACATTGGTTAGATACATCTGATTCTCCTTATGCAATCATGATGGAAGATGATTGTAGTTTAGATATTGCTAAATTCTGGGATTTTACTTGGTCTAATTTTGTTGCAAAGATTCCATATGATTGGGATGTTGTTCAGTTAGCAATTATATGTACTGGTGATCTACATGTAAGACTTCATAGGAGGTTTGTAAATGACTTCTCAACAGCGTGTTATATGATTTCACGACATCATGCAGAGAAACTTGTTCGACTGCACTGTAGAGGAGGATATACTGGAAAGCAAACATATAAACTTGATCAGGGTGTTAAACCAAGAGCAGTTGCAGATGATTTAATATACAATTCTGGTAATACATATGCAATACCAATTTTCTTGTATCGAATTCAATTAGGATCATCTATACATCCAGAGCATGTGGATCAATTCCATAAGGCAAGTCATGATGGATTGTATAATTATTGGCAACAGCAAGGGTGTAATACAAGTTTAGAACACTTCATGGACTATGATCCTTATTTGGGTCGTGTAACAGAAGCGTCACAGATTGAAACATAAGCTGCTATTATGGGGGTTATAAGACCTCCTTTTTATTGTTCGGACTTCCGAATGTTAAGTTTCTTGACTAAATTTAATCTTTCCTATATAATATTGTTACGTTTCTTAATAAACGAATGACAACTTCAACAAATAGTATGAAGCGTTATACTACTACTGAGTACGGCAAGCAGAATATGTTTGCTCATGAACCTGAAGTAGAAGTACTTAACGTAGAGTACTGGCCAAATGCAGAGCAAACTAATGGTCGTCTTGCGATGATCGGTTTCTTCGCACTCGTACATAACTACATCCTATTCGGAGCAGTTATACCAGGTATCTTTTAGATGCCAAGGTCTTTTACACCGCTAGTGTTGACCTCTAGCTACTTTTTAACCCTATTAAATCTAACAAAAGGAGAAAACAAATGACACCAGAAGCAGAAAAGTTTAACGGTTGGGCAGCAATGATTGGATTCGTTGCAGCAGTTGGTGCTTACATCACCACAGGACAAATTATCCCAGGTGTATTCTAATGGGAAATCAAGGAACCTATGATCTTTTTTGGAGATCAAACGGAAGAGCTACTATGGTACTCTTCTGGGTAGGAGTAGGGATATATACCCACTTCAAATACTTTACATAACTAAATAATTACTCGTAACTTTTTAATAAAGGAAGATAAATGGGCGACTTATCAGCCGCAACAAACTCAATATCACCACTAGCAGCAGTCCTCTGGGTCTTTTATCCCATGGCTGCTTTAGTGTTGATTGAACTTATTTTAAGAGCCATCAATGATGATGACGATGATCAAGATGGTGGAAAAGGAATTAGAATTCGTCAACAGGAATTGGTTCCTGTACCAGTACCATCAGGAGCATAATGGATTGGGATCATCATTATTGGAGATTTGCTGAACTTTGGAATGGACGTTTAGCAATGGTGGGTGTAGTAGGAATAATAATCTATCTAATAGGTATTAATACTTGACCGAATTTAATATTTCCTATATAATTATAGAGTATTAATACCTACTACAATGCCTCAATTAATTTTTATAGGAATCCTCGGAGCATATATCTATTTTAATGAAATACTAACAAATATCATATTTTCATAAAAGGTGTTATAATAAATACACAAAGTTGTAAAAATTAAAATGGCGACAGTAACCCTTAAGTCATCAGAAGGTGAAGAGAATACCTTTGAATGTGATGAAGATACTACTATTCTAGATGCACTAGAAGAAGCAGGTCTAGATCATAACTATTCATGTCGTGCTGGATCTTGCTCTTCATGTTGTATGAAGATCTTAGAAGGAACATTAGATCAAGAGGATCAATTCTTTTTGGATGATGATCAGTTAGAAGAAGGATTTGCTCTTACTTGTGTTGCCAAACCTACATCTGATGTGGTAGTATTACTAACAGAACAAGAGGAAAATCTTTGATAATGGATGATCATCATATAAACGATCTGTGGGAAGACATGGATCGTCTAAATGCTTTGTATGAAGAACTCATGTGGGATAATGAAGACATCTTAGAGTTCGTTGCTGATTATGATAATGATCGAATAATTATTAAGAACAAAACAAGGGAGTGTGGGATATAATAAATATCTAAAAAGCTATTAGATATGAGTACGGCAGCTATTGCTATAGATAATTTCTTAGATAATAATAAATGGAATACCATTCAATCTGGTATAAGTGATTATTTGAATGCGTCTGAGTATTCTGAGAATAGAACTTCTTTACACACTCAAATTAATTCTTGGTTACAAGAAAAACTAACATCACTTAACTTGTGGCAATCTGGTTGGGAGAATGATGTTAAATTGTTTTCTTCTATTAATGTTTTACCTAAAGATATTAATGTAGAATCTAGTGATCCTACTAATGGTGGATATCATAGAGAAGAAGGAGGATATATCTATTACATACATCCTGTATGGGAATCTTCATGGGGTGGTAATTTGAAACTTAGAAATTGTAGTGTTGATACGATAGAACCAAAACCTAATAGATTTGTTTGGGTTAATCCAGATATTTGGCACGGTATAGAAGTGGTAAATGATACAGCAAGTTCAAATAGAATAACTGTAGTAGCATGGCCATCTGGTACAGTAGAATATTCTGGTGCTGATTTAATAATAAATACTTTATAATAGGACTGTATTATCAATGAGTAGGAAACGAAATACATTTTCAAAGGCAGTTAAGCATCTGAAGTCGAGTAAGATAGAAGAGAAACTTCAGACTCTTAATGAAATACCTACTATGAATACATCTGGTCTTTATGATGTAGTTCCAGGTGCTTTATCAAGAACAGAAATAGATAAAGATAATCCTACTGTACCAGATTATAGTACGATAGATTGGGATGTTGATGGTGAAGATGGTAGAGATACTAGTGGATTATTTGATGCTGAAGGTAATAGTTTATTTGCGGCTCCACCAGGAGATAATAGTTATATTTTAGGTCCAATGGCTGCTATGTATTATACATGGTCTTATCCTTGGACGATGATTGGATATATTCGTGAATCAGATCGTAGAATGGTAAACCTTGGTCGTATTGATGGTAAGTTGTCTGATTGGGATGGATCATCTGGAAATGCTTCATCAGGTAGTGGTACATTCAGCTCTTACGGGCAGTTAACTTTAGAGCAAGCACAGTGGTTTAGGGATGTTCAAAAAAATCCTGGAGCAACCAATGATCCTGCTACGTATAATTATAGAGCATTCTATCCTGGTCCTCCATCAAATACTCCTGATGCCTTTGGTAGGTATTATTGTATTACGACTGGAGAACCAATTGCAACTAAAGATAATGAGAAAGAAGTTAATCCAATGGAATTGCAACCTAGTGATGTTTTAGCTGCAATTTTGGATAGGCAAAGAAGAGGAAAAACACTTTCTAAAGCA
>Ga0209404_10002101_pt1 | contig 12639 bp, 17 predicted proteins | sample TroAtlMetagenome_2_FD_187447 | JGI IMG/M metagenome (GOLD analysis project Ga0209404, IMG submission 187447) | Marine eukaryotic phytoplankton communities from Atlantic Ocean - Tropical Atlantic ANT8 Metagenome (SPAdes) (version 2) | ecosystem: Environmental > Aquatic > Marine > Oceanic...
TTAATATTAAACAAGTAGGTTATACAAACAATGCTACAGTCTATTGTGGTTTAAGTAATGGAGTTTATTCTACCCATACTTGCACTAGAGCTACCATCAATCTAACTACGACAGGCTCTGGAAATACTACTAAAGCTTATTCTCAATGGTCTAACCACTCAGATAATAACTTCACCATAACTCAAACTGGTGATAGTAATTATGGTTATCTTGACTTAGACCAAGATGATAACACAGCAGTTATAACTCAGAATGGAGATAGTAATCATGGTGAAATACTTATGGCAGGTGACGACACTTCTTATACAATTAATCAAACAGGGAATAATAAGTATGCTAAGATACTTGCGTTTGGTGATGATGCGACTAGTACTATTACGCAGTCAGGTACAGGACAGCACAATGGATACATTTATAACTATAATCGTGCTGATGGTAATACTAGTAGTATCACTCAGTCAGGGTCAGGCGACCACGATGCTGACATATTCTGGTATTCCGATGCGGACAACGGAACAGCCTCAATAACTCAGTCAGGTGCAGGAGACCATACTGCTAGACTCAATTTCTATAAAGACAATTACAACGTAGATGTTACTCAAAGTGGAGCAATCGATAAATCTTTCACAGCGACCTACAACTGCACATCAAATTGCACAAAGACATTAACAATTACACAATATGATTAAACGCTTAACTTTCCTAAGTCTATTAATATTATTAGGGCTACCTTTAATTTTTAAATTATCTCCATTAGAAATATTAAAATTAAAAACTTTCGATGCCTTAGTTTCTGAACAACATCCTTCAGGATACTTTACAACTCTTGACATAACTGAGGAGGATATAAAAAATGAAGGAGGTTATCCTATACCTCGTCAAAGACTTGCCGATATTCATATGGAGCTCTTACATCGTGGTGCTATGGGTGTTGGTTATGTAATATCTTTTAGTGAGCCTGATAGATTTGGAGGTGATGAAGAACTGTCAAGTGTATTAGGATTGTATCCAAGTGTATTGTCTATGTTTGAATATGACAACGGAAAGTTTCCAAGAACAGAAGGTACAGTTATATTAGGAGATGATATAGGAGGCTATGAACTATCAGGTGTTGTAGAAAATATAGACGTACTAAAAAATAAGGCGGATCAAGGTATAGCTTCTGCCCCTATAGATGTTGATGGTTTAGTACGTAGACTTCCGTTACTTATGAGAACTCCTGATGGTTGGGTAGCTTCGTTTGGTACACAAGTTTTAAAAGTTTTGGCAAGTGCTGATACATATGTTATTAAAACTAATCCAAATGGTATAGAAGAAATAAGAGTTAAAGGACTTCCTCCTGTACCTGTAGATTCTCTAGGCAGGAAATGGATTAGTTGGGTTGACACTCCATCCACTACACTTCAGGAGATGAATGTTAAAGATAGGTTTGTTATTGTAGGAGTAACAGCTAATGGTGTTATGCCACAGCTCAGTACTCCGATTGGATTACTAGAACCACACAAAATTCAAGCAGCTTTAGCTGAGTCAATCTTGGTACAAAACAGCCCTTATATACCAGATTATAGTCTGGCTTTAGAGGTGCTCATATTCACCCTCTCAGTCGCCTGTATTTGGCTTGTATTGAACGTATTCGGTATTACTCTTGGACTGGTATTTGCAGGAACTATCGGAGCTCTAACAGCGTTTTCTGGATACTACTTAATTCAACGTGGAATCTTGATAGATGTGTCGTGGTCTTTGATCTCACAGTTTATAACTGCAAGTGTAGCTTTCTATCTAAATTATAGAACACAATTTAAATTAAGACAGCAGATCAAGAAGCAATTTGAAACTTATTTAGACCCAAGACAGGTAGCAATCCTACAAAAGAATCCAGAGCTTTTAAAGTTAGGAGGGGAAAGAAGAGAGATGACATTCCTCTTCATGGATATATGTGGATTCACTCCTATCTCTGAACACTACAAAAACAATGATGACCCTGAAGGATTAGTATTATTAGTCAATGAGTTTTTAAATAAGATGACTAATATTATTCTAGCTAATGGAGGAACTATTGATAAGTACATGGGTGATTGTATCATGGCGTTTTGGAATGCTCCTCTTGAATGTAAGAACCATGCGGAGATGGCTGTTAAATCAGGCATAGAAATTGAAGAGGAAATAAATGAACTTAAAAAAGAATATGACAGTAGGGGATTGCCTCCTATTAATGTTGGTACTGGTATTAATACAGGTACTTGTATTGTGGGGAACATGGGGTCTGAGAGCAGATTCGATTACTCGGTCATTGGAGATGCAGTCAACCTCGCAGCTAGACTAGAAGCTACAGCAGGGAGAGGAGAGTACATAGATAACAAAACTATTATGTCTAGAGCTACTGCATTACAACTCCCTTCAGGTTGGGTCTTTACTGAAATAGGAAACATAAAAGTTAAAGGTAAAGAAGAAGAGATAAGAATCTATAGTCCTGACTTGACAAACATTACATAATTATGTTTGCCTTATTTTACATTAGCATTCAAGGCATCTAACTCTGCTTCAAGATCATTGTGAATATCAAGTATTTTTTGTCGTGCCTCTCTGATTATAGTTTGTACTATTTTTAAATCATTCCCTTTAAAAACTTTCTGAGCATCTTTCAAAGGAATCCCACTTGTCTCCGTAACGAGTCTTCCTTTAGTGTCAAATAGTATATGGAATGATAGTATGTTAGCTTCCGTTGCTTTCATTTATATCTCCGTAAATTTAATTTTATCTTGTTTACCTCTAAGTCCTGCTTTCATATAAGCAGTTGCTCTACCTTCAAAGAAGTTCTGATGTTCAACACCAAGCACTTCATCTAACCAAGGCAAAGGATTCTCTCGTTGGTCGTAGTTTGTTTTTAATCCTAGTTGAAGTAATCTTCTATCAGCTATATATCTATTGTATGCATACATGTCTTTCTTTGTAAGACCTTGTAAGTCTCCCATTTCAAATACAAGATCAAGGAACTTATCTTCTAACTCTACCATTTCTCTACATATTTGATATAGTTCTTTCTTAAACTTATCTGTCCATATGTCCATGTTCTCTTGTATAAATTCTCTGAACAGTTTAGTCATGGCTTCAACGTGTAATGATTCATCACGTATAGAGTATGTTACTATCTGACCCATACCTTTCATCTTACCGAACCTTGGAAAGTTTAATAAGATTGCAAAGCTACTAAACAATTGTAAGCCTTCTGTAAATGCTGAGTATACTGCAAGTGTCCTAGCTATAGCTTGCTTGTCTCGTCTAGTAGGTTTAAAATCTTTAATGTAGTCGTGCTTGTTTGCCATCTCTTCATACTCTGAGAAAGCTTTGTATTCTATATCAGGCATACCAACTGTATCTAAAAGTAAACTGTAAGCATGTTGGTGTATTGATTCCATGTTTGCAAAAGCACACATCATCATCCTCGCTTCAGGTTTCTTGAATATTCTCATATACTTATCTATATAACCTGAACCAACATCTACATCTGATTGAGTAAACAATCTAAATATCTGTGTTAATAAATTCTTTTCTTCATTACTAAGTTCCTGCCAGTCTTTTACATCCGTGTGTAGTGGTACTGATTCAGGAAGCCAATGCATTTGGTTTTGTTCTACATACTTATCAAACATCCAAGGATGATCAAAAGGTTTGTAGTAATCTCTATTACTCAGTAGACTCATTTCTTTCCTCCACTTGTTTAGCATACTTTTGAAGCAGCCAACTGTTATGTGTTTTTATATATTCTTCTCGTCCTAATGCAACTGAACCAAAGGCTGAGTTCTCATCACAATGATCTAACCACATACGAGTACAAAAACTTCTATATGTATCTGACATTAAAAATTCTCCTGTAATGATTTAAGTTTCTCTTCGGCAGAAGTTAGTTTATCCATTAAACTATCCATCGAAGTAATTAATTCAGGATGTTCTGCTACACCTACTGATGTAGAAAAGTAAACATATAATTCTGCTTTAGCTACAGCTATCTGTCCTTCGTACAGTTTTGTAAGTGCATCATACTTACTTTCATATAAGGTATCACCTTCTTTTAGTATCTTCATTATTCTATCCTTCGCAACTTAAACATTCAACATCTTCTAACTTAACTCGTGGTATCTTTATGTTCACATTCTCAGCAGACCTAGCTGCATCTGATCTAAAATAATATAACGATTTAAGTTTATTCATAGCATACCAATGAACATCATTTACATATTGTAAGTATTCATCATGTACAGTTTGCGACTCTGTAGCTTTAGGCATACTGAAAAATAAATTTACACTCTGACTCTGACAAATATATTCTTGTCTCATGTGTGCATGTTCAACTAAATATATCTGATTTATTTCAGGTGCAGTTTTAAATATATCTTTTTCATTTTCATCTAAGACTTCTACGTTCTGAACAGACCCATTCTCTATGGCTATCTGTTTCCATAATTTCTCACGCTCGTCTATAGTAAGTCCTTTCTTTTTAAATAGCTTTTCTAAAAATCTATTCCTGACTTGGTACGAACCTGATAAAGTTTTGTGCGTATATACGTTAGCACGATATGGTTCAATACTAGGGGAAGTGCCACCACATATAATACTACTACTGGCATTAGGAGCAACAGCCAAAAGATGAGAGTTACGATGATTACTCCCGTGTATATCAGGAGCTTCACCCCTCTCTTCAGCAAGTCTTTCAGTTGCCTCAACAGCCTTCTCTTTGATTCGTGAGAAAGCAATGTTGTTGATACTCGTAGCTCGTAAACCTTTGAAAGGTACTCCTTGGCTTTGGAGTAAAGCATGAAAGCCCATCGCTCCAAGACCCAACGACCTCTCCCTATAAGCTGAATAAGCTGCTTTAACCATTCCTTCTTTTTCTTCTTTAACATATTTACTAAACCTCTCAAAATTTGCATTATAACCACCAAGCCTACTAGTATCTACTATTGCTTCGATGAAATGTTCTAATACATTATCTAACATAACAATAAGATCACCAATAAACTGATCATCTTTCTTCCACTTATCAAAGTATTCTAAGTTAACACTTGACAAACAACACACAGCAGTACGTTCTTCGTTAGTAGCTAACACAATCTCAGAACAAAGATTACTTTGATTAACTCTTAGTCCTAAATCTTTCTGTTGTTTCGGCAGATGCTCATTACATGTATCTATATTAATCATGTAAGGCTCTCCTGTTTCAGCCCTAGCGTTCAACATCTGCCACCATAAATCTCTTGAGTTAACAATCTTAACAGCTTCTCCACTCTTAGGATCAATTAATCTCCACTCTTGATTCTCTCTTACCGCATCTAAAAATTCATTAGTTATATTAATTCCGTTGTGTATATTCAAACACTTCCTGTTTATATCTCCGCCTGATTCCTTACGCATGTTAATAAACTCTTCAATCTCAGGATGAGATATGTCCATGTATGCAGCATAAGAACCTCGTCTAGTTACACCTTGATTGAAGGCTAACATCTGAGAATCTACAACGTGCATAAAAGGGATTGATCCAGTAGAACGAGAGCCGTGCCTAGTAGAAACCCCATTACTACGAACATCTCCCCAATATCCACCGATGCCTCCACCTGAACTTGCAAGCCAAATGTTCTCATCATAATGATCAGATAGCCCACGCCTACTATCAGGTACATAATTAAGGAAGCAGCTAATAGGTAAGCCACGAGTTGTTCCTCCGTTAGAAAGTATAGGAGTACTAAACATAAACCACAAATCGGAACTGTATTGATAAAGTCTTTGGGCAAGATCGAAATCAGTTTCTCCTTTAAAAGTTGCAGCAAAGACGGCTGCTCGTCCAAATGCTTCTTGTGCATGTGTTTCATCCTCCCATAAATATCTATCTTTTAATGTATCTAAACTAAACTTGTCTAGTTTCTTTTCTTTATCGTAGTCTATTACGATTCCTAAGTAAGGCTTCTTGCCTATCTTATCTTCAATCATCTGCTATATCTCCTAAGTGTATTGCTATTATTGCATAGTGTATTATTTTTAATAAGTCTTCTTCTTTATCTGTTCCGTCTTTCTTACCACATCTCATAGCATACTTCATAATGTTACCCATACAGAATCCTTCTCCATGTCCTGAGTCTATTATCATATCAGTTGCTTGATACTTACCGCCTGCATAGTGTCTCTCATATGTATTATCTACATACTTTTCTATTTGTTGTATTATATTTCCTTCATTAAATTTATAACTCATATCTCTCCTTAGTGTATTATCTCATTCTTAGGAACTTCTGTCAATCTTCTTGCGTATTCTAACTGTGATAGGTGCGAAAGTTTTTCAAGCACTTCAATGTCTACATCATCCATAGTACTACCTGAAAAAATATAACTACCTACTACCATAATTAATTCTCCTAACTCAATACTATCTAAATTCCAAGTAATAGTTCTTTCAATATCATCAGACATCTTCAATATCCTTGACTGTGATTGAGTTAAAATCTTTACTGCCTTGTTTAATTAAATATTTAATTCTTTTTATAAACCAACGTAAAGTGTACGCAGAAATTCTTAACTGTCTATTAGCATAGATGTGTGTTTGTTCCGGAAGATAATCATATAAGTTCTTCATACTAACTTTCTTTTTCTCTTCATCAGGAACTACAGTCAGCAACCAATCAAGCATTAACTGTTTTGCTTTTCTTCTTATTTGTTTTTCTTTTTTTAAATTCATTTGTGATCTCGTCTACTCTAGGTTCTTTAACAACTTGGGTTAGGTATGAAAGTCCTTTAGAATATTTAAATACTCTAAGTCCTTTTCCATTATTAGAATCTTTATGACACTCTAGCTTATGTCTACAGAAGAAACATCCTCTAGGAAGTTTCATATTTCCTGAAGACCCATCAGGTATAGGTTTGTAACAAAGTTCAGGCGGTGCTGACTTCTTTAAAGACTTCTTGACTGTATCTATTTTAGTCTCTATGTTAGGCTTGTCAAGTTCTTCAGGAATATAAAGTGCAAGTTCTCCACTTTCTTTATTCATTGCTAAGAATCCACCATTAGAAGTACCATGTCCTGCTTCATATCCTGCTAACTGAGACAGGTAACCAAAGGTATCATCCTCTGCTAGTGTTCCGTCTTTGAATTTCTTAAAGGCATAACCTGATGCAGTCTTAACATCTATAACTTCTCCGTCTATAACACAGTCCATATGTCCTTCGATGCCCTTGATCTTAACATTCTTCTGTTCATCTGAAACTGTATGACCTGCTAGTTTAACTAATAGTAATACTACTTCTTCTAACATATGACCATATAGAAACTTAATGAAGGTTGCAGGCGGAATCTCTTGAGCCTGTTGTTCTGTCTTCATATCATACCATAGCTGTCTATTAGGTCTACCTATATTAGACATGCGTAAAGTCTCTGTTGATCTAGGTGTAGGTGTAGACCAATGACGAAGAACTTCTTTCATAGACTCACCAAACTGTTCTATAGATTCTTCAGATAAGTTTAAAGACTTACCCTTACCAAGAACAGATAGCTTCTTGTATATGTCGTCTACTAATGTATCTAGTTTTTTCATGTTCTATGTTTAGACCATCTTAAGTCTCTAGTTTCAGGATGGAATAATAAAAATTGTACGTTTAATTTTTTTTGTTCATCTGTTCTACTTATTTTACCACGATAGTCTGTACCTTTATCTTTAGTCATAGTTTTGACATCTATGAAAGTTGAAATACCATCTTTCATTGCAATCATATCTACAAGACCTGTACATCCTGTGTTTTTAAATACTTCATATCCATTATCCCACAGCCAAGTGACTGCGTAGTACTCAGCAAAGTCTCCCTTTCTATTTGGATTGTTAATGTGTTTCACTCCAATTCCTCCCTACTTTGTATTCGCCATCCATAGGACAACGAAGATTATAATGTTCACCTGCTTTAATAATACATTCAACAGCAAGCTTCCCTACAAAATCTGATAAATCTTCTCTCACTTCTATCTGCCATTCATCATGTATGTTACCCACAAATCTAGCATCAAGTGAATTAAGATTGATTAAAGCATCAAGCATAACCAATCCTCTCTTCATAACTATAGCACCTCCGCCCTGTAATAAAGTGTTGAGAGCAGCGTGCTGTGTGCGAATTAATAACTTTCTTCCGTCTATTCCTTTGAGCCAATGCTTTCCAGATGCTCTTTGTACTTTATCTCTAAGAGATTTAAATGATGGTTTATTATTAAAGAACTGTTCTCTAAGTCGCTTACCATCAGCTTGACTTCCTCCAACCACAGAGCCAAGTTTTGAATCTCCCGCCCCGTAGATAAGGGCATAAATAAAAGTTTTTGCCTGATCTCTTGATTCAAGTCCTGCAGATTTTTGATTAGCGGTGTGTATGTCTCCGTTAATGATTTCATTTATAAACTCCTCGTCTTGCATATAGTGTGCTAACATTCTTAGTTCTAAACTAGAAGCATCAACACCTAATAAATTATAATTGTCTTCAACAGTCCAACATGATCTACATTCAGAACCATAAGGACTGTGTATGTTCGGAACGGCTGCCATGTTAGGTTTTCTATGACTCATCCTTCCGGTAATTGTACCATTAGGTATTACAAATCCATGTACCCTACCATCATCCTCAACTGCTTCTATCCATGAATCTATCTGAGCAATTCTCTTTTGATATAAAAGATAATCCGCTATTAGTTTGGCTTGAGGAATGTTTTTAATATGTGCTAAAGTTGTTTCGTCTACTATCGGCTGACCTGTAGGAGTAAACTTCTTAGGCTTCCAACCAAACTCTATTAGATATTCTCCTATCTGTTTACGTGATCCAAGATTAAAGTCTTGAAGTTTTCTACGCATGAAAGGTTTTGTATTATTAGTTGTTAATCTTTCATTGTATTCTTCTTCAGTTAAACCTTGTTTAGATAACGTGCCGTCCTTTTTAAGTTTCGGTTTAACTTCTTTTAAATCAATCATCTTAGGTTTAAACACCTTATGCACTTCATCTTCTGCTTCATGCATCTTCTGTCTAAGTTCAGCAAGAAGTAGTTCAGCTTTCTCAATATCAAATTTGAATCCATTTACTTCTTGTTCTTTAATTACTCTAGCTACGTCTTGTTCAAGAGCAACACATTCTTTATTGAATCCTGTTCCTTCTTGTCTTAGATGATGAAAGAGAACTGTATTCAGTTGAACATCACGAGTGCAATAGGTTAACATTTCTTTAGAATAGTTTTTATAATCATCGAAATCAATCTTATTAAATCCTAATCTAAATCCCCACTTCTCTAAACTGTGTCCGCCTTCACGCACAGGATTGAATAGTCTTGACATAACAAGGGTATCAATGACAGGCTTATGAGAAAGTTTTACGTCACCAAACTTTTCAACCATAGGTATATCGAATCCTATAATATTATGACCAATTAATTTATCAGCCTTAGACAATAGTTCATATCCTTCTTGTAGTTTATCAGGAGGATATTTATATAATGTTCCTGAGTCTATGTCTTGAGCAACTAAGCAATGTATCTTAGTAGCTTTAAGATCATCAGTCTCTATATCAAATACTAAATCCATTCTTATAACTCCAATAGTTCATCCGCATCATCTTCAAATTGATCTTTAGGAACTTCTCTAAGTCTACCTGTTTCTCTATCATAAAGCAAATGACTAGCTAATCCAACATCACCTGTGTATCTTGATTTTAATACTCGCATTTTAGTTGTATTAGATTCTTCTATATCATCAGACTGTTGGTTTCTTTCAAGAGCAATGACACAATCAGATAACTGTGCAATACTTTGTGAACCTCTTAAGTGAGAAAGGCTGACCTCTATTCCGTTCTCGTGTCCTTTGTTTCCGTCAACCCTTCTCAAGTGAGATACTAATATAAGACCTGCTCCTGTCTCTTCAACTATACTTCTAAGGCGAGTCATAATATTGTCTATCGCTCGTCTCTCGTCTCCTTCATGGATAGCAGAGACTAACATATGTAAGTGATCTACTACTACCCACTTACAATCACAAGCCACTATCATAAACCTTATCTTGTTAAAGATTTCGTCTATACTATTAGTACCAAAGTGAGCATGAATCCATACTCGGTTTTTATTTTCTCCGTCATAAAGAATATTAAAGAAGTTATCTATCTCTTCTTGAGAAAAGTTTTCTCTCTCTTGATCTATATATAATCTAGCGTTAGCTTCTATAGATAAGATTCCGTCTACTGTTCTTCTCCAATCTTCTTCAAGAGCAATGACTCCTACATTATCTTTAGTTTCTTTAATGAGCCAATGTTCTAACTCACGAGTTACTGAAGACTTACCGAGTCCTGTTCCTCCTGTTAGTGTTACTAATTCTCCTGACCTTAAACCATATAGCTTATCGTTTAAACCTTTCCAAGGGTAAGCTACACTCTCTTTCTTTTCTCTATCAAAGAAGTCCTGTTTAGATTCAGATACATTTATAACTCCACTAGGAGTATAAACTTTAGCAGACCACCATGCTTCAAGAAATTCTTTATGTTTGTTCTGACGGAGCATATCGTTTGCGTCCTTGTAACCATTTGGTAGTGCCATTATCTTAGCCTTACTAGGCTGAAACAACATAGCTACCTTTTTAGCTGCGTCCTGTCCTTGTTTGTCTCCGTCAAAACAAATCACTACACTATCAAAGCTTTCAAGAAACTCTAAACTTTCTTTAACATCTTTGACTGCTCCTGATGATCCTCTCTTAATAGATACAGATGCCCACTTGCTACCCATTAATTCATAGCAAGCCATAGCATCACACTCACCTTCGGTAATTGTAATCGCCTTACCTTTTGCTTGAAAGAGTTGCTCGCCAAACAATCCTGTTCCGTCAAAGCTACCTTTAACAGAAAAGTTTTTATCCCTGACGTAACGTATCTTTGTAGCAGATAGTTCGTGTTTGTTGAAATATGGATATAGATGTTGAACTATCTCACCATTACTAGACAGTATGCTTTTAACTCCATACTTCTTAGCAGTTGCTTCGGAGATCCTACGATCTGTCAATGCAACGAAGTCTCCTCCATGTGGGTTAGTAGGTTCTTGTTCCTTCTTAGCTACTACTTCTTCTCCGTCTACTGCTTTATTGTAGTTCAGGAAATAAGTTTCACAACTGAAACATTTAGCTGATCCGTCATCATTCAAAGAGACAGGATCACTACCTCCACATTTAGGACATGGTAATTTATGTTTTACAAAAGCCATATTGATTCCCTCACGTTAATTAAAAAGGTGCTAGTTTTGTCAAGGTCTAGCAACTTGTTAGGCACACACTATTCTGAGTCGTCTTCTTCTACTACTTCTACAGTTTCAGCTTCAGCTTCTTCAGAATTAGGTTCTTCTCCTTCATTAACTATCTCAATGATCCTGTTAGAAAAGAAATTTATTCCTGCTTGTAACTCTTCCAAGTCTAAAGTAAGATTAACTTTCTTTTGATTCAGTCTCTGTAATCTACCAAAGATTCCTTGACCTTCTTCAGGTAAGTCCTCTACTGATATATCAACTCCGTCAATAGTTATATAAGGTGTTGGATTATTTACTTCTTCGTTCATAATTAAAACTCCAAGTCGTTATCATCACCAAGAGATGTGAGTTCACTTCCGTCAGACCCTGTATACTCTACAAGATCAACTACTTGAACTGCTTGTAGGTCAAGACCTTTGAAGTCTCCGTAGTTATTTGTGGTCTCCCATTCTCTGTATTGCACATTAACCTTTGAGCCATTACCAACGGCAACATCTAAAGGTTCTTTATCAGCATCTAAAAGTTTTGGAACTGCATTAGGAGTTCCGTCTTTCCTAGACACTTTTCTTTTAAACATGAGTTTCTTCACACCTTCAACATCTTTGACATTGAAACCACGACTAGAAAAATCCTCCGCAGTTTTGTCATCAATGACTAAGGTTATCTGATACTCAGGAGTAAAGGTTGTGTTTGGGGTTTTTATACTAGCCCATTCACAGGGGAAAGTTCCGATTATCGGCATATTTTTTCTCCATTTTATTAAAAAATTGTGAGGTTTTTAGTGAACTCCTAGACCTCAAACTAGAGTCAAGCTGATTGACACACACACTAACTATAGGATTAATAGTGAGGGCTATGATGTTAGGTGTATAGTTCATAGGGTATATATTAAAGTTCCCTCAAGTATTGATTGTAAATATAACCAATAAAAATATCTAACATCTGATCGTCAACAAACTTAAGAATAAATCTATCACCAACTACTCTTAGTTCGTGACCCATTTTCATCTCATACATATCAGTCATAATATTATGGTCTGATCCTAGCTTAAGATACTGTTCTCTGTTTAATGTTATTTCTTTACTGTTTAAATTTCTCATATATATACTATTATTATAACACGGATTGCTATTACGAGTCAACTCTTTTCTTAATTAAGTTAAACTTATTTCTCCATTTACTTTTCTTATAGACTGCCATAGTTCCGTCAGCATATCTAACTTCAAGTACTCCATGATCTGCATGAAGAGAAGTGATTCTATTTTTTTCAACTTGCTCTTTATACATCTCATGTGCATCATACTCAGTCATAAAATGTCTCCAATATTCCTATTACTTCTTTACCTCTAAA
>Ga0209404_10002102_pt1 | contig 12630 bp, 7 predicted proteins | sample TroAtlMetagenome_2_FD_187447 | JGI IMG/M metagenome (GOLD analysis project Ga0209404, IMG submission 187447) | Marine eukaryotic phytoplankton communities from Atlantic Ocean - Tropical Atlantic ANT8 Metagenome (SPAdes) (version 2) | ecosystem: Environmental > Aquatic > Marine > Oceanic | place...
GATAGAGCATTCATGGCTGTTTGGCCTCAGTGAAGTTTGGCGATTGATCTGATCACCAAACGTCATGAATGTTCCTATCTTTTTTTATCTCACTGATATCGTTATTTTATTTGTGGGGATACCTCAGACTCTGACCCCATTTTTTATATCGCGACTTGGAAGCTTATTAATGTACTCTGACCCCAATATTTTGCAGCAGCTGTTTGGTTTTTCGGCGTTTCGCGAGGGACAGAAAGAGGCAGTGGAATCACTGCTTGGTGGAAATTCAACGTTAGCGATTTTTCCCACTGGCTCGGGCAAATCATTGTGCTATCAGTTTGTTGCTACGCAATTGCCACACTTGACCTTGGTTGTGTCGCCACTATTAGCGCTGATGAAAGACCAGCTGGAGTTTCTTCATAGCAAAGGCATTGCAGCGGCGAGTATCGACTCTACGCTGACGCCCGAGCAAAACAAGCAAGTGATGAACGACGTGCGGTCAGGCCAGTGTAAAATTCTGATGGTGTCGGTTGAGCGCTTTAAGAACGAACGCTTTCGGCAGTTCATTGAGTCTGTTCCGGTAAGTATGCTAGTTGTCGATGAAGCACACTGTATCTCTGAGTGGGGCCACAACTTTCGCCCTGACTACTTAAAACTCCCCGCGTATCAAAAAGAGCTTAATATTCCGTTAGTACTTCTGCTCACAGCTACTGCCACTAAAAAAGTAAAAGATGATATGGCAGCGCGCTTTGATATTGCGACAGCTAATATTATTCAAACAGGGTTTTATCGACCCAACTTGAATTTGCATGTTCGTCCTGTACATGAACCATATAAAAACCAAGCCTTACGTGAAGAAATTCAAAAACAGCAAGGCGCGGGTATTGTTTATGTCACGCTTCAAAATAGTGCAGAAGAAGTAGCCCGGTTCTTACAGCAACAAGGTTTTGCTGCGAAGGCTTATCACGCTGGTCTCGACAGTGATGTAAGACAAGGTATCCAGCAAGATTTTATGCACAATAAGCTTCAAGTTGTTGTGGCTACCATTGCATTTGGTATGGGCATTGATAAGTCGGATATTCGCTTTGTTGTTCATTACGACTTACCTAAGTCTATTGAAAACTACAGTCAAGAAATTGGCCGTGGTGGACGAGACGGTAAAGCCGCAAACTGCACGGTATTAGCAAACCTTGACGGTTTAGTCACCATAGAGAACTTCGTTTATGGCGATACACCAGACAAAAGCGCCATTCAACGCGTAATTGATGATATCAGCGCACAGGCCCCCGCTCACATAAATTCGGCGGCGCACAATGATTCACCTACCAACGGCGAAAACAATGTTTACCAGTGGGAAACGCAAATTAATAGCTTATCGAGTGCCAGCAACATACGACAGCTTCCGCTTAAAACCCTGCTGGTACAGCTTGAACTCGCCAACGTTATTCGCCCTTTGTATGCCTATTTTGCTGAATATAAATTCCGCTTTATTTCAGAGAAAACCACCATACTCGGCCTTTTCTCAGAAGAAAGGGCTCGCTTTCTAGACGCCGTATTCACTCATTCAAATATGAAAAAGGTGTGGGGCATTGTAGATTTCGACAGTATTTATCAGTATTACGGCGCAGAGCGTGCCAGGGTGGTGGCCGCACTAGAGTATTTACATGAACACAATCATATTGAGCTTGCATCACGCTTAATAACTGACGTATACCGCGTGGACTACGAAAAACTGCAAAATGCCGACTTAGCTAATAATCTAGCTCACTATTTCGCTGAAAACGAGCGCAAAGAAATAGAACGCATCGCCGCGCTGGTAGGCTTCTTCGAACTTAATACTTGCTTAAGCTATAACTTATCGGCGTATTTTGACGATACCCAAGCGCCCAATGAATGCGGGCACTGCAGTGTATGTCAGGGAAATGTGGCTAAGCTCAGCTATTCAAACCCAATTCCCACACCGAACCCAGACCAAATATCAGAGGCTATAGCAGCACTAAAAGCACATTTGAGCGGAAAATTTGATGGCCCAATCACATCATCTATTTGCTGTCGTTTTCTAACTGGCATGACCATGCCTTTGTTCACTCGATTTAAAGTGAGACAAGTAAAGGGCTTTGGTTCTTGTGAAAACTGCCGATACGCTGATGTGAAAGCAATGGTAGATGCTATAAATCAGTGAACGTAGCAAATACCCTAAATCTAATTTATAGTGTTGAGTGAATCACAATTAGCAAGTGGTAAAGGAAAATATGACGCTAATTCAGGGACAAGAACATACTCCTAAGGGATCGCTAGTTGTAGTTGGCACCGGAATCAGTGTTGCGGGTCAAATGACGATAGCGACCAAAAGCCACATCGAAAATGCTGACATTGTGTACATGGGGATCATGAACAAAGTTGGTGAACACGTGGTCACCAATATAAACCCGAACAGTGTGTCTTTAGACGACCTTTATCAAGAAGGGAAATCTCGCGCTGTCACCTATGACCAAATGGCCGACCGCATCGTGCAGTCAGTTGTTGAAGGTAAAAAAGTGTGCGTGGCTTTTTATGGTCACCCAGGCGTATTTGTTACGCCTTCTCATGAGGCTATTCGCAGAGTGCGGGAACTTGGCCTAGATGCGCAAATGCTCCCCGGCGTGTCTGCAGAAGACTGCTTAATTGCGGATTTGGGAATAGATCCCTCTCGCTTTGGCTGTCAGTCTTATGAAGCAACTCAATTTTTGTTTCGCGATTACCGCATTGACCCTCACATGACGCAAATCATCTGGCAAATAGGTTTAGCCGGAGAAGCAACGCTAAGCGTGTTAGATGCTAATCACAGTGGTTCTGGGCTTGCCATGCTGGCTGACATTCTAGCCGAACACTACCCAGAAGATCACGAGCTGATTATTTACGAGGCAGCCACCCTGCCCCTTTGCGAGCCCAAAATACAAAAAGTGTTGCTTCGCGAATTACAGTTCGCCAAGCCAACATTAATTTCGACCCTAGTTGTACCCTCACTTGGCATGCCAGCATACCGTCAGGATCGTTTGGCAAAGCTAGGTTTAACTGAGCAGCAAGTTATTGACTTTAGATCTCCAAAAGTAAACTAAAAGGAAAAAACGACATGGCAAAGAAAACAATTGTAGATTTCTTGGTTGAGCTAGACAGCAACAGCAAACTAATGGATGCGTATAAAAAGGACCCTGTGGGCACTGCAGAAAAGTACGGTTTATCTGGTGAAGATCTTCAGCTAATTAAAGACCAAGACTGGGACGAAGTAGCCAAACGCTTTGATGATACAAGCAAGGCTACCCGCGTAATTAGCTACTAGTCGTTATCTTTTTAAACTAGCTGAAGTAGAAAGTGAAGCGCCGTTTGAAATGCATCTTCGCTATCGTTTGTTTTACGATGGCGCTTCCTACTTTTGCGTTTTTAAAAGAACCACTTAACACCACATCATCAGTCACTACGCTAGACGAACTGAAGCAGCGAATTCAAAACAATGATGAGTCTGTAGAAACCACATTCACCGAGCTAGGCTATTTCTTCGACGCCCACCCAAACGCTTTTCAGCAAGCCCGCTTATTCAACCTAAGAGCTTATAAGCACATTCTTGAGCAAGACCTTGTTGCCGGATACGAAACTCTGTTGGAAGCCCGCAAGCTTGCAAAAAAAGGCGGCAACACCATGGCGCTGGCAGAATCTTTTCGCTTAGAAGGGCTTATTTTGGACTTGTCAGGTGAGCATGCTCGTGCACTTGAAGCGCTCAACAAATCCCTTGCTGCTTTCATTGAAGTAAATAGCGATAACGCCTTGCTTGTATATAGCGCTATGGGCAATGTGTACATGTCGCTGCAAAACTACGAAATGATGTTGCAGCTAGGTCAAAACTTCCTCGCCGCAGCTCAGCGTTTAAATGATAAAGAAAACAAAGCCATTGCTTACTTTTTCCAAGGTTACGCGCAAACGGAACTGGGCGACTATCAAGACGCTAAAATAAGCCTTCTGCTGGCAGAAGAATTGTTCAAAGAGGTGCACTACCCCTTTATTGGCATTGTTCATACCAAAATGGCTGAGCTACATATCGCCCAAGGCAATTTAACTGAAGCGCTAACCATGTTGAACCGCGCTGCGGAATCAGACCGCAAAGTTGGTTTTAAATACAACGAAGGGTCTAGACTACTGCGTTTGGTCGACATCTACATTAAACGCAATCAAATAGACTTGGCTATTAGCGAACTTGAAGGTGGATTAAAAAAAGACGCCATAAAGAACGACAAATCCGTGGTGCTAAGCATGTTGGAAAAGCTCATTTCACTACTTGAATCAACCAACAATTTTGAAGCTGCGTTAGAATATTCAAAGCTATACACGAAAACTTATGAAGAAAGTTTTAATGAACAGCAATCAAGATTGTTAGCCCTTAACCGCGTGCGACTTTCTATTTCCGAAAAAGAAGAAACCATCAAGCTTCTAGAGAAAGACAACCAGCTAAAAGAGCAGCGTAACCTTATACAGAAAAAGCAAAACACGTTTCAGCTGTATTTCATCGGTTTTGTGATCCTTTCATTAGGCTTAGTCGTTGGCCTATGGCTTAGAACTCGCCAACAACGTAAGGCGCTCGATGCACTTACTCAAGACCTTCAGAAAGCAACAAAAGCAAAATCTGACTTTCTTGCACGCATGAGTCACGAAATTCGCACGCCGCTTAACGCCATTATCGGCCTGACCAAGCTTTCGCAGCGGGCTGCAGAAGATAAAGATCAACAAACGAACCTTATTCAGATAGAAGGCGCGTCGCAAACCCTACTAAGTATAATTAACGACATACTCGACTTCTCGAAAATAGAAGCGGGCAAGCTTGATATTGAATCGACGCAATTCAATTTAGACGCGCTAGTAAACCAAACCATTAGACTGCATTTAGGGCGCGCTGAGGAAAAGCACATAGAGCTTATTCAGCATATATCACGTGACGTACCGTTAAACCTCATCGGCGACCCGTTACGCATACAGCAAATTCTAAGCAATTTAGTTAGCAACGCTCTTAAGTTTACCGAGGATGGACTGATTTCGGTAAGCGTTAGATGCACGCATAATGTAGAAGACATTCAGCTTGAATTTGAAGTTAAAGACACAGGGATTGGGCTAAACAGCACGCAAAAGGCATTGCTATTTCAACCATTTAACCAAGGTGATGAGTCTATATCTCGTCGATACGGCGGAACCGGCCTAGGCTTAGCAATATGTAAGCAGTTAGTCACATTAATGGGCGGAGAGATTTGGGTTGAGAGCCAGCTTGGAAAAGGCGCAAGTTTTCATTTTACCGTAACCGTTAAACAGGATGCTTCCCAACAAATTGTATCGCCGTCTAAGCAACTTTCGTTACTTAAGGTGCTTATTGCTGATGACATTGGCGTGTCGCGCGACGCTATTATCGAGTCGCTATCAGTGGCTAACATTAAAGCAGATGTTGCGACCGGCGGTAAAGAAGCCGTAGCCAAAATGCGTGCTGCTGTGGGAAACAGTGCGCCTTACGACGTACTTATTTTAGATTGGAATATGCCTGACATTGATGGATTGGAAGTTGCAGCCATCATGAAACAGGAGTTTTCAATTAAGCCACCGAAGGTAATAATGCTGTATGCATTCGAGTCGCCTCATATGCGAGAGCAGGCTAACCAACTAGGTATTCGAACCTTCATTAAAAAGCCTTTTAGCACCAGTGAGCTTGTAGATAAGCTACAAGAGCTTTGCTTAAACGTGAACACAAGAACCCTACCAGCAGATGCTGCGCCTGTGCCTAATCTGCGCGGAACGAAGATCCTTTTCGCAGAAGACAATACGCTGAATCAAAAAGTAACCCTTGGTCTGTTAAACGACACCCACGCGAATATTGAAGTGGTTAGCAACGGCTTTGAAGCCATAAAAGCCTTACGTGAAGATAACAGCTATGACGTGGTATTGATGGATATCCAAATGCCCGTTATGGACGGGTTAACAGCAGCTAAAAAAATCAGAGATGAGCTGAAGTTAACTTTGCCGATTATTGCCATGACGGCGCACGCCATGCAGCAAGACATTGACAAGAGCCTGGCAGCGGGCATGGACGGCCACATCAACAAACCGGTTGACCCAAATCGCTTCTTTGACGTGCTTGTTGAAGTGCTAAATAAAGGAAAGTCGACGGCGACCACTGAAGTAACCGGCGGGCCATCGGCAAACACAATACCGCTGAGCTTTATAGATAAATCTCAAGCCATGCAAGCAATGTTAAATGACGAGACTTTGTATAAAGAGTTACTTAATGACTTTGCAGCACTTAACAAAGAGCTAGATAACCTTCGAAAAGCCATTGATGAAAAAGACTATGCTTCTATTGTTCGTATAGCGCATATCTACATAACTGCCCTTCGGTACATTGGCGCTTACGCCTTAGCTGAGCTAGCTGCAACGATTGAGCTAACGATAAAACGTAATGAGCATGGAAGCGTAGCTGGTTTTAGCGATCAGTTAGAAGCACTTTACACAGCATTGGTAGAGATGAGTGCGAAAGTTGAGGGCATGGTGAAGTAAAGCCTTTCAGGCTGGGAGAAGAGAAATTAAGAAAAACAATGCCCGCACAATAAATGCAGGCACAGTAGTATACACGTTGAGCCAACCGCTCCCGATTATTACTCGTCTGACTCTTGCGACGCATACTCATTTTTCATAAGCCACGCGTACGCCGTTGTAAAAGCGGCTTCTTGAAACTGTTTTAAACCCGTGTCAGAAAATGGCACTGAAAGCGGATTTCTGCGAAGCGACTCTTTAATATCCGTAGGGCTAAATACTACAACTTGAAGCTCTTCAATCAATTCAATGGCAGCCTCTAGCTTGAAGCCAATTGCACTACCTGCAAATTTACCTTTGCTTTGACGCTGACGAATTATCACTGCATCAATTTTGTAGTCTTCTACAAGTTTAGCGAAGGTACTTTGGAAGCTCTTTAGCCCCTTCGCACTGGTATCGGCAAGCGTTAAACGGCGCGTACGGCAATCTGGCAAATGAAACAAGCCGTCTGCTAGCGACACCAAACTAACAATTGCTTCATTACCTTTTAAATCTACACCACAGACTTTCATATTTATTCCTAATTACGTTTGTCCGGCATTATAACGCGTTTCACATCATTTGAGTCATTCAGTAGGTAAGCTTCAACCTCTTAAAAGAGGTTTTAACTTAGTACCGACTGAATTGTGTCTTTTGACAGGGGCTTTACGAAATGCTGATCGAAGCCTGCCGCTTGGGAGTCCTCTACATATTTCTCTGAGCCCCACCCGCTTTGAGAATAAAACTTAACATTTTCTGATTCCGGCAAGGCTTTCAGCATTTTAACCAGCTCATAACCGTCAATATCTGGCATGCCGATATCAAGAAATACAGAGTGAGGTTTAAAGGTTTTAAATGCATCAACAGCTTCTTTCGGAGAAGTAATGCCTAAGGCAGTCACACCCATAGACTCTGCCAGCAGACAATAAGCGTCAATGAGATCAGCATTGTCGTCAACGAACATGACTTTACTTCTGCTTTGTATAACAGGGTCCAGTTTTTGATTTTCAGATTGCTCGTAGGCTGTTTTAGAAATAGGCAACCTGACTTCAAAGGTACTTCCTCGATCAACACCTTCGCTCATCACAGACACTTCACCATGATGTAACGCAACAAGCTTACTCACCAAAGTTAACCCTATACCAAGACCGCCTTTAGTGTGAGTAGAGTGCGCTTCGATTTGGGTAAACATATTGAAAACATCTTTTAGCCTATCCTCGGGTATTCCCATGCCATTATCTTTAACAGCAACAACAATCATGACCCCGTCTTTTCTGATCTCTACGACTATCTTTCCGGATTCCTTCGTATACTTAGTTGCATTGTGAATAATATTAGAAAAGATTTGGCTTAAACGTGCTTTATCTCCGTAAACTGTCACATCTTCTTCAAGACAGTTTACCGTTATATCATGCTTCTTCGCTTTTACTTGTTGCTCAACAATTTCAAGAGAGTCTGAAAGCACGTCTTGAATTTTCAACCTTTCAAATTCAAGCTTAACTTTCCCTCGCGTGATGCGAGACACGTCCATCAAATCATTGATAAGTTTAGACATATATTCAGCTTGACGATTAATGATAGCTGTCACTCTTTTTCGCGTTTTTTCATCATCAACCGTTTCTAGAATACTTGCCCCAGACATAATAGGCCCTAACGGATTTCGAAGTTCATGGGCCAATGTAGCGAGAAATTCATTTCTGTAATTATCTTGTTTTTCAAGCTCTTGAATACTGATATGCATGCGCTCTTGCACATCAAGCGCGTAAACAAGAAACATTCTATTTAACCGGTTTGCGGTGTCGACGTCCGTCTTATCAAACGCTGTTGAGCGCCCTTTAATTGTACGGGTATGAATAGTGAAAGATGAACGGGGCTTAAGACGCTCTGCTTTTGGTGCATCTTCCGATTTCTCATCTTTAGCGCCTATCCACTTTTGATTTCGATGGGTTTCCTTCCTGAACCAAGCGGTAAAATACTGCTTTTTTTCAAACAGTGGGATGATCATAATACCCGCAATACCATGTTCTCTGGCTTCAGGGTAATCGTGATAAAGGGAATCGTTAGTGTAAGGAAAGCCGCCTTCACTACTTGCTTTAGAAAAAATGTCTTTGATGACTTCTACCGGTAAAGTAGAACCGAGGGTAATAGTCTCGTACTGTGAATAATAAACAAACCCTGAGCTATTAAGCGCGTCTAAAAAAGCGCGTTCACCGCTCTTGACTACACGGCTAATAGGATTTGCTGGACCGATTCTATCCAACATCGCATCAACCGCTTTATCAGTAACATGCTTTTTGCGTTTCGCAATTTCTTCTTCTTTCGCTAACAAATGCCAGCTGAACAGTTGACTTAAATTCTCACATTGCAGTCGTACATTTTGTGGGATATAACAAGCCTCGCGATGGTGGCAGGAAATAAGCCCATACAACTCTCCATCCGTTACTAACGAAATGGAAAATGAAGCACGTAAACCTTGATTTCTGATGTATTGAAGGTGAATAGGTGAAAATGTGCGCAACAACGAACGAGTGAGGTCTAGTCGTTCCCTTCCCGATTCTTCGACAGACGGAATCAACCGAGATGCAGGTAACTCTGTGTCGGGAGTAAGCCTCACCCAATTCGTCTTGTACAGCTCTCTGGCTTGCTTTGGTATATCCGACGCGGGAAAGTACAAGTCTTGATAAGATTCCATGTCTTCAGACTTGGATTCCGCTATTACCTTCCCTGAGTAGTCCTTATTAAATTTATAAAGCACTACCCTGTCCATGTTAGTCAGATATCTGATGGTTGATACCATCTCTTGAGCCATCTCTTTCAACGATGTCATCTCTTTGAAGCGTGGGGCGATAGACATTGAATAGAGCTTAACAAATTGCTCTGCACTGTAGGTGTCTCTAAATTCAGTTGCGGGCTCAAGCTCAACCACATAGTGACAACCTGAATCATAGACTACGGCTAAATAATCTATTGCCGCACCTTCCTTTAAAAGCGAGGCTTTAAGATGCAGTTTAATAGGCAGTCTTATCTTACTCTTAGAAACTCTATCAAACGTTTCTTCTAGGAAGGCGCGCTCGTCTGTATCAGAAGAGAGTATATCTAAAAAACCTTTACCTATGATCTCGTCGGCAAATATCGTGTTGCAGTTCTCACTAACAATCGAAACCTCTAAATCTTCGTAGTTGAACGCGATGAGAAAACCATAACTTTGGACACTTTCGGGAATATGTATAGGTTCATCTTCACAACGTTCAAAGTTAAAGTTCTGAGTCGATTGAGTCATAGAGTTCCTAAGGTTTATATCAGTTAAGCCGCGCTTGCTATAGTTCGCAACGTATCATATCGGCATATAGATTTGTAATGTCGCTATGCGATTTGGGTTAATTTAATGTTCGCTTACCGGCAATTTTAGAACACAAAAAAACACCGTGTTCAAGCAACCACTGTTCCTCTTTACGCGGCTTTAAAACTCTACTCAACATTCAACGAATCGAGCTTTATCAGCCTTCCGCCTTCTTTATCTTCAAGCACATAGATATTGCCCTTATTGTCTTGCTCAACCTCGCGTACTCGCTTACCCCATTCGTAGCGCTCTGCTTCTTCCACCTTCCAGTTGCCTTCATCGTCTTTATTAAATGCAACTCGAACCAGCGCTTTTGAAGACAAACCGCCTATAAAACCATTTCCCTTCCAGTCACTAAACTTATCGCCTTTGTAAATGATAAAACCGGCAGGACTAATGGCAGGCACCCACGCCAATTCAGGCGACTTAAAGATGGGGTAGTCTTCGTGGTTAGAAATTTTCACGCCTGAGTAATGGTCGCCCTGCGACACTGCTGGGTAACCATAGTTGCGACCTCGTTCAATAATATTAAGTTCGTCGCCATGGCGCGGCCCCATTTCATGAGCCCATAAATTACCTTTCTCATCAAAATCGATGCCTAGCGGATTGCGGTGACCTAATGTCCAGATTTGTTCTGTTACGTTGCCTTGACCATAAAACGGATTATCTTCAGGCACGCTACCGTCGTCGTTTAAGCGCAGCACCTTACCTAAGTTCATCGCCATGTTTTGTGCTGGCGTGAATTTCTGACGCTCGCCCGAGGTGATAAATAAATGGCCATCAGGTGAAAACGCCATGCGGTGAGAGTAATGCCCATTCCCCGTCACCTTCGGCGACTGACGCCAAATTAGCTCTCTATCAGTCAACTTCGCGCCACTATCAGATAAGGTAAGCGTGGCTCGCTCTATCACCGCACCGCTGAACGCATCGTCTTTTTCATCTCGTTCAATGTACGAAATATAAATAGTGTTATTCGACGCAAAGTCAGGGTGAATAATGACATCACCTAAACCGCCTTGCCCGCGCGCAGTAACACTTGGCAAATTACTAACAGCAAAACGCTTCTGCTGGTTTTCATCAAGCAGCCATAGAGTGCCAGCTTTTTCCGTTACCAAGCTGTGCCCGTCTGGCAAAAATGTCATAGCCCAGGGGTTATCGAAGGACGCCTGAACATTACCCGTTACAGTAGTGCCCTTACTGCCCTTCATTTCAATTTGTTCAGATGTGTTCGACTGAGCAAAGGTAAAAAAAGAGGTGGTAAAAAGCGTAACCAATAGTGCGGCTTTCCGACTCTTGCTGGTTTTGTGCGTGCTTGTTGTTTGCATTAAGTTCTAGCCTTTTTGAGGGTTTGCGTACTGCTGGTTGCACGTTAAAACGTTAATTGCACGTAAACGGGCGGCGCAAAGGGTTTCAGTTAGCATTGATTACGTAGATTTAATTAAACAGGTTTATATTATCGACTTGGTTTCGCTATTCGTGTTTTTGAGTTGTGCTCGCTTTTCCTAAACTTTCTTTAATGCAGCGACACTTTACTAAAATACCGCCTATGTTATTTTCCAAGAAGTTTTAGCAACGAAGATAAGGAGGTGATCATATGTCTAGAGTTAAGGTATTTGAACAGGCAGCTATGAGTGAGGATCGTTCTAGCTAACCCCTATTACGCAATTGCTCTATAAGGCTGCCTAATCAGCCCAGCTCGGAAAGCCGCATCACGTTGCTGATTGCGGCTTTTTTACTTCCTTTACAGAATTTAATTACACAAGGCTAAATTTCTCGTTAGTCGCGTGTCAACACGTGAAAACCTTTCTAATATTCATAAAAGCACATCAAAAAGATGGTAAATTGGTTAAATCGTAGAAGCCGCGCTTAAAAACTACGTAAATCAAACGCTGTTACCTTTTCTAATAGAGTCACAAAATAAAGGTACGTTTAACGCGAGACAAGGTGACGAGCGTTGAGGTTTTACCAAGGAGTAAAAAGTTGTTCAGGGTTGGACTATTCATTTTAATAACATTAGTGAAATTTGCTCATGCAAATTCGAGTGACAGCATTGAGCAGAATAATGTTCTGGCGTTTCACGCTGACAATGCATTTCTTACTGAAAGGGTAAATCTGCAAGGCAATCCCTATTCTACTTCTGTCGATACGGTACAAATGCTAGTTAATGAAATAGGGTATACAGATCCCGTGCTTCATGTTCCACTTGTGCGTTCTTTTGCGTATATGCAGCATGGCGAAAACATTTGCGTACTTAATAAAATAAAAGCACCTGAACGCGAAAAAAATCACCTTTACTCACTACCGCTTAGCTTTTTCCAGACACAGCGTTTTTACCAACTGGCTTCACTTCCACCAATAGAAAAAGAATTTTTGGATGAAAAAGGCCGAATACTGAGCATATCTCGCGTATTAGAAGCCTTTCCAGACTCTTTTGTTGTGTTACCAGAAGAATACTCATTCGGTGAAAGGATAGACGACGATCTAAAGCAAGTTAATCGAGAGCAAATCCTTCGTATAGCAAATAATATTTATTACTCTCGCTTTATGGAAATGTTTTCAAAAGGAAAGTCTGATTTTGCACTCATTTTTCCAGCAACTTTATACAGAAGTTTTGGAGAGAACATGCCTATTAAAGTACGCAGTTACTCTATTGCAGATAACCCTGACTATGTATCAGGCCACGTTATCTGCCCCAATACTCCTCAGGGTGCAGAGCACATAAAGCGTATAAA
>Ga0209404_10002103_pt1 | contig 12630 bp, 5 predicted proteins | sample TroAtlMetagenome_2_FD_187447 | JGI IMG/M metagenome (GOLD analysis project Ga0209404, IMG submission 187447) | Marine eukaryotic phytoplankton communities from Atlantic Ocean - Tropical Atlantic ANT8 Metagenome (SPAdes) (version 2) | ecosystem: Environmental > Aquatic > Marine > Oceanic | place...
ACAAGAGGAATAGCAAGATATAAAGATAATTTCTCTGTACCAACAAAACCGTTTGCTGATTGGGCTGATGGTACTAACACTAGTACTTTATTTGTATGCTGTAAGTCTAAGGATGTATTGGGTGGAGATGGTTATATTTTTGCTGGACATTCAACGAGGTCGAAGAAAACCAGAGTTAAATATTTTGATGAAGGTGGGATGGTATGGATAAAATCAAGATCTTATGGTTCAGTTCATTGTCTTATTGATACTATACGGGGTAAGGATAAGTGGTTGAAGCCTGATCAGACTGATGCAGAGTCTACTGATACTAACAACATTACTGCGTTTTCAGGAGATGGATGGAGTGCTGGTAACAATATGGATGTAAATGGAGGGAGTCGAGATTATGTATCCTGGAATTTTGCTAAAAATTCTAAATTTATGGATATCGTACAATATACGGGGGATGGTGCTACATCTCGTTATATTGACCATGCATTAGATAATATACCTGGATTTATTTTAATAAAGAACCTAGATCAGAATAGTACTTCATGGGTTGCTATTCATAAGAATGCTGAAACTACTGTTGCTAATCCTGGTCAAGGTGTATGTCAGTTGAATAATCAAGATGGATGTGCATTTAATATGGGTAATACTCCTGATGCACAATTTCCAAGTCTGGGTGGTCCTGTTAATAAAACAAATCAATTCCATGTAACATCAAACTGGAATAACTATGAGACATCATCTGGTGCAGGTTATTTGGGAACTAATAATAGTGGAGAAAAGTATATAGCTTATGTTTTTGCTCATGATGAGAGTGAAGATGGTATGATTCGTTGTGGATATTTTAATACAGATGGTTATGGTAAGTCTCCAGTAAATGGAGCAGATGACTCATATAATGATCTCGGATGGGAACCGCAGTGGATCATGACGAAAGAGGTTTGTGAGGATACTACTGGTTATCCATCAACACAAGGAGATTGGAAGATTTTTGATGATAAGAGAGGTGTGGGTGAATATAGTAGATTTCTACGAGCAGATTCTCCAGTAGATGAAACAGGTGGTGCTATTAATATAAGATTTAAGGCAAGGGGATTTAGATGTCAAGGTTTTGCTAATGGAAGAAGATTTATCTATGTTGCTATCCGTAAAGGGTTGATGGGAGATCCTACAGACACTAAACGTAAAGCAATTGATTTATTTGCTCTTGGAAAAGGTGGTACTCAATGTAATGGTAATAATGGAGGATTTGGAACTCAGGTTGCAGATGGTGGAGAAACTACAGAAGCAACGGGTCAACAGGCATATTTAACACCAGGATCATATACTTGGACATGTCCTGCTAATGTAACAAAGGTACATGCGGTATGTATTGGTGGTGGCGGTGGTGGAGAAAGTGATGATTTTAATGCAGGTGGAGGTGGTGGACTTGGATGGAAAAATAATATTCCAGTAGTACCAGGACAATCTTATACTGTAGTAGTTGGTGATGGAGGAACTCAAAGTGCTGCTGGTGGAAATGATGGTGGAGATTCATATTTTATAGATGTTAATACTGTTAAAGGTGGTAAAGGTAAAGGTGCTAATCAAGGTGGTGGAGATTTTGTAGGTGATGGTGGTGGTAATGGTGGTAATTTTCACACATATGGTGGTGGCGGTGGAGCAGGTGGATATAGTGGAGATGGTAATAGCGAAACTGGTGGTTCTGCTGGTAGAGGTTCTGCTAATGGATTAACTGGTGGTGGTGCTGGTGGTGGAGGAGTAGGTGTAATGGGTGAAGGTGCTAGTGGTGCTAATAAACCGTGGAATAATAATTATGGACAGACAATGGAAGGCGGTGGCGGTGGATCTGGTGGTGCTGATGGTACTGATGGAGTATGTCCAACTTTTAGTGGTGGATATAGTGGTGGAGTTGTTGGTGGTCCTGGTGGTGACTATGGTGGAGGTGCTGGTGGATGTAGTGGTTCCCCAGGTACACATCTTGCTGGTAATGGTGGACAAGGTGCTGTAAGACTTATATGGGGTGAGGGAAGAGCATTCCCAGCTACAAATACAACAGATCAGACATCAAACCAAGGTACTTCTACAGCAGTAAAATCATATGGATTTGCTCCTGATATGGGATTTGTATTGCAGTCTTATGATTCTAGTGGTGGTCCAAGAGAGTGTTTCTCTAGAGTAAGTGGTGCATCAAGTGCTGGTGGTACTGGACAGACTGTTTATTCAACGAAGTGGGATTTAGATGGAGGACAATCAACAAATGATGCTTCAATTAAATGGCTCCTTAATGGTGGAAATTGTGGTGGTAATAATTTAGGTAGTAATGATGTAGTATGGACTTGGAGAAGAGCAAAAGGATTCTTTGATTCTTGTTATTTCTACTCAAATGGTAATGCTAATCAACCATATGCCCACAATTTGGGAGCAGTTCCTGAAATGATATGGCAACGTAGACTTGATGGTCCCCAAACTGGAATGTATGTGTATCATAAAGACCTACCAGTTACACAATATCTAGAGACCTCGGCACAAACTGTTGCTACTAGTTCTGGTCTTTGGGGTGATGGTACTGTTCCTCATACAAAAACTCATTTTACAATGGGTAATATTGCAGCTAGTGGTCAAGAAAATGTTGTATTCTTGTTTGCAACCAATCCTGGTACTAGTAAGGTAGGAAAATATGATACATTAGCAAATGGAGATCCTCAAAATATTGATTGTGGATTTGCTAGTGGTGCTCGTGCAGTAATAGTGAAGAAAATTACTAGTGTTACTTCTAGTGATGGGTGGTATTGTTTTGATACTGCAAGAGGTATTGCTGATATATCAACAACTGCTTCTAGTGGTAGTGTTAATTTTGTTGCATCAACTGGTGATGCTATAATGATACAGGGACCAGCTAATGGTGGAGGAAATGGTCTTCAGTTTGCAAATGGTGGATTTACAATTGAGTGCTGGATTAAGACAACTGCACAGGCTGGTTGGATTATGAGAAATTCTTATAGTAGCAACGGAATCGCTATATCTGTGGGATTAAATGGTAGTAATGGTAGTGGTTATGATGGAAAGGTAGAATTTTGTGAGAGAGTTAGTGGTAATGTTGGATCTCATACTTTTAGTGCCAACACAGTAAATGATGGACAGTGGCATCATATTTGCATGTCAAGATCCAATGATGGACAAACCACATACTGCTTCGTTGATGGAGTATATGTAGGTAGTCATAGTAGTAATCATAACCATAATAGTACTGAGGATTGTTTCTTTGGTAGAATGTATGGCGGTGCTGGTTTTATGTTTAATGGACAGATATCAAACTTCCGTGTAACAAATGCATGGAATGGTTTTGGTAATTCAGGTTTTACAGTACCAACATCACCATTGACTCAAACTGGGGACACTAAGTTATTATTCATGCAGAGTTCTACAGATGCTCTTGCATCAACAGTAACTCCAGGTACAGTTAGTTACACAGGAGGTACTGTGTCAGCAAGTGGTGATAACCCATTCTCAAATGCTTCTACTCCTTACATGAAATTGGATAATACTTCTCTTCAGCAGATTCCTGCTAGTCCTTGGATTAAGAGAACTGATAATGGGTTTAGGATTGAGAGTGGTAATGATGTTAATGATGCAAATCAAACATACATATATTATGCCATTGCATAAATATCTAAAAAGTACGAAAAATGTCGCAGTTACAAGTTGATAACATTTATAATAAGGATGGTACAGGTGCTCCTACTTTTCCAAAGGGAGCCATCTTTCCTGAAGGTATGGTAGTTTCTGGTGTTTTAACTGCAACTACAATGGGTTCTGCTAGTGATACCACTACTTTTCCTGGTAATATAGTAGTTCAGGGAACGCAGACTATTATTAACTATGATGATTTTAATGTAAAGGATAAAACGATTGGTATTTCTTCTACTGCTAGTCCGACAGATGCCACAGCAGATGGAGCAGGTATAGAAATATATGGTACTACTCACAAGAAATTAACATATAATGATACTAGGAAAGGATTTGAGCTTAATGTTCCTCTTTCAACAGATGAAACTAGAATTATAACTGCATCAGAGAAAGTAGTACAGGCAACAGGTAATACAGTAGGTTTACAATATAATAGTGGTGGTAATATTGCGGTTGTAGCTGGTTCGTCAGGTGATATTACTCTGAATGTAGAGAGTATTCCTGAGACTGCTGATTTTGATAATAATGCTATTTCTTTCTCTCTTGCTATCGTACAGGCAGGAACAGCAAGATCATGTACTACAGTTAACTTAAATGGATATAGTGCTCCTATACGTTGGGCAGGTGGATCTCTTGCTAGTGCAACGTTAGGATTAACAACGACAAGTGGAATGGATGTTTATAGTTTTACAGGAATCAATACAGTAGGATCTGCTTCTACATGTACTAATTATTATCTACTAGGTGCGGTTAATGGAGGATATGCTTAATGTCACCACTTCTGAATAGAGTTAACCTAAGTTCTACCTATGGATCAAAAGTTGCTGCACTAAGGAGACAAGCTAATGCTTCTTCTGGTGGTCCTAGTAATATTCCTGATGGTGATGCAGTATTTTTCACGCCAGGTAATGGTATTGCGTGGGTATGTCCTGCTGGTGTAACTGCAGCTAGAGTTGTTGTTATAGGTGGTGGCGGTGGTGCTGGTACTAATGGTGGTGGAGGTGGCGGTGGTGCTGCTATGAGGTTTTACACCGATTTAGTACCAGGAACGACTTATACTTTAGATGTAGGTACTGCTGGAGATGAGAATAGGAGTGGTACTGGTAATTCTGGTAGTGAGAGTAGATTTTATGGACCTGGTGGTGTAAATTTAGAAGCAACTGGTGGAAATGGTGGTGATGCTAGTTCAGCTCAAGGTAATATAGCTGCTGGTGGACAAGGAACAGGTGGTCAACTAAACGGTACTGGTGGAAAAGGATATCCTTCTGCAAATGATCCTCTTGGTGCATGGAATATGAATTTAGTACCATCAGATATATGCGGAACAAATGGTGGTGCAGGTGGTGGTGGTTTTGGTGCAGATAATGGTCATGCTGGATATGGTGGTGCAGGAAGTATGTACGCTGGTGGTGGCGGTGGTGGTGGATCGGATAATGAAATGGGTGGTGATGGTGGACCTGGAGGAGAATTAGCAATAGGTGGTTATACACAAAGAGCCATGGGAGGTGGTGGTGGAGGTACTGATGGTTCTCATCTTTCATCTGATACTCGTGATGGATCTGGTGGTGGAACATTAGGTGGTTATGGTGGAATCTATGGTGGTAACTATGGAGAAAACAGATCTAATGCTCAAGGTGGTAATGGTGGTAACTATGGTGGAACAAATGGTGGATTAGGTGGTCAAGGAAATGGTCAACAAGGTGGTGGAGGAGGTGGTGGTTCCTTCGGTGGTGGAGGAGCACCTGGTAGATATGGGGGACCTTATGGCGGTGGTGGTGGTGCTGGATTAGTGTATATAAAATATGGAACAGATTTTGATGGTACAGATGTAGGTGCTCATTACCCAGTAGCAAATACATTTAATGGAAGATTTGAGAAGATATACCACACTTTCCGAAATGATAATACTACTGCACAAGTAAGAGCACCTAATGGAATAATAGCAGGTGACTTATTGGTTATTATGGAATATGGTCCTGATGTTACTTCTAGTATTAACGGAAATATTCCTAGTGGATTTACTAAAGCTGGTTATAGTTCCCAACATGCTGCTGTTGACCAGAGACTACATTATAGAGTAGCAGATGGTACTGAGAATGATGTAGTATATACTGGTCAGACTGGATCTAATGCGGATATGCATTTCTATGTGTTTAGAGGTCCAATTCCTCTTAGCAATGTTTCTGAACAGACTGGAGCAGCTAGTAATGAACAAACGGGTACTGGTTGTAACTTAAGTATGACAGTAAATCAACCATCTTCACCATATAGTCCTTATGTTTTCTCAGTTTGGACTGCTGGAACTAGAACTTCTAATGTGATGTATATTAGTGGAACAACCCCTCCTACAACTAATACTAATGGTGGTTCAGGTGAGGGTGGAAATGGATGGTATCATAATCCTAGTCTTTGTGGTAAGCACAGTAATGAAGCTGAATGTTTCTCATGGAGACTTGATGATACCTCTGGTGGATCAGTAAATAGGGATGTTTCTTGGACTTATGGATCTACTTCCAGAAATACTAGTTTAGCAATGGCATTAAATCTTGATTTTACACCACCACCAGCTGGACAAGCATTATTAAATACTGCAGGAAATTCAACTTCATGGACATGTCCTGCAGGTGTAACAAGAGTTTCTGTTGTTTGTATTGGTGCTGGAGGTGGATGGACTGATGCCACAGGAGATACTACAATTACTTTTGGTGGTATAACTCTTACTGCTGAAGGTGGTCATACTGGTAATGGTAATGATGGTGCTGGTGGGGGAGCTAGTGGTGGTGATGAAAACTGGACTGGTGGTAATGGATATTCATCTTCTTTTGGAGCAGGTGGCGGTGGTGCTGCAGGATATAGTGGTAATGGACAACAAGGTAGTGGTGGAACAGAATTTTTTGCCAATACTTATGTAACTGGTAGTGGATCTGGTGCTGGAGGTGGATCATATACAAGTGGACAAAATCCTGGTGATGGTGTAGGTAAGATTAGAGGTGGTGGTGGAGTAGGTGCAATGGGTAAAGGTGCTGATGCAACAGATTGGTCAAAAGGTGGATCTGGTGGATCAGATGCACAAAGTCATAATGCTGGAGAATATTATGGTGGTGGAGGAGGTATTACTGGGAATTCTGGAACACGAACAGGTGGTGGTGGAGGATTATGCTGGAAGAATAGTATTCCAGTAACACCTGGCACAACTTATAATGCATACATCGGTGGCGGTGGAAATGGTGGTACTGACATTGGTGCTGGTGGACAAGGTGTAATAAGAATTATTTGGGGTTACAATAGAACTTTCCCAAATAAGAATACTGCAGATGTATAGTTGTTAACAACATAAATATCTAAAAAGTAATAAAAAATGTCATCTCTAAATGTTGATACCATAAAGAATAGAACTGGAACGGCAGGTCCGACAATTGCTGGTGACACTCAGATATCTGGTGGTGGTCTAACTCTTAGTGGTACTATAATCGCACAGGCTGGTATCGTAACTAATTTGACCGTTAATGGTCATTTATCAGTTGCTGGTACAATGACTACAATTGATACAGAAAATCTTAATATAAAGGATAAATTAGTTGGTATTGGTTCTACAGCAACACCTACAAATGTAACAGCAGATGGTGCAGGTATTCAGATTTTTGGAACAACAGATAAGACATTAAAATATAATAATACAAAGGGAGCATTTGAGTTTAATATTCCTCTTAATACTGGTATCATAACTGCGACTAATATTACAGGAACTACTATTACTGGTACTACTGTAGATGCAGGTACTCTAAATCCAACAGAAACTAGATTAAAGAATGTTGCAGAGAAAGTTACTAGAGTTGGTGGTAATACTGTTACATTAAACTATAATACTTCAACATCTAATATTGGGTTTACAACTAACCCTACAGGAGATATTACATTAGAGATTAACAATATTCCTACAACTGCTGATTTTGATGATCACACATTGACATTTAGTGTGTTTGTTCAGCAGACAGGAATAGCACAAACATGCAATGTCGTTAAGTTGAATGGTGTTACTAAAACTATTCGTTGGAATGGAGGTACTGTTGGTGCATCATCTACAGAAGCATATGATATTTTTAACTTTGTAGGAATCAATACAGTTGGGTCTGCATCTACAACAGTGAATTATCAAGTCTTAGGACAATCAAATAGTGATTTTAGGACGTATTAAATATGCCAGCATTAACTAGAGTCGGTACTGCTTTTTTCTTAAACAAACCAGGTGGTGGTGGTCCTCCTGCTGAACCAGGAGAGGCAATTTTTCATGCTGATAAAACCACTCAGGCAAATACTTGGGCTTCAACTACAGTTTATAATTGGACTGTTCCTGCAGGAGTAACAGAAATATCTGTTGTTTGTGTAGGCGGTGGTGGTAGTGGTGTAGCACAGCACGATGGTGCATCAGGTTGTGGTGGAGGATTAGCATTTAAAAATCAAATTGCAGTCACACCAGGATCAACTATTGAGGTTTCAGTTGGCGGTGGTGGTGATTCTGCTGGTTGGGGTAATTGGGGTAAAAAAGGAGATCCTTCTCAGATAGTAGTTGGTGGTACTGTATATGCTAAAGCTGGTGGTGGTACTGCACAGCTTGGTTCTAATGGTAATGGTTTAATTGGTAATACGGGTGATGGTGTTCCACTAGGTCCTGCTGGTTCATTTGATGGTGGTGGAAGAGGTGGTGAAGGACAGCAGTGGAATGGATGTAGGCAATCAGGTGGTGGTGCTGGAGGATATCAGAATGATGGTGATACTACTTCTAATGGCGGTAATGCAAAAGGTGGAAATTGCGGTAACCCATCATATGCTGGTAACAATCCAGAGGATGGATTGCTTGGTGCAGGAGGTGGGGGTATATCTCAAAATGGAAGTACTCAATATTATTCATCAGGTGGTGGTGGAGTAGGAATGTATGGTAGAGGAACTAATGGACAAGCTGGTAGTAACAGTTTTGGTGTGGCCAGACATCCAACAGGTAAGGGTGGGTCATATGATCCTTGGAGTTATGATACTAGTGGTATTTCTCCAAATTCAGGGTATACTCATCAAACTGGTACAAGAGGATATTCATGTGAGGAGCAATGGAATAATTGGGCAAATGCTGGTACTGGTACTCCATCTGGAGAAAATACTGGTGGTATAGATTTACTTCAGGGTGAAGCAAGTGATCGTGTATATAGAAGAGATGGTGATACACAAGGTCAAGGTTATACTAGACCAGATGGTGGATTCCCTGGTGGTGGAGGGGGTGGAGCTAATGGTAGTCGTCCTTGTGGGTATGGTGGTCATGGATGTGTAAGAATTGTATGGGGTAAGATTAACAATTTGCCTAGAAGATTTCCAACTCAGGGAGTTAATAAGACTGATGAGTATCCAGGACTTAGTGGAGCAACGATTGATGAAAATGGAAAACAGATGATGTATTAACGGAATATCAATTAACCTAAATAAATAAAGAAATAATAGTCGGGGGAGAGTGAACCCAAATGTCAAGAGTTAGAGCGAATAGTCTTACTGATAAAGCTGGGTACGGTGCTCCAAGTTTTCCTTACGGGGCAGTTTCTGCAGGAGTTATAACAGCATCTTCCTTTGATGGAGCAGTTGCTGGTGTTACTGAGTTAGGAACTAATGCTACTGGTACTAACCTCACCTTATCAGGGAACCTCCAAGTAGACGGCACACAAACAATCATCCACACTGATGTACTTGACGTAAAAGACAAGACAGTTGGTATTGGATCTACATACCCTGCAAGTAATACTACAGCAGATGGCTGTGGTATAGAAGTATATGGTGGTAATGACGGAAATAAGAATTTAACATGGGAAAGAGATACGGGAACATGGACATTTAATACGGGACAGAAAGTAGCAGGTGTTACTGAGACTGTTGGTGCAGGTGTTACATACTTAGATGGTTCAACACTTGTGTTAGAACTGGATGTTAATGCTGCAACAATATACACTCATACTTGTGTTGCTGATGTTGGTATTGTTTCCTTTAAGAACATGCCAGCAGATACTGGACAATCAAATGCATCAACGATAACAGTTATCTATACGCAGGGTACAACTGCTATGGGTAATAGTACAACTGCTGCTGGTATCGGAACTAACGTAACTGTTAGAGGATTTGAGGATGGTTCATTAGTAACAGGAATAACAACAAGTGTCTTGACTGGTTCTGGAACCACAATGACATTGACAACAACTGGTGGACAGAGAGACTTTGTTTCTTATCTTGTTCATTATACGGGCGGTACAAATACAACAGCATCTAGTTATCAGATATATGCCACTAAGAATGGTGGTTATGCACAGAGCACATAACATATAGATAGGGGGTTTTCTTATGTCACCCATCTATACGGGAGATAAATTCGGATTCGGTGCATCAACTTCTGCTGGCGGTGGTGCTGGTGGTGTAGATGTTTATAATAATGCTGGCATAGTTTTTACTAACTGTGGTGCATTTGGTAGTGCTGGACCTGGATCTGCAGATATATCGAATGAATATAAGGATCAGAAATTTTATACTACCAATAATTATTTCCACTATTCTGGTGGTTCATATGAAGGATTTATCTTTATAAAAACACCTAAGACGGGAACATATACATTTAATATGCGTGGTGCATTTGGTGGACCATCCCCTGGTTGGACTAATCAAAGAAATAAGGGTGGATCTCCTTGGTACTTAAAAGGAGAAGTTGATTTAGTTGGTGGTAGATGGATAGGTGTTGTTGTAGGTCAAAGAGGAGGAGAGTCTTCAGGAGGAACATCTGGTGGTGGAGGAGGTGGTGGAACCTTCTTATTTGAGTTGGATGGAAGTGAATCTGAAACAACATTAACTAATAGTTATGTTGAGAGTGCTTCTGTTACATGTCTTTTAGTTGCTGCAGGTGGTGGTGGAGCAAATCATGATAGTTTTAGTAATACTACCTCGGCTGATGTACCTGCAAGAGATGAGACAAGTACTGGTGCTAACTGGATAACAAGTACTGTAAATGCTGGAAACAATTGGGGATGGGATATTTTTGGTAGAGGTGGATTTGGTGGAAGTTTTATGTACACACCTTATTCTACTGTTGATGCTGGTAGTGGAAGTGCTGACAATCCAAGGTATTATGATTATCCTAATAGACCAAGAATTTCAGGAAGTCCATTACTAGATGTTAATGGTAAGATACACGAAGGATCCTTATGGGGTGGTGTCCATTGGGTTGCTAATAGTAATAGATATCGTACTAGGAATACAGATCCTAATCAAAGTGGTGCTGATGGTGCATTTGGTGGATTTGGTGGTGGAGCAGGTACTCAATATGAAAGCGGTGGTGGAGGAGGATATTGGGGTGGTGCTGCATGGCAAGTTAATGCATATAGTACTACCTATAATTATGGAGCACAGTCATATGCTCATCCAACAAGGGCAACAGTAACATCTTCTAGACTTTATGGTGATGGTATTGGACAACTTGGTGATAGTCTTTGTGGTATGAATAGGTATTCCAGATGTAGAAGAGGATATGAAAATGGTGGTCCTCATCGTGAAAGTCATGGAAAACTTTATCTATGTCCTAAATTACCATCAGCTACTGCGATTGGAGAAGCAGTTTTTCATGCTGATGGTTTTAATATTGGTCAAGATAGGATGGGAGTAGGAAAAGTAACAAACTATGATTGGTATGTACCTCAAGGAGTATCAAGTATTAGTGTTCTTACTGTAGGTGGTGGTGGAAGCGGTTTTGCTGGACATGATGGTGCTAGTGGCGGTGGTGGTGCATTATCATATAAAAATAATATTGCAGTAGCACCAGGACAAAAGATAAAGGTTCAAGTTGGATGTGGTGGATTTCACAGTGAATCTGGTATTAGTCAACATTCTCCTAAAGGAACTGATAGTAAAATTATTGTTTATCCTTCTAGTATTGGTCCTAATGGAGGATCACTTTATATGACTGGTAATTCTGTTGCAGTTGCTAAAAGAGGTGCAGCAGCTAGTTATTTTAATATCCCTGCTAATACATCATTCTGTATGGAAGCATGGGTTAATATTTTTGGTATGGGTAGTTACTGCAATATAATGTCTTCTTGGGATAGTAGTGGTAGTTATCATAATATATTGTGGCATATAACTTCTGGTGGTCAGATATTCTTTGGTGGATTCGGTGGTAATACATATACCAGTACTGCTAGTAGTCCAGTAACTGCTAATAACTGGCATCATGTTTGTGTTGCTTCTAATGGTAATTCTGTTGAGTTTTATATTGATGGTGTAATGTCTGGTGGTTTTACTAATAACAACCATAATAATAATATGGATTATGGTATGTACATAGGATCAAATATGGATGGTTCAGGTGGTAATGGTGATGGTAATTATAGAATGAATGGACAAATTAGTAATTTAAGATATGTTGTAGGTCATAAGACATATGATTCAAACTTTACACCTCCAACAGAACCATTAACTACAACAAGTCAGGGTGTTCCTGCAGGTGCTTGTAAGTTCTTAGGATGTCAAGATGCGAATGATTGGCAACATACAGCAGTTGGTGGTGGAATTAGTAATCAGCATGATAATCCTTATGCGGTTGGAACCAATCCATTTGGTGCTAATAGTCCAACTGCTAGTACCTATGCTCTTGCTGGTGGTGGATATGGAGCTTATCAAAGTGGACAATCTTGTTCAAGTGCTCAGAATGATGTAGATAAATCTAGGGGCGGACTTTCAGATGGCACAACTTCTGATGGTGGTGGAGATGGTGGAAATGGAATGCAATATTCTGGATGCCGTCAAGGTGGTGGTGGAGCAGGTGGATATAATGGTGGAGGATTAACATCATCTGGATATTCATCAAACCACAACTATAGTGGATGTAATGGACATAGTGGATCTGGCGGTGGCGGTGGTGGTGGAGCAGGTGCT
>Ga0209404_10002105_pt1 | contig 12626 bp, 7 predicted proteins | sample TroAtlMetagenome_2_FD_187447 | JGI IMG/M metagenome (GOLD analysis project Ga0209404, IMG submission 187447) | Marine eukaryotic phytoplankton communities from Atlantic Ocean - Tropical Atlantic ANT8 Metagenome (SPAdes) (version 2) | ecosystem: Environmental > Aquatic > Marine > Oceanic | place...
TAAGTCGTTGCATGAAGCCTTGCTAGCGTACATTGACGCGTTGCGAAATGGCGCGACAACCACATGCGGTATGCTCGCCGACAGAAGAGCGGATTCGAGAAGATCGAGTGGGGCCGCATTGAATCGAGTAAAGTGCCCTGAGCTTGGACAGCTCGCCCGCTCCCTAAAGGACACTCATCAATCGCTACTGCGGGAACAGAAACTGAGACATCAGTCCGAACGGCTGGCTACCCTCGGTCGAATCGCAACGAGCCTTGCTCATGAAATCCGGAATCCAGCGGCGGCAATTCGCATGCATGCCGATCTTATCGAACCGCGGGTTGAAGCGGAAGGGTCTGAATCGATAAACCTGATTCGGGAAGAGGTGGAGCGAATTACCGACCTCGTTAACCAGTGGCTCTTCGTCGCCCGGGCTCAGCCCCCGGAACGCAGACCGCATGACTTAGTCGAAATGCTGAAAAACGTCGGTCGCCGGCAAAAACCTGCCCTCACTCACGCAGGCACTCATCTTGAGATAAACGCTCCAAAGCCCGCCCTAATCGAATGTGATAAACTCAGGATCGAACAAGTGCTTCGTAACCTGATCGTAAATTCCAGCCAGGCTATGCCCGCAGGGGGCCCGATTATCGCCCGCCTGGAGCTTGCCGCAGGCGAAGCGCGTCTGACCATTCAAGACTCTGGATCGGGATTCAGCAGCGAAGCCCTCGACCGTTTCGGTGAGCCGTTCTTCTCAGAGAGGGAGGGCGGCATGGGAATCGGCCTCACCCTTGCCCGGGAAGTCATTCAGGCTCATGACGGAGCGATCGAGGTCTCCAATCATCCCGGAGGGGGCGCTCTGGTGAGCGTCACCCTTCCCCTTTCAACATAACATCACAGGCCATAATGGAATTACCCTACATCCTTATCGTCGAAGACGAGCATGCTCTTTCCCTCGCACTGGCCGCCGGAGTGAAACAGGCCGGATTCCAAGCCGATACCGCTCCCTCCGCAGCCCAAGCCAGAGAAGCTATTCAATCCAAAAGGAACTACGATGCTATGATTTTAGACATCGGCCTGCCCGATCAAAATGGCCTGGAATTTCTCGCGTCTCTCCCCGCGGCGCAAAGACCGCCGACCATTGTCATCACCGCCCATGGCGAAATCGAGAATACGATAACCGCGCGAAAACTTGGGGTTATTGACTTCCTCCCGAAGCCCCTTGATTTCGCGGAGTTTCAAGATGTCCTTCGTCGAGTAGCAAAACCAGCCCCCAGCACACATGAGTCAGCAGATCAATCTCCCGAGGCGGTCGCCTTTGTCGGAGCTGCTCCAAGCATGCGCCCGGTATTTCAGCAGATCGCACATTGTTGTGCCTCCGAAGATCCTGTTCTGGTAAGGGGAGACACCGGGACCGGCAAGTCTCACGCGGCTCGACTAATCCAGGGCAACAGTCTGCGAAATGGCCCCTCGGAGACGCTGGTTATTGGCCCATCGACCTCGGCCGGGCCCCTAAACTCCGCGCTCAAGGGAGCCCGCGGAGGGGTCCTTATCCTAGAGGAAATCGCCTCTTTGAATCCAGAGGCCCAGTCGGAACTCGTTCGGCAAATTGAGTCCGGGGCTCCTGCTGACTTTCCTCGCCTAATCGCTACCACGCGAGAAGATCTACGGAGCCTGGCGCAGGATGGAAAATTTCGCAGTGATCTTTTCTACCGTCTTCAGGTCCTCGAAGTGCGTCTGCCTTCCCTATGCGACCGTATGGAAGATTTGCCCGCTCTCGTTTCCTACTTCATCGGCCAACTGATACCTGACCGCAATCTTTCCATTACAGACCCCGCTCTTGTCAAACTCATGTCGCACGACTGGCCGGGAAATCTCAGAGAACTTCACAACTCCATTGCGTTTGCTCTCACCGTAAATTCCGGTGCCGGGGCGATCGAGGGCAGCGATCTTCCCGATTATCTCAAGGGAGAGAGCTCCAGAGTCGACGATAAGGCTCCTGCCCTTTTGGTCCAAGCCCTCGACAGCTGGCTGGACGCCCAACTCAACGAAGGAAGTGATCCAATTTACCGTGACCTTGCCGAAAGCCTCGAAGCGACCCTCATACGGCGCCTCCTGGAACGCTATGATGGAAAACTAGCCCGCATGGCTTCCGCTCTCCAAGCAAATCGCACAACCCTTAGGAGGCGTTTACAAAACTCCTGAGTGATCAGCAAGTGGACAGCTCGTGGCCACAATCTATCCGTTTGGCAAATATCCTGTGGTGGCTCTGGCCAGAACTTGCCTCTGGGGATCGACCAATCATATTCCCCTTCCCATGCACCTTTCTTGCACCGTCTGCTTGCGCAACATTAAGGTCTTCCTGAAACATGCAGCAGGCCACATCGCTCTGGTCCTGGTTTCACTCATCATATGCAGCAGCTCGCTTCACTCGGCGGAAACACTCCTTCTCCCCGACACAGTCGTCACTGCAAGCCGTACTGGTGAGGACTCCCTGGAATCCATGAGCTCGATCGGGGTCGTCACTGCAGAGCACTTTCGCGAACAGGGCTTCCGTACCGTCCCGGAAGCTCTCGCCAATACTCCGGGGGTCATGGTCCAAAAGACTACCCACGGTCACGGCAGTCCGTTTATCAGAGGCTTTACCGGGCGACAGAACCTGCTGCTCGTCGATGGTGTTCGGATTAATAATAGCACCTACCGAAGTGGTCCCGTCCAATACTGGAACACTGTTGACGGATTTTCCATGGACCGCCTTGAACTCGTCCGTAGTCAGGGTTCGGTTCAATACGGCAGTGACGCTCTGGGCGGAACGATGAATATCCTGACTGCTGATACGGGATACCTAGATGCGGATTCAGGCTGGTTCCAGCAGGGGAATGCCCAATACCGCTTCGACTCCAACAGCGGCAGTCACCTTGGACGTCTTGAGACCCGGTTCGGAGAGGGTGGCATCTGGGGCGCTTCGCTCGGTTTGACAGGTAAAGACTTCGGCGATATCCGGGACAGCGGGGTGGGCCGGATGAAGAACACCGGATATCCCGAACAGAATCTCGACCTCAAGGTGGAGACTCTCCTCAACCCTTCCACCCGTCTTACTTTTGCTCATCACTATCTCAATCAGGACGATGTCTGGCGCTGGCATAGCACCATCTACAATGACACTCCCTGGAACGGTACTAGCACTGGATCCTACGCAGCTCGTATCTACGATCAGGAGCGCAGCCTGACCTACCTCAAGATCGGGGGTGACCTGAACGACAGCCCCGTCCAAAACTACAGCGCAACTCTCTCGTTCCAACGTTCGCAGGACAGTGCGTTTCAAGACCGCAGCCCCACGGACGTCCGGACCCAAGTCATCGACGTGGACACCCTCGGCCTCGACATCCAGCTGGAGAGCGATCTCCTCGGCGGCAATCTGATCTACGGTCTCGACTACTACCGCGACAGCATCGACTCCGCAGGCACCCGAAGCGGTCGTGATCCCCGGAGTCGAAGGCCTGTCGCTGACGACTCGACCTACCACCTTCTCGGGGCCTTCGCCCAGTTGCGCCAACCGCTCAGCCAGAAACTGGAGACTACCTTTGGCGCGAGGATTACCCGCGCTGAGGCAGAGCTTGGCAGGGTCTGGGATCCCGATAGCGAGACGGATATCTCCGCAAGTGAAGATTGGAGCAATGTGGTGTTCAATGCACGGGCCCTCTACCGGCTCGATGACAACTGGAATCTCTATGGTGGAGCAAGCCAGGGTTTCCGGGCTCCTAATGCACATGATCTCAGCGGCAATATCACCTCCAGGAGCGGTCAGGAGCAGCTTGGAGCCCTCGACCTGGAGCCAGAAAAATCATGGACATTCGAACTGGGATCACGCTTCACGAGTGGTGACATCAGTTTCGGGGCTGCAGGCTTCTACACGCTCGTTGATGACCTCATTATCAGTGTTCCCACTGCTCCAGGCGGGGATACAGTCGAAGCGACAAATGCCCAGGAAGCCGAAATCATCGGCCTCGAACTTGAGGCCGCTGTTCGTCTCCTTGATAACCTGACCCTCTCCGGCCACCTCACCTGGCAGGAAGGGGACACTACCAGTCCTTCCTTCCTCGGGGGTCCCAGCGAGGAAGCTCCGGTCAGTCGTCTCTCGCCCCTGGTGGCGAGCCTGGCTCTCCGTTATGACTCCCCGGACCAGCGTTGGTGGGTGGAAGGTCGTATCACGGCCGCCGGCAGGCAGGACAAGCTTAGCACCCGCGACGCAGGAGACACCCAGCGGATCCCTCCCGGTGGCACTCCCGGTTACTTCGTGACCTCGATCCGGGGCGGGCTGCAGGTCTCTGCCAACCTTGAGCTGACCGCCGCCCTCGAAAATATTACGGATGTAGACTACCGGATTCACGGCTCCGGGGTAAACCAGCCCGGGATTAACGCCATTATTGGCGGCAAGATCAGCTGGTAGCAGACCGGTAATCCGGCAAGGGGTCACCCCTTCAGTAGACTCAGGTCTCCCTGGCTGGTCCCGAAGCCCGCTACATCCACCCCATGCCGGTGGAGTAGCTCGAGGTAGAGGCTGCAGAGAGGAGTGGGGTGGTCCAGAACAGTGTGGGCCTGATGGCGATATCCTCCACCCGCAACAATGGTAGGGAGGTTATTATGAGTATGGTTGGAGGCATCGCCGAAGTTACTTCCCACCATCACGGTCGTGTGATCGAGCAGCGTTCCTCCATCTTCCTCGATCATGTCGAGTTCCGAGAGGAATTCATTGAGACGCTTCACGATATCAATCTCAACCCGGCCGAGTTTCTGCAGGACGTCAGCCCTCCCTCCATGATGAGAAAGGGTATGCCACCCCCCGGTTGCCCCCGGCACGCTGATGGCCCCGTAGATCCAATCAAGTGACACCGTGATCACCCGTGTCGAGTCCGTCTGAAAGGCCAGCTTTGCCAGCTCGAAAAGGTTCCCGACCTTGGCGGAAAAGGCGAACTCCTGGTCGGCGCTCAGGGTGTTGGGAACCTCCGGCTTCTTCGTCCTGAGCCAGAACTCCTCGTGCCTGAGCTGCGCTTCCAGCTCCGCAATAACGGCACGGTAGGACTCTATCTTTGAGCTGTCTACCGAGCGCTTCTGCAGCTGCTCCATATCCCGGTAGAGGCTTCGGACGACACGCTGGTCATCCTCGATCTGCCGCCTCCTGGCGGTGAGATCTTCCTCCCCGAAGAGCCTGTCGAAGATCTCCTGCTCATCGTGCATGGGAGGGATCGCCACTCCCCGGCTGTTCCACGAACAGCCCCAGCCCCGGTCGTAGATACTGAAGGAGAGGAAAGGGAAACGGGTGTCTCCTCCCATCTCACGGGCAAGGACCTGGTCCAGCGAAATGGTATTGGTGAAATTGGTGGCTTCCGGGCTGGGTGCTCCCGTGAGGAAGGACTTCTCCGAGTCATGGTTGCTCGTGTCCATCCCCGGGTGGAAGAGATTCTGGAAGACCGTCATCTTCTCCCGGACCTCCAGGTCCTTGAGGTAGGGCGAGGTCTCGATATCACCGCGCCTCGCGGGGAAGAAATTCGGTTCGTAGAATCCCAGCGAGTTGCAGATAAAGATGATCCGGCGGGGCGAAGCCTTCGCAACAGGCTCCGTCGCACCCCGCAGCTCAAGGGACTGGAGCGCCAGAGGCAGGGCCGCCCCGAACTTCAGGAATTCTCTTCTGCGATACCGGCTCATTCGTTCGCTTCGCTCAGTGAATAGTGTATCACCTCAGTAACCAGTGTTTTCAAGCGCCTATTGCCCGGCGCACGCCCAAGGAACTCCCACAGGTGCAGGCGCTGGGCGAGGGTTGGTTCATGGCCATTGGCATATTCGAAATACTTCCTCGCGAAGTTATAGGCAATTTTCAGTTCGTTCGCGAGAAGGTGCTTCTTCAACCCGAAAATGTCCCCGAATTTGTCCCCTCCGATTTCACCTGAGGAGTCAACCTCCCGGCCCATCTTGAAATATCCGCCGGGCCGGTATTGGAACGTGCCGCGATGAGGCTGCCTGATCTTGTACTTCTCACGCCACTCCCCCACCGCATCGAAGCTCTCCAACGCGAAACCATAAGGGTCGATGCTTTTGTGACAGGCGTAGCACGTCTTGTTTTCCTTATGCTGCTCGATCTGCTCCCTGAGCGTCTCGGCATGGCCATGCTCCGGTTCGAGGGCCGGAACACTCTCGGGTGGTGGTGACAGTGGGGTTCCTACAATATTCCTCGAGATCCAGGCCCCCCGAAGGATGGGAGAAGTATCAAACCCGTCGGTGGTAACCTTGAGCACACTCCCCATCGTCAATAAGCCTCCACGCGGCACCTCGGGCGGGAAACTCACCCTGCGCATTTCCTGGCCAATCACCCCCTCAATCCCGTAATGCCGGGCAAGACGCTGGTTCAGGAAGCTGAAGTCAGAATCGACCAGGGTCGCCGCAGGCAGGTTCTCCTTCAACAGGTGATGGAGATAGCTCCTCGTCTCGAGCGGAAGATAATGATTCAGCAGGTCGTCATGGAGTGGGTAGAGCTTGAGCGAGGGCGTCACCTTGTCCAGAGAGCGCAGGTTCAGCCATTGATCACTGAAGGAACGGATCATCCGCAGGCTGCGTGCATCCTCCAGCATCCGCCGGATCTGTCTCCGCAGGGCGTCACCCCGAAGGCCATCGGAGGCAGCGAGGGTGAGAAGTTCCCGGTCCGGAGTCGCAAGCCAGAGAATGCGGGCAAGGCCTGCAGCCCGGGCATAAGAACGGTTGCCATGCTCCCCGGGCGCCAGCAGGAACCGGGGCGAGCAGAGAACCGCCTTCATCCCCAGCTTCGCAGCCTGCACGAAATCCCCACCCTGCTCGAGCCCGCCCAACGCGACCTTATAGTAGGGAGCAAGCTCAGCATCTCTGGGCTTGGAGGAAAAGGCCCGCTCCGCGAACCCCCGGATGACCTGCTTCAAGTCCTCAGGCGCCCGGGTGGTTACGGTAACCCCTGAGGTCCCCGGGGAATTGTCGACCGTGGTGATCACGTCCAGCTTGCCGATCGAGGCGATCGACTTGCCATCCAATGACACCGCATCAGTGACAAGGAACTTGATGAAGCGGCGGGACGTCCCGCGGGGAAAGACAATCGGTTGCTCGTTGGCCAGCCTGACATCGAGGCCGCCTGCCATGATTTTCTTCCCCCAGGATTCTCCGTCGTCGGAAACGTAAATCTCGTAGGCCTTGACCAGGCCGTTTCCGTTACCGCCCTGCCAGGTGGCAAAGGAGAGCCCTTCGATCTCCGCCCCGCCGGGATTCTCAAGGGTGACATAATGAGGGGGCTTCGCCACGGTCGGATTAAAGCGCGTGTGCCAGAAAGTCAGGTTTGACCCATCCTGCATCCTCTCCTTTTCCATTCCCTTCTCGAAGCTGCTCACCGTGACCCTGCCACCAATCTTCTGGAGATTCGTCTGGAACCCCTCAACCTTGCGGGATTTCCGGGAAGCGACCTTCATCGGCTGATCGCCAAAAACCGTCCGGTAGGAAGTCGGCGGCCATGAATCCAGGACCGGGCCCCGCACCTTGAGTTGCTTGATATAGATACCCTCCTTCGGACTCTTGCTACGGAAGTTGTGTCGGGAAAAGCAGTGAACCGAAATGCTCTCCCCCGGCCTGAGAAAAGCCCGGATGGTATTCGATTCCAGCTCCGGGCTGCCGAGGGAGATCACCCCGAGAAGGCGCTGCGGCTGCGGCCGGTCGTCCGCATAGTAGTATTTGCCGGCATGGACCTGCAGGCTCATGTCCTCTGCAATCCCGGACACCTTGGCGGCATCGAAGGTCAGTTCATACCATCCTGCGACCGGGGGGCTGAAACCTTCGTAAAAGAAGGAATAGCTGTTCCCGTTGTTAGCCCGGGTCCATGAGAACAAGGTTCCCTCCCGGTAGGGCCGGTGGTAGATCCGGTAGGTCTCGTGACTATCCCGGACCTTGTTTGTCACCCACGTCCGCTCCGCGGGAAACCCGCCATCAGGAAAGGCAAAGTCCAGCATCTCATCTGCCACCGAAAAGTAGGACCCGAGCATTTGTCGGCTGAGCTGGATCTTCCGGTCGGAATCGAAATCATTCGTGCCCCGGTCTTCAGGAATCCAGTCGGTCAGGTCCAGATTCGTCCCCAGCAGGTCATTGGCTGAATGCACGAACTCATGCCGGCTGATTCGCCTGAACGGCTTTTGGGCAACTCCCCCCTGCCGTTTTGCCAGCCAGGCAAGAACCGCACGCTTCTCCTCGGGATCCGGTTGATCCTTCTGAGCCGGCGGCATCTTGCCGGTGAGAAGATTTTCGAAGATCAGTGTCCCATCAATTTCTTCTCCCCCCAGGAGTTCCTCCATGTCGAGGCCCCCTTTCCTGGTAGCACTGTCGTGGCATCCGAAGCAGTAGTGCTTGAGGACGTCAGCCGCCTCCTCCGGGACCTCCACCGCCGATAAGCCGGAGGCCATAAGGCCCCCAAACGTAAGAACCGGGAGGAAAAGAGGGATTCGTTTCACACGCTATCCCAGTTTCCCATTTATTCCCGTGATCTGCTCCATGCCACCGGACCCAGGCCCGGCCTGCTTGATCAGAGCGTCCAGCCCTTCCGGTAAGGCCGGTGTAAAAGAGCGCTGGCTCCGGCATGATCCGGAATTTCCCCGGTCAGAGTGTCATAGTGGAAGGGCTCCCCTACAATCCCAGCAATGTTGGTCAGCTGGATCATTTCCGTCAGCGGACCTCCAATGGCAAAGCTGGAGAAGGTCTCTCCTTTGCCTTTGCAGGCCTCAATCCACTCCCGGTGATGGCCAACTCCGCGCGGAAGGGTTTTCGGTGGCTCCTTGATCGAACCCTTGTCCTTGGAAAGAATTTCCGAACTCGTGTTCCATGGATTAGACGAATAGATACTTCCCTTGGTCCCGATGAGAAGGGATCCAAAGGACCCCGGCTGCTTTCCGTGAAGCAAGTCCGCAGAAGGGCGCATCTTCTCGCCGCTGGAAACGGTCAACTTCACTGCCGGCAGGTCACCGCGGGCAGGAATATGGAAATGCACCCGGGTAGAGGAGGGGTAGCCTTCCGCATGAACTCCGGTAGCCTCGCCCTCGATCCGGATCCGCTTGGCCTTACTGGAACCACCAGACTCCCAGAGTTCCCCGAGATTCAGGCAGCGGAAGAGGAAGTTCCCGGTATGACAACCCATGTCCCCTAGGCTGCCACTCCCGAAATGCCGCCATCCTCTCCAAATGAAGGGAAGGTAGCTGGGATGATAGGTCCGCTCGGACGCTGGACCCAGCCAGAGGTCCCAGTCAAGGTTCTTGGGAACAGCTGGGGTATCCTTGGGGCGAGTCATGGTGGCGCTGCCATCACTCACCCAGAGATACGCGTTCTCGACAGGTCCCACTGTTCCGGCCGCGCCCCACTCGGTAGCCCGACGCACACCCTCCGAGGCCGACCCCTGGTTGCCCATCTGAGTCACCACCTTGTGCTTGGCAGCAGTCAGCCGCATCATGCGGGCCTCGTGCACGGTGCGGGTCAGCGGCTTCTCACAGTAGACGTGCTTACCCTGCTTCATGGCCCCGACCGCGGCGACTGCGTGAGTATGATCCGGGGTACAAACCACCACTGCATCGATTTCCTTATCCATCTCGGAAAGCATCAGCCGAAAATCCGTATACCGCTTCGTTCCGGAATACTGCTTCAACATCTGGGCCGCGCGTTTCTCATCGACGTCACAGACCGCCACCACGTTCTCCCCGGAGACCCCGCGGGTATTGCTTACCCCCTGTCCCCCGACCCCGATGCAGGCCACGTTCAGTTTTTCGTTCGCCTTGTAGCCGAAGGCCACCTGACTACTGCAGATCAGGAGACCCGCCCCCGTCGACCCCTTGAGAAACCCCCGCCGGCTTAAAGATGTTTGCTTGGACATCACTCCTTGTTTCTCAATCCCGTTCACTCCGCAAGAAAACTATCGGGTGGGCCGACCCTTGATCTCATCGTTCCCTCAGGGTTTACAGTCCGACCCCGAACCCGGGACCTGTCACCCTCCTTGTTCTCAGTTCGTATTCCAGCAACCTGCTTTTCGCCCACCGGATTCCCAGATTGGATTATCCTAATGGAAGCGTTAGGATCCCGCATGGTCCGGACGTTGGCGCTTATCACCCTTTTGCTCGCCCAAGCCTTCTCTTCATGGGCTGCCGAACCGGAGTGGCCGCGTTTCCGGGGCACGAACGGGGAGGGAGTGGTGGCAGGTGCAGACATTCCGGCGAGTTGGCAGGCTGATGATTTCATCTGGAAGATTGATCTTCCGGGGGTTGGACATGGTTCGGTGGCCATCGCCGGGGAGCGGATCTTCCTGCTCTGCGGGGATCCCAGGACGAGCGAGCGCACCGTTGTCGCGGTGAATGCCAAAGATGGCAGGATCCTGTGGCAGAAATCTTACCAGACCTCAAAGTTCAAGGGGCATCGCTTCAACTCCCCGGCCTCAACAACGCCGGCAGTTGACAACGAAAACGTCTACCTGACTTGGGGAACAAGGGAGCGACTCACCGTAACCTCCCTCACGCACGCCGGGGAGCAGGTCTGGCAGGCGGACCTCGGGCCGATCAAGGGGGGCCACGGTTTTGGAGCCTCCCCGATGGTTCACGGCGACCTGGTGGTGGTCAATAACGACCAGGATGGGAAGAGCAGCCTGGTGGCGGTGGATAAGAGGACAGGTCAGAAGCGGTGGGAAATTCCGCGCAAAAGCGTGCGCTTGAGTTACTCGGTGCCGGTTGTGGCCCGGGACGGGTCCCTCGTCTTCACAAACTGGCAGCATGGCTTCACCGCAGTGGACCCGAAGAGCGGCGAAGTCCTGAGTGATGTCAGCGTATTCAACTTGAAGAAGAAGGAGCGGGCCGTCAGTTCACCGGTCCTGGCGGGCGACCTCATCATCGGGACTTGTGGCTTCACCAACGAACCGAAGCACGCCGTGGCGATGAAGCTCAAGGATGGCCAGTTGAGCGAAGTGTGGCGGATTGAGCGTAATGTCCCGCATATCCCGTGCCCGATCGTGATTCGGGACCGGGTCTACCTGTGGGAAGACAAGGGCATCGGAACCTGTCTCGATCACCAGACCGGGAAAGTGATCTGGCGGAAGCGCATCGGGGGCGCAACCTACTTCGGATCGCCCGTGAGTGACGGGAAGAAGATCTTCTGTGTCGATGCCGATGGCGTGGTGCGGTGTATCGCAGCCGGGGATGAATTCCAGGAACTGGGCCAGACGGACCTCGGAGAACTCTGCCGGAGCACCCCGGCAATCGCGCACGGGAATCTCTATCTTCGCACCATGACCACGCTGTTCGCGGTGAAAGGCAGGTGATTGCCCTCAGCCACAGATCCGGATCCAAGGCCGTAAGGAGGCGGCGCCCAGATTAGGACCGGCGAATAACAGTTTGTGAGACCGTTAAACCCTTTAAAAGGGCATTCCGACAGGGGGTCGCAGGGCGCTTACCAAGTGGAGAAACGCGTCAAAGCGACAAACCCCTGAGAAATGGCAGAAACACCAGCCCTAGCATCTTCCCCGAGATGTCCGATTGATTGGACTGACCCCTATTTCCCTCTCCGGTCGAATCCATTCTGGGTTCTGTCGCCGGATTATGCGTCACTTCAGGCCGCTGAAACTGAAACGGCGCTCCTTTATGAAAAGCCGGCTATTCGTTTTGCCCCTGTTTTTGATTACCTCGCTCGTGGGCGCGGGCGAGAATCCCCACGCCGTCTTCGTTGTCGGGACGACACACTACAGACCCGGCAAAACGATTCCGGCACTGGCAAAACAGATCGAAGAAAAATTCGGCTGGAAAACCACCGTGATTCAGCCGGAGGGGAATCCGGAGAAAAACGAAAAAGGCATTTCCGGTCTCGGAGCCCTTGAGGAAGCGGACGTGGCGATCTTTTACCTCCGTTTTCTCACTCTTCCGGAGGAACAGCTCGCCCATATCGAGTCATACCTGAAGTCGGGCAAACCGGTCGTCGGATTCCGGACCAGCACTCATGCGTTTCGTTACCCGGAAGATCATTCGCTGGCGAAATGGAATGACGGATTCGGGAAAGACGCCATGGGTTCGAAGTATTTCATTCATGGCCAGGGCTCGACCACGGTCGAACTGGTTCAGAAACAACGCGGTCACGAGATTTTCACCGGATACAACCAAGCCGCACCGCGCAAAGGGGCCGGGACGCTCTACCTTTCTGATCTGCCGGAAAATGCCACTGTCCTGATGACCGGTACCGGCAAGTTCAAGCGCACCGGCACCGTGACCAATTCGTTCGGCACCCACGAACTGGAGGCCGAGATGACCGACGACGTGGTCTGGACCTGGGAAAACCGGTGGGGCGGCCGGGTTTTCGGGACGACTCTAGGTCATCCGGACACCTTTACCGACGCCAACTTCGTCCGGCTGTTCATCAACGGGATTCACTGGGCCGCGGGGAAACCGGTTCCGCCGGCGAGCGCGAAAATCGAACCGATCGGCGCTAAACAAGGCCCCGAGGAGAATTCCCAGCATTAAGGCAATTTGCAGGAAATCGCTGGAGGCGGCGGTCGGATTCGAACCGACGAATAACGGTTTTGCAAACCGTCGCCTTAGGCCACTTGGCTACGCCGCCATCTCAGAGCGTTC
>Ga0209404_10002106_pt1 | contig 12618 bp, 9 predicted proteins | sample TroAtlMetagenome_2_FD_187447 | JGI IMG/M metagenome (GOLD analysis project Ga0209404, IMG submission 187447) | Marine eukaryotic phytoplankton communities from Atlantic Ocean - Tropical Atlantic ANT8 Metagenome (SPAdes) (version 2) | ecosystem: Environmental > Aquatic > Marine > Oceanic | place...
CCGTTTGAAATTCCAGATGATGAAAATCCAGGGTATTATAACTTTACAATATATGTCAAATTATCTTCCTCCGGAATTAAGGTAGAAACTATTGATTTATCAGTAAAAGTTGAATATTATGCTGATTTTACAATAACTATAGATCCAGCACAATCTACAGGAGATCCTGGGTTTACGCATCAGTTGCCCGTTACAATAACTAACAATGCAAATGCAAATGAAGAAATTGATTTTATTGTAGATGGCCTTCCCTCGACTTGGACATACTGTGTTTTATTTAGTGGAAATTGCCTGAATTCATTAAACGTTGCTAAAGGAGCAACATCAGATTTTATTCTTGAAATTACAACTTCTGAAAATGAAGCTGCAAACATGAATGGTCTTTTCTTAAATTTAGTAGGTACTTCATCACTTAATAATAAATTTGAGACTAGTCAGAGTTTTAAGATAATGACAAATCCAACCTATATTCTTTCAGTTACTACACCTTCAGATACCAAAACAGGTTCATCGGGAGATACAATTCCTTTCCAAGTAGTCATTGAGAACTTGGGTAATGACGTTGATATTGTAAACTTGCCATTTCCAATTTTACCATCAGGTTGGGTTGGAACATACACTGAATCTTCATTCAGCCTACAACCTTTGGAATCTAAAACAGTTTACCTGAATGTTAATGTTCCAGCTAATGTTTTTGGAGGCAATAATACAATTACTTCCAAAGTATCATCGGATCAATCTGGAGAAACAAGTACAATAATTTTCACGGTTTTCGTTGAAGAAAAAGCAGATATTGATATTGAACTTAAAACAACAGCAGGAGATGTTACTGCAGGTACATCAGGTAATTTCAAAATTTTGATTACAAATAATGGTAATACTGTAGAAACTTTATCCTTAGTAATGGAAGGTAAGAGAGCTTCTTGGTTTACTTTACCAAAAGAAACAATATATTTGGAGCCAGGAAGTTATGAAGAAATAATGGTTGATGTTATGCCTCCAGTCACTCAATTAGCTTCAGACACTTCAGCTACACTTAATGTTACATTGAGTAGCGATTCTTCCAAATCAGTAAAACTTAGCTTGCCATTTTCAGTTTTAAAATCAGATTTAATTAAAGATGAAGTCGTAGAAGAAGATGAGGATTCACTTTTACCGTCACTAAGTTTAGTTAGTACCATACTAATTTTTTCTCTTATTTCATTTATTCGTAAAAAGAAACTTTAGGAGTTAATTAATTTTGAAATCTGTAACTGCAGATGACGAAGAACAAACAAATAACGTCGTTTCATTGCTTAGAAATTCTGAAGATAACTATTCTGAGAAAGACTACCCTGAAATAGAAATGAGGCACTTAAGAGCCGCCAGTATAATTCAAACTCAACAGAAAATCTTGGATTCATTAACATTAGATAAGCATCTGATTCAAACAATCCAAGCTTTAGACGATGCACATACAAGCTTAAATTTAATTTCAGAAAGGTTATGCACTTGGCACGCACACACTACTGGAGAATCTAGACTAGTTATTGATGAATTATTGAGTAAGAAAACATTAGAGCCCCCTATTTCTAATCTTAAACAAACATATCTCCAAATTCAACAATTAATAGAAATTTTATCTAATCATATTGATGAAGAGGCTCCCAAAATTTTCCCAGCTATGGTGGAATTACTTGATTCACAATTAACAGTTCGACTAGTTTCTTGTGCAGGCTCATTAGCGAAGCTTGCCCGTCTTCCTTCTTCAACAATACAATTATTGGGTGCCGAAAAGGCTCTTTTTAGACACATGTCTGATGGCTCTCCACCTCCAAAACATGGAATATTATATCAACATCCTTCTGTAAAAGGTTCCCAAAGGAAAAATAAGGGTAAGGTCACTCGTTCTTTAGCTTCTAAGGTGGCAATAGCTGCAAAAATAGATTATTATCGGGAGAAAGATGAGTAATAAGATTAAATTTGATTTTTCTACTTTTCGTAATGGTTTGTTAATGGGAATGGCGGATGCAGTCCCAGGAGTAAGTGGTGGAACTATAGCATTAATATTAGGAATTTATAATAAATTAATTTTTTCATTATCCGATTTTTTAACTTTTATTAGAAAAAAATTCCCTTCACAATCATATAATCAATTTATGCTTTCTTTTCAATTTCTTTTTACATTAGGATTAGGTATGATCGTTTCTTATTATCTTATTACGAAAATATTAGTAGGTTCAGAGGATCAGCCTGGTTTATTATTGAACTCTTCAACTGCACCTTTTATTTTTTCCCTTTTCTTTGGTTTAGTATTATCAAGTGTTAAAGAGCCATGGCAAAGAGTTTTAGATCGTACCTTTAGTCGCTACGCACTTTGTTTTACAGGTTTTATTTTAGTATTACTTTATACGAATTTATCATTGAATAATGATGGAGGTAATTTTATTTTGATAGCTAGTGGAGCACTTGCACTTACAGCAATGTTATTGCCAGGAATTAGTGGTGCACTTGTACTTTTGACACTTGGCCAATATACAGTAGTAGCAAATGCAGTTCATGATTCTAATTTTATTATTATTTTTTATTTCCTTTCAGGAGGTTTAATTGGTTTATTTACGTTTGTACCATTCATGAATTTTATGCTATTAAATTATAAGCAAGATGTAATGTCAGTTTTAACCGGTTTAATGCTTGGATCGTTGGCAACACTTTGGCCTTGGAAGGAAACCTATGATTCTAAAGGAGTTTCTCCTAATTTAGGAATAAGGCAAATATTTGATAATTTTGAGTTAGTGTCAATAATAGGGACTATTTCATTTGGATTTCTTGGTTTTGCTTTATATTTTTCTTTAAAAAGATTAGAAAAAGGAACAAATTAGACTAACGAGAGCTTTTAAAAACCCTAGCTGTCCACATAATGTATGCGAGTTCTAATTGCAGGAGCTGGTGAAGTCGGATTTCGAGTTGGTCGAGATCTAGTTTATCGTGGTCACGAGGTAACACTGATTGATTCTAATCCTTCTTCAGTTAAGAGAGCTCAAACACTCGATGCACAGGTATTCGAGGGTAATGCAGCTTCAGCTAAATTTTTGATGGAAGAGGCTTCAATTAAGGAGGCTGATCTTTTTATTGGAGTTACCGGAAAAGATGTAGTGAATTTGGTAGGTTGTTCTCTAGCTAAGAAAATGGGATGCAGCACTATTGCTAGGTTGAATAATCCTGAAATTATAGCTCTACCTACTGATTATGATCATCAACAATTATTTGGCGTGGATGCATTTGTTAGTCCAGATGAATTATCTATGCACAGAATATGGCAAATATTGTCTAGGCCAGCATTAACAAGATTAGAGCATTTTTCAGTTGGTAAGCTTCGAATTTTAGAGATTAGATTAAATGATAGTTCACCATCAGTAGGCAGGCCACTTTCCAATATCAAATTACCACCCCATTGTCGTATTGCATTAATTGCTAGAGAAGAAGGAGTAACAATTCCTTCTGAACAAGATATTCTCATGCCTAGAGACCGAATATTGATACTTCTCAGTGAACATAGTGAGCTCGAAGAACTTTCTGATTCTCTTGGCATTCCCAAAGAAATAACAAGTGAAAGAAATATCAAACGATTGATGATTGCAGGAACTAGTAGAATTGCTTTAAATTTAGCTAAACAAGTTCATGATGATCCTAGATACAAGGATGTAGAAGTATATGTTACAGAACCAGATCCTGAGTTAGCTGAAAAAGCTAGTTCAGAGCTTCCAGAAAGTGTAAGAGTTCTTGTTGGTTCATCGACCGATCGCCATTTCCTTAGAGAAGAAGGAATACGTTATGAGGATTTATTTGTGGCTGCAACAGATCGTGAAGATTGGAATGTTTTAAGTTGTTTATTAGCCAAGAAGGAAGGTGCGAAACGAACTGTAGCTTTGGTTTACCAAACTGAATTAGAATATGTAGTGCAAGACACAGGGATTGACACACTTATTAATCCGAAAAGAGTTACAGTTAATGCAATAGTTAACAGAGCAACATCTACTGATAAGATAGAGGGAATGGAAGAATTAGAGGGAGGCGAAGCTTCAGTACGAGAATTTTTAATTAAGAACAACAGTAAAAATGTAGGCATTCCTATCAGTAAACTCGGAGTTCCAGAAAAAACATTAATTGCTATGGTCAACCGAAAAGGGGAGGCTTTGTTTCCAGATGATGAATTTATTTTCAACGAGGGAGATCACGTTCTCGTTTTCACCCTTAAAGGTAAATTGCCAGAAGTGGAGAAATTTTTCTATTAAATTTGATGCGCTTTAATCTAATATTTAGTTTAACAGGTACTTTGGTGGCTTTTTTTGGTTTATCTTTTTTATTTCCAATAATTACAGGAATAATATTAGGAGAGAGTTTTACAGATATTTTTTACATGTTTGTGATACCTATGTTGTTTTGCTTAATTTTTGGTTTTATCTTTAGTTCCTATTTTCATATTGAGGAAGATATTCGAAATCGTGAAGCTTTTGCACTTGTAAGCATTGCTTGGATAATTATGGTTCTTGTTGGAGCTTTTCCATATTATGCTGCGGAAAGTTTTGACTTAATGTCATATCAGATTGGCATTGCAGGTGCTATTTTTGAGTCAATGTCTGGATTAACTACCACTGGGGCGACAATACTAGAGGTTACAGATGATACTCAAGTAATAAATTCAGAACAATATTCCAAGGGTTATTTTGATGCTCCAAAATCATTATTGCTTTGGAGATCACAAACGCAATGGTTGGGAGGAATGGGAATTATTGTTTTAGCCACTATTATATTTTCGAGATTATTTGGAGGGGGTATTCAAGTTTTACAGGCTGAAATGCCAGGAACTGGAGTCACTCGTCTCAAACCTCAAATGGCGCAAACTGCAAAACTTCTTTGGACATTATATTTCTTTTTGACATTAACTGAAATTATATTATTATATTTAGCAGGTCTTCCTTTTTACGACGCAATATGTAATTCTTTTTCTACAGTATCTACAGGAGGTTTCTCACCCAGAATAGATTCAATTGGATCTTACAATAGTGCTTCAGTTGATTTTATTGTGACCTTCTTCATGTTAATTTCAGGCGTAAATTTCGTTATCCTGTATTATATATTTAATCATATTAAAGATAATTCAAGATCGATTCAATCACGTTTTAAGAATATTTATGTATTACTTAAAGAAAATGAAGAATTAAAAGTATATTTATTCCTTATTTTTTCTTGTTCAAGTCTTATCCTAATTAATTTAATTTTAGAATTTAATGAGGATCAATCTTTCAATTCTAATTTTAGTTATACTATTTTTCAAACAGTCTCTCTACTAACAGGTACTGGATTTACTACAACAAATTATGCATTATGGCCTAAAATGTCAATATTTGTTTTATTATTAATTATGTTTATGGGTGGATGTGCAGGTTCAACCACTGGAGGTTTGAAAACTGTGAGAATTATGCTTTTGTTTAAAGCTTTAAAGAGAGAATTACTTTTAGTAATCCATCCTCGAGCAATAATAAAATTAAGAATTGGTAAAAAGGTTTTAGATGAATCCTTGTTTAGAAATGTAGGTGTATTTTTCTTTATTTTTATTATGATTTTTCTTCTTGGGTCTTTAGTTACTTTGTATCTTGAACCTTCATTGACATTAATAGATGGAATATCAATTTCATTATCATGTTTGGCAAATATAGGTCCAGGAGTTGGTGCCATAGGTCCATCAACAACCTATTTTGGTTTTAGCGACCCTACTGTATTAGTTTTATCATTTTTAATGATGTTAGGTCGTTTAGAAATAATTACAGTTTTACTTTTATTCTTTCCAGATACATATCGAGACTAAGGTTAAGCTTCTTTACAGAGTCTTTATAGATGTTTTATGTCTGAGGAAGACTTAGCTTCTGAGATTCCAGATTTTGTAAAAAAGTATGTTCCAGGAATAACAAGAGGTTTGTCTTGGGCTAAATATAGTAAAGAGAAAGCAAAAGGCACGGAAATGAAGGTTGATGCCTATAATGAATCTAAAAAAGCAGGTTATCAAAAAGCAACAGAAGTGTCGATGGCTAATGCAGATAATGTCTTTGAAGAAATAAAAGCAGAGTTATGGGCGGAAGCTCAGAAATTAACAAATATTGCTAAAGAAGTTGCAAGTAGAGTCAATTCACAAGAAACAAAAGAGGAAAGAGAGAAGATACTTAATTTAGCCAAAGAAGCAGCTCGTAATGCCGGATTACAAGGAGCAATAGCTGCAGGCTGGGAAAAAGGATGGAATGAAGGGATTTCTAATAAATCTTAAATTAATCTAGATTGCATACTTTTTGTAAATATTTGTTGCTTCGTCATTGATTCAATTAAATCAGATAAGAAATGGTCATTTTTTATTATATTTAACAATTGTTCTTTATCTACTGCTAAATCAATATATTTAGTTCGTCCATGCCTTCCCAAGTTAACCACTTTTGCATTAATTAATCCTTGCATGTCTAGTTCAGAAATAATATGGCCAATTCTGCGTTGTGTTAGTTCGTCTAGATTATAACTATTACAAAGTTTAGTGTAGGTACTGTATACTTCTCCAGTAGTTTGTTGACTATTATTTTTATTTCCTTGATTTAGAATTATACTTGCCAATGTTGCTTTATGTTGTATTGGTAAAGTAATAACAATGCTATTAACTTGATCTCTTTCCATTACGCTTTGAGCTTTATTCACATGCTCCATGGTAACTATTTCTCTTTCTTCTCTTTCAGCTAATTCTGCAGCTATTCTTAGCATATCAATAGCCTTTCTTGCATCTCCATGTTCCTGTGCAGCTTTACTGGCGCAATATGTCATAACCATAGGATCAACAGTATTTTCCTTGAAGGCCATTCTTGCTCTTTGGATTAGGATATCCTCTATTTGCGGTGCATTATAGGGAGAAAATGTTAGAGATTCTTCACCGAGACGTGATTTTACTCGAGGGTCCAACCATGAGGTAAATTTAGCATCATTAGAAATTCCAATAATAGATATTTTGGAATTATCAAGATCTGAGTTTAATCCAGTTAAGTGATAAAGTATTTCGTCACCGTTTTTTGAAACAAGTGTATCTATCTCATCTAAAATAACAATTGCAATTCCTCCGTTCTCATCGGCTTTTTCTTTTAATGAAGAATAAACCTTATCTATTCTCCAACCAGCACTAGGGATTTGTTTTTCCCAATCCGTAGAGTAGGTTTTTCCTATGTTAGTTAAAACACCGTATGGAGTATTTGTTTGTTTACAATTTATGTAAGCCGTATGTATTTTTACATTTTCATTTTGAGCTTTTTCTTTAAGTTGCTTACATATGAATTTTGCTATGGCCGTTTTCCCAGTACCAGTTTGTCCATATACTAGAATGTTGGAAGGTCTTGATCCGTAAAATGCAGTTTTTAAAATATTCGCAACCTCATTGATTTCATCAAACCTATGTGGGAATTCAGAAGGTACATATGAGGTAGATAGTGATTCACGATTTTTGAAAATTCTTTCATCGAGTATAAGTTTATCGAAAACGTTGCGATTTGCTGTGTTTAGCTCCTTATCCATGTTAATCAAATTTACAATTAGTGGAACTTAGCATATAGCCAACTCGCTATAAACTTGCGGGGTATCTAGCAAAAAAAAATACTATTTATACCCTTTTTTTCCGTTCGATTTTTGGCAAAATATAATCATTTTAGATATACATTAAATAGCTACCAAAAGGGTTTATTTGATATCCTAATTCTATATTTCTTGTCCGTAAAAGAAAAAGAAGTAATTGCTTGGCTTTCAGAACGTAAGTTAATGCCTTCGCCTGAATTAGTGAGCCATATTTCTAATCATCCTGAAGGCCTAATTTTACTAGAACGAACAGTTTCATCTTTGACTGGACCAAAATTATTCTTAGGTATATCTGATTTAATTGAAGAAGAAAAATCAGAAGCTCCAAAACCAATAGAAAGAAAAAAAGTTGCAGATATTCCGCCAGTAATTATTGAAAGGCAAATACAGAAAAGTATGTCTGATGGTAAATTGGAAAGCTATGTTTCATTGTTTAATGATAGATTTAATAATTTATCTAAATTGGTACGCAGAGATCCCTCAATGCGTGATGCAATAAGAGATACCTCTAATTTAAGTCCGGATGAAGAAAATAAGATTATTGGAATGGTTGCAGATATTCAAACATTTAACAATGGACGGACACGAGTAACACTTGAAGACAAGAGTGGAAGAATTAATGTTATGCTTCAAGAATCAAGTGATGAAAACCTTAACTTGCTTATGGATGAAGTCATTGGTGTATCAGGTAAACTTAGTAGACAGGGGAATGTTTTATTTGTTAATTCACCAATAATCAGACCTCATTTGGGTAGATATCGTGAAGTTTCACGTTCAGATGAACCTCATATTGCGTTATTCATTTCAGACGTTCATTTAGGAAGTGGTACTTTTCAGGAAAGAGAATGGGACAAGTTTATTTCTTGGTTAAATGGAGATGTAGATTATCACAAGGAATGGATTCCCAATCCGGGTTATTTAGTAATTGCAGGAGATGCAGTTGATGGTATTGATTCTTATCCTGGGCAGGAAGCTGATCTTTCCATAACTGATGTTTGGGAGCAGTATGCTGAACTATCTAAATCCGTAAATAAAATACCTCATGAGATTCAAACAGTCATTATGCCAGGAAATCATGACGCAGTTCGTTTAATGGAACCGCAATTACCACTTCCTGATAAAGTGATTAAGAATTTTGGAGATAATCTAACATTTACGGCCAATCCAGTTCTTTTAGATTTAGCAGGAGTAAAAACAATGTGCTATCATGGTAAATCATTAGATGATTTAGTAAGCCTTAGGGACTTGTCATATGATAATCCAATGGGAATGATGAAAGAATTACTCAAAAGAAGACATTTAGCTCCAATTTATGGCGCCAAAACACCATTAGCACCAGAAAAACAGGATTATCTTTTGATACATGATATTCCAGATATATTTGTGACCGGCCATGTACATTCATTTGGAGTTGAAAAATATAATGGAGTATTGATGATAAATCCTGGAACTTGGCAATCACAAACAGATTATCAGAAAATGATGGGTTTTCAACCAGATCCATGCAGAGCTGTTGCAGTTAATCTACAAACTTTTGAAACACAAGTTTTGGATTTTAATTTTTAATAATAATTAGTTCGCATTTAATTTTACATAGCGATATAACGATTCAATTCTTTCTTCACACTTATCCCAGTTATGTGTTTTTTCAGCAAGTTTTCTTCCTCTTCTTCCCATTTTTGCTTGTAATTCTTCATCATAAACTAATTTCATTAGGGCTGCTTTTAATCGATCCCATTTACCCCATTCAAAGGTAAGTCCAATTTCCTCATTTTCTACAAATTGCCCCATTAGCAATTCTTTGCAAGTTATTATGGGAACTCCGGCAGACATAGCTTCAAACAATTTATTTGGTGCACTCATACGATTATTGTCATTACTAGGATCTAAGGCCATAATTACAGCATCACAATCTATAGTTTGCAACGGTACATTATCTGGGTGAATGGAACCTATATAGTTCACATTTTCCATTTTCTCACAAATTTTCTTTATAGATGGAACTAATGTTCCAAATCCCCCAATATCGAACTGTATTCCTTTCATTTTATTTACGGTAATCGCAGTTTCCAGAATGCCTCTTGAGGGGTGTTTTTCTAGAACACCAATATACAGAAGTCTAAATTTCTCATTTCGTTTTCTTCTTTCAATTCTAGTTGATGGATAAGCATCTAATCTTTTTGCATTTCCTACTCTTGTTAATCTTGAATTCAAAAATTCACTTTGAGGAGTACTAAAAGTCTTCAATGCTTCTTCCTCATTTGCATTAAATGGAGCAGTACCGCCTTTCTCTATCATATCTTTTAATCGAATATAGCAGGCTGGGGTAGCTGCCATAATTCCAGAACAAAAATTTAGAAGATAAGCTTCTATTTTGTGCAGAAATGTTGCACCTTTAGAAGATATTGCGCCTTTAACCAAACCAGGGTAATTTTCGTGTGAATCATAAACTAATGGCAATTCAGTTAATTTGGATGTAAATACACCTCCGATCAGAGTATCTAAGTCATGGTAATGTAGTATGATATCTTTTTCTATATTTTGAAAAGCTAGAATTTGCCAAGTACTCCATCTTAAAAATCCCGGAAGTTTACTTGCAAAGGCTAGTGGATTATTGAGTGAGCATTCTTCTTGATATTTCCAAATAGTCCCCCAGTCTGTAGTAATAGTTTCTTCACCTTTAGCAGTTCGGTCCCATGCCAATAGGATTACGCGATGCCCCATTTTTGACAGACTTTTCGCGGTATCAGCAACTACAGGTTCAGCAAAACCGCCTGTAGTTAGCCTTGTTCTGACCATAATTACTAGGGACACAGAGGTGTATTAACTGCTCCATAAATACATTCTCGGTCCATAGCAGAAGTTTTAAACCATAGTTTAGTGGAACAATTCCATGCCGCTGTAGCTCAGCAGGTCAGAGCATCCGGCTGTTAACCGGACGGTCATCGGTTCGAATCCGATCAGCGGCGCCATGGGGCCCGTAGCTTAGTCTGGTGGAGCTCCCGGCTCATAACCGGGCGGTCGTCGGTTCAAATCCGGCCGGGCCCACCAACTAAACTATTGAATCTTTTTTCTACATCTGCCGATGTTGCACCCATTATTGATTCAGTACCAAATCCTTCTACTGTGATTGATGCAGCTGCAGAACCATACAACATTCCTTTCACTAATGTATCATAATCATATTTCCCTTTTTCAGCAATATAACCCATAGCTGCGCCTGCGAATGTGTCTCCAGCTCCAGTAGGGTCTACGAAATTGTTTATTCTATAACTTGGAATGTCTTTTTTTGTTTTGGAATTATACATAGTAGCTCCTCTTTCACCACGTTTAATTATTACGTATTCAGGACCTTTATTTAGCAAAATTTGAGCAGCAGAGTCTAAGTTGTTTTCTTGCGAATACATTTGAGCTTCAGCATCATTTAAGAATAGAAGCTGAATTTTTGATACGGCCTTATCCAATTCTTTCTTCTGTATGTCAATCCATAAATTCATGGTATCTAATGCTATAATTTTTGAATTTACTTGTTCAAGGACCTTATTTTGAATTGCAGGGTCATTGTTGCATAGAAGAGTAAAGTTGGTTTCTTTGTAAGAGTTTTTGACTTCCCAATTATAATGATCATTAATTTGAAAATCAGTTTCATGTGTTATTGCTTGTGACATGTCACCTACATATTCGCCAGACCAGTGAAATGTGGGATAGTCTAATTTTTTAACACAATCTAAATTAATTTTCTTTTCTTCTAAGGTAGTAGTAATATTATTTGGAAAATCATTGCCTACTGCTGCAATAAGTGCAGTATCTGTAAAAAAGCTAGAAGCTACACTAGAATAGACGCCAGCTCCACCTACAATTCCTTTTTCACTCCTTTTTGGAGTTTTCAAATCATCCAGTGCCAAAACACCAGCTACAATTAGTTTTGAGTCCACAATCACCTGAAGAGGTCTTGCTTTAAATCCCATCTACTGTGCAGTACTAATGGCGACATCCCGCAAGATAGCTTTGCTCTTTGCAGCAGAAAATATAAATGCAATTATTGGCTGGATTGCATTATTGTTTGTGGCAAGGAGAATGGGAGCTTCAGCCATTGGGGAATTTAGTTATGCATTAAGTTTGGTTGGTTCATTTACATTCATAGCCTTTTTTGGATTTCGGATGGCTCATGTAAAAAGAATTAGCGAGGGTCTTGATTTAGGAAAATGCATTGGAACTTTTTTGTCTATTAGGCTGTTTTTAATTTCATTAATGTTAACCACATTTATTTCTTCTTATTGGTTTTGGACTGGTTTTTTAGGTAAAGAAATATATGATATTCAGACATCAGGGTTGTTGTTAACAGTAGTTCTTTACTATATAGTATTTTTACTGGTTGGAATTATGCCTGCTACATTTAGTGGATTAGAACAAAGCGCTAGAGTAGCTATACCTAATATAGTAGGAACAACTCTTCGTTCATTTATTTTTATTGCTGCAGCATTAATGGGATTAGGAGTTATCTGGTTAGCTCGAGCTTATCTTATAGGAATAGTAGTTATTGGAATTCTTTCATTTTGGTATTTTAGAGATCTCCCTATTTCTAAACCAGATTCTCAAACCTTTAATTCTTACAAGGTTTATGCTTTACCTGTTGCCGCAGCTTCCATTTTTGGTGTTTTAAAGCAGTATATGGATAAAATATTTATTGGTATTTTTTGGACTGAATACCAAGTTGGTCTTTATTTTGGCGTTCAAAGAATTGCTCTATTTATTGGCACAATGGCCTTAGCAATTGAAGGAATGCTTTTGCCAGCAATTTCTAATTTACACACCAATAAAAAAGAACATGAAATTAGGACATTAGTTCATGATGCTGAAAGATATGTGGCTATGGTCTGCATTCCTCTTGTCGTAATGACTATTGTTTGGTCTAGTGAAATTATTTTAGTTTTCATTAGCCGAGAATTTTTGCCAGCTTCTAACATATTGAAAATTTTAGCC
>Ga0209404_10002109_pt1 | contig 12595 bp, 10 predicted proteins | sample TroAtlMetagenome_2_FD_187447 | JGI IMG/M metagenome (GOLD analysis project Ga0209404, IMG submission 187447) | Marine eukaryotic phytoplankton communities from Atlantic Ocean - Tropical Atlantic ANT8 Metagenome (SPAdes) (version 2) | ecosystem: Environmental > Aquatic > Marine > Oceanic...
TGGACCGTGCTCAAGGCCTTTACGGCGAGCGTAAACAAAGTTCGGGAAGAATGGAATAACTGTACCACCTTCTGTTCTAGCAATTTCAGCCATTTCTGCATACATTCCGGCTCTCTTAACGTCGTCTAGCTCAGCCTTTGCTGCGCGAAGTAGAACGTTGAACTCTGGATGCTTCCACTTTGACTCGTTCCATGACGCATCATCCTTATATGCAAGTGAATACATCACGTCAGGAGTAGGTCTTGCGCCCCACTGAACTGCACACCAAGGTGCTACAAGCCATGTATCTGAGTAGTATCCATCACTTGGAACTCGACCCACATTAATGTTAATGCCAGCAGCTTTTGCAGACTCTGCATAGAGTGAGCACATGTCCACAGCTCCAGAGTATACTGAGTCAGCTGTTACGAGATCAATAGTAAGACCTTCTGCTCCAGCTTTCTTCAAATGAAATTTTGCTTTGTCTGGATCATAAGGTGTTTGAGTAATGCTGTCTGGCCAGTAAGGCATTGCTGGTGAATGATGGAAGTCATTTCCAATAGTTGCATAACCGTATGCAATCTTATCAATCATTTCCTGGCGATTAATAGAGTACTTTAGTGCCATTCTGACGTCATTATTGTCAAAAGGAGCTGTGTCCGTAAGCATTGGCATAGTAATCGCTGCAGCAGATGGCACATCGTCAAGTTCAATATTCGGATCTCTCTTCAATAGATCAATCGTCTTCAAATCGAGCTGGGATACAGCATCTACGTCACCAGTAATAAGAGCTGTTTGACGTGCATTTGGATCATTAATGACCTGATAGTCTAACTCATCAAAGTAAGCACCTTCTCCATGCCAACCGTCATGCTTAGTCAAACGGTATCGGACGCCAAAGTCAGCATCTTCAATTTTGTACGGCCCAGAACCCATTCCTGTTTGCCAATTAATAGAACCGTCGGCATTTGCTGGACATATCGGAATATGATAATCCGTTAGTAGCCATGGTAGATCTGCAGTTCCAGCGTCTAGCTTAATTGTAACAGAGTCGCCACCATCTACTAGCTCAACAACTCCAGATAATAGAGCTTTGGCAGCGGATGTGCTTGCTTCACCACGGTGATGATTTAACGACGCTATAACGTCATTAGCTGTAACTTTAGAGCCATCATGAAAAGTCGCATTGCCATTCAGCTTGAAAGTCCACTCTGAAGCATCAGGAGTAGCTGACCACTCAGTAGCTATGTCTCCACCTAAGGTCCCGTCAGCATTAATCTGGGTCATATAAGATCTCATAGCATGCGCTAAAAAGATTGTTGAGAAACTTAGATATGTGCCTGGATCAAAGCTATCCGATGAGTTTCCGTCATGTGCACCCAGCCTAAATGTTCCACCATGCTTTGGTGAAGCGGCAGCTGTTGTAGTCCACAAGCCGGTAGCAGCCGAAGCTGTTACGCCAGCTGCAAGTGAGTAATGCATAAAATCTCTTCTTGAAATTCTACCCAACTTCGCTTCTGCAGCTAGTTTGTCTAATAACATTTTATCTTTCATGGTCCAAAGACCTCCCTTATTGTTATTCAGTTCAAATTAATTTGCACAACGAAGCCATGCAAAGTTCATCAGTGCTGTAAGGTGTTATTTCTCTTTCAGACGTAGATAATAATTGCTCACAACACTTAATGTGTCAAAGAAAGCACAATATTAATCTAAAATCCACCCCCTAGAGGTTATTTTTTTCAGTTATTCCTGTTTTCAGTAATAAATTTAGCAATTAAACTAGAAATTTTCAATTTAGAGAAAATCTGAAATTACTAAGGTTAGCCAAAAACTGCTTTTGCGGCTTTCTTTGAAGCGTCAACGATGATGTCGGCTTCTGATTTTGAAAGCGATAGGGGAGGTGCAAAGCCTAAAATATCCCCTTGAGGCATCGCTCGCCCAATAACGCCATTTTTTGCAAGTGCTTCTGAAATTTTTGGTCCAATTTTTTGGTCAGGTTTGAAAAACTCCCTGCTACCTTTTTTTGAAACAAACTCCACTGCCGAAATCATACCTTCGCCTCTAATTTCGCCAATATTCGGATGGTCTTTTAGAGCTTCGGATAGTTTTTGGTTAAAATAAGATCCAGTTTCCTTGGCATTCTCAACTAATTCCAATTTATCTATGAGCTCAAGGTTGGCAATTCCAGCGGCAGCGCCTATTGGGTGCGCGGAATATGTCCAGCCATGCCCGAAAGGCCCATTTTCATCTGTACCCTTACTCAAAACATTCCAAACTTTTTCTGAAACTATTGACCCAGAGAGTGGGGCATAAGCAGATGTCAGTCCTTTGGCTATCGTAATTAGGTCAGGTTTCATGTTAAAATGATCAGAACCAAACATGCTTCCTAGCCGCCCAAAACCAGTAACAACCTCATCTGCAATTAACAAAATATCGTTTCTTTCAAGAATAGGCATAATAACATTCCAGTAGTTTTTTGGAGGAGGTACAATCCCTCCAGTTCCTAAAATGGGTTCAGCTATAAATGCAGCGATTGTATCGGCGCCTTGTTCTTCTATTAGACGCTCTAAGCACTGTGCGCAGTAATTCGCAAAATCCTCTTCACCCATATCAAGGTCTTCACGTCGGTAAAAATAAGGAGATTCAGTGTGCAATATTCTATCGAGCGGCAAGTCGAATTTTTTATGAAATAATTCTAACCCAGTTAGGGAGCCAGTCATTAAACCCGAGCCGTGGTACCCCCTCTGCCTAGATATTATTTTCTTTTTCTTATTTCTTCCCAAAATATTGTTGTAGTACCAAATTAACTTAATATTCGTTTCATTTGCGTCAGAGCCGCTAAGCCCAAAATAAACTTTAGACATATTTTCTGGAGCTCGATCAATTACCATTTTAGAGAGCTTAATGGCGACTTCACTTCCATGACCTACGTAAGAATGGTAATATGCCAAGTCATGAGCTTGCTTTGCAATTGCATCGGCGATTTCTGTTCTACCATATCCGACGTTGACACAGTACAATCCAGCAAAGCCATCAAGAAATTTGTTACCATCTCTATCCTGAATGTAAGAACCGGAACCTGTGACATAATTCGGTTCACTGTTTCACCCCGTTCATGTTGTGCAAGGTGGGTAGACGGGTGCATAAAATTTTCACGGTCCCATTTATTTAATAAATCATTTTCCAGCATAAAAACCCTTTCAATATAACATCTTATTAGACTAACCTAATGTATTAATCAATCTAGTTAACTTTCAAAATCTGAACCACTATCTGATAATTCAGCCTTTTCCCGCGCATATGTAGCAATTGCTGTGTCTTGTATTCCCGTCCCTGTTAGGTCTGCTATTGTGATATCATTTTCTGATTTTCGTCCAACCTTTTCCTTTGTGATAATAGATCCTAATTCTGGAAACCTTGTGTCTGCAGAAATTAGACCTTCAGCAATTGCCGGGCGCAATTCTCCAAGTATTTCAGTTTGAGCCTGATAGTCCGGTATATAGGAGTCGCAACGAGTTAAACAGGTTGCCTCCAGTTCACATTTGTCATCCTGATCAGATCCCATTGCAGTTATGTGTTGCCCTGGTCTAAGCCATTCAGACATAACTAGTGCTTTCTTAGATGGGGTTGTAGTTATAATTACATCGGAATTTGAAATAGCAGTCTCAGCGTCTTCTTCTGCTATAACTTCAAAATTTAACTCATTGGAAAGCTTTTGAGCTAAACGAGAGGCTTTGTCTTTGCTCCTCCCCCATATTGTTGCTTTGTTGAGAGGACGAACCAAATTTAAAGCCTTAATTTGCAGTTCTGCCTGATTTCCAGAGCCAATAATGCAAGCACTTTTGGCATCTTCTCTTGCCAGATGTCTTGCAGCCACTGCACCGGCAGCAGCTGTCCTAATATCGGTTAAATAACCGTTATCGAGTAAAAGGGCTTCTAGCATTCCGGTTTTTGCAGAAAAAAGCACCATTAAGCCAGAAGTACTAGGGAGACCAATTTTTGGATTATCAAAGAATCCAGGGCTCATTTTAATAGCAAAGCTATTTATTCCAGGGACATATGCAGTTTTTACATCAACTTCACCGTTAAAATGATGTATTCCCATGGATAATATTGGTGGCATAACAACCTCGCCACCAGCCAAAGCTGAAAAAGCCTTTTCAATACAGTCAATGGCGTTTAGGTCAAGTTTTACTATTTCTCTTAAGTCAGATTCAGTAAGAATTTTTATTTTAGGCATTGGCTCTCCTATTTGTTCGTTTATCCACTGTTAGATACAATCTGGTGATGAAGTTTCATATCTATATTGCCACCGCATATTAATGCTACCGTTACTCCTTTGGGTTTTATTTTCTTTGATAATAAGGCTGCAACAGATACTGCTCCAGAACCTTCAACAATTTGAGATTCTTGCCAGTAGGCATGGTGAATAGCTCGGGAAATTTCAGCTTCTGACACAAGAACAAAATCATCAACTAGATCTCGTGTCATTTGAAATGTATATTTATTATCTATCCCTATTCCTCCACCTAATGAATCCGCTAGAGTGGTTTCTTCTTTTACGAGAATTGGTTTTCCAGCTTTTTGAGATTGATACATCGCTGCCCCTCTTTCCATCGAAACACCAATTATTTTACAATTCGGTTTTGCGTTCTTTAGAGCCAACGAAACTCCTGAAATAAGCCCTCCACCTGAAACGGGTATTATGGCTAAGTCCAGATCGGGAAGGTCTTTCAATATTTCCAGTCCTAAAGTGCCTTGCCCTGCGATTATATCGTTATGGTCAAAGGGTGGTATCATTGTCATGCCTTTTTCTTTTACTAGGCGATCAACCTCTATCTGGGCATCATCCTGGCTATTCCCAATAATCCTAACCTCTGCCCCATGTGCTTGAATTCCTTCAATTTTATTTTTTGGGACAAGTTGTGACATGCAAATAATACACTTAATTCCTGCAGCGCTAGCAGCCGATGCCAAGCCTCTTCCGTGATTTCCAGTTGAGACGCCGACAACACCTCGGTTTCTTTGCTCGGAAGTCAGATTTAAAATAGCATTAGTAGCTCCCCTTATTTTAAAACTCCCAGTCTTTTGGTGGTGTTCAAGTTTTAGAAAAATAGATGCCTTGTAGTCTTTGGATAGACATTCAGACCTTATAAGCGGGGTCTTGTTAATAAAAGGGTTTATATTGATAAACGCTTTTTCTATTTCACCATTGGTAATAATTTTGCCACCACATAATTTTGCTCTTTTTAAAGGAGTATAATTAGATATTTTAAAATGTTATTTTTCTTCTTGATGCTCAAAGATTGAAGTATATCCACCCGACCAGTCTGGAGGTAGTCTTATATCCATCTCCTCATGATGGCAAAATCTATTATCTTTACCTCTGACAACTTCTCCGTAATTTTTTGTTGGATAGGTAACGGCGGTATAGGGGTAGGCATCACACGCCGCATAAGTAATTATAAGAACGGGTCGGCCTTTAGTGCTTAAGTTTGGGCGAGAGGCATGAAGTGCACAGCAGTGATGAACAGAAACTGTTCCGGCTGGACCTATGAGGTCTACAGCTGTATCCAACTTTGCTTCTTTTAGTTTTTCATCTTCTATAAAGCCCAACCAATTATTATTGCTGTCATAATGGTCATAAATAGGCCCTCTGTGACTTCCAGGGACTACCTGTAACGGACCTTGTTCCGGACCAACATCATCTAGACATATTAAAAACTGCCCCACAGCGCGATTTGTAAGAGGATAGAATGGAAAATCTTGATGCCATTTGACCTCCTGACCCCCTCCAGACCATTTTATATTAATCATATTCTCTCGGAAGCGTACATCTGGTCCTAAAATATCTGCTGCCATATCAGGAAGGTTGGAGTCTCTCTGAAATTCGTAAAATATTGGATCCATTTCATCCATAAATGCAATCCGGCGCAGGCGAGGGTTGTCGGAGGTGTGGCCGTCTTCCAAAACAAATGTGCCATCAGATTTCGTTAGAGATTTTGATTTTTCTACCAATTTAGCAAGGGCTTCATTAAGCTTTCCAAGCCAATTGTCACTTATTATTTTCTTTTTTACAACATAACCGTCCTTAAAAAAGGACTCTCTCTCTTCTTGGGTTAAGATACGAGCAGGTTTTGATAATATGTCTTCATCACGCATTTTTTTCTCCTTAAGTTATTGTTGTAAAATTTGACCGAAACCCATTATAGGTTTGGTATAGCCCGAAATTCTAAGGGTTTCCCATATCATAGCTTGATTTGCAGTTATAACAGGCTTTCCAATTTCCTTCTCTATTCTCTCGGCAACTTTCAGGGCGCGTATCGCTGTGCAGGAAATAAATAGCGCATCAGTATCAGTTCTATTTGCTTCTATGGCGGCTTCAAAAATGGCTTCTGGAGGAACCGCAGCCATAATTTCATTATCTTCGATAAGAAATGAACTAAAAGCAGATATTTTCATTCCTGAACTTTGAAGGTGTGAAGCAATAGCAGAGTTAACATTATCTTCATATGGGGTTAAAACAGCTATTCTTTTAGCATTGAGATAGTGAAGTGCCTTAAGTGATGCAGTGATAGGCGTTACGACTGGAATATTAGGTCTAACTGCATGGATCTTTTCACAAATCGTTTCATACCCCATTACCACAGTGCCAGATGTGCAAGCATAAGCGATCGTGTCCAGACGACCTTCAGGAACAATAAGTTCAGTGGCTTTTGTTATGAAAGGAGCCATTTTTGGCAGTGAATCGAGAGTGCAGTCGCTTGTGTTCGGAACTCTTGAGACAAAAATAGCCACATCATCATTTGGTCTAGCGCTAATAAAATCTTGTTCTGTCGCGTAATCATTGGATAAAACTACAAGTCCAATTCTATGTTTTCCAGGACCTTCATCGGGAGTAAACTTTGACGTGACCGGAGTAGATTTGAATGAAGTGTTTAGATTAAGCAACTGTTCCATTTAACTTTTCCTAATTATTTAATATCTTTAAAAAAGTTTCTCTTGCGATATTTTTTCCACTTAATACACATAGAGCCTTACCTTTGACTGGTAGTTTACTAGCCATGATAGCTGCTACGCCTACCGCACCAGCTCCTTCCACTTCGATTCCTTCAGAGCTGTGTATCAACCTTAAAGCCGACTTGATGAGGTTTTCATTTACTGTGATTATGTCGTCTACTAATTTCTGAATTGTTTCAAAGGTCCATTGATTGTGAAGGCCTATATTTCCCCCAAGAGCATCTGCAATAGTTTCCTCCTCTTTGACATTGACAGGCTTTTTTGCCTTGACAGATTCAGACATAGACGCCCCTCGCTCCATACTAACACCTATTACACGAATTTTTGGTTTGTAAGACTTTACCGCTGTAGCTATTCCCGCCAATAAGCCTCCTCCTGACACGGGCACTAGTATGCAATCTATATCATCAATGTTTTCATCTAATATTTCCAATCCCACCGTGCCCGCTCCGCAAACGACGTGAGGGTCGTCAAAGGGGTGAACTAGTTTGCTATTCTTGTTTTTTGCTAGCTCAAGGCAGTGCTCTAAGGACTCATCATAATCTTTGCCAATTATTTGAACTTTTCCCCCATTTTTAACTACATTTTCAATTTTATTTTCAGGAACTAATTTTGATAAGCAAATGGTGGCCTCAGCTCCAAGTTTTCTTGCGGCACATGCGAGGGCTGGACCATGATTTCCACTTGAGGCTGTGGTTACTCCCTGATCTCTTTCCTTTCCAGACATAGAAAGCATTGCATTCATTGCCCCTCTAATCTTAAATGAACCAGTTTCTTGAAGAAACTCTGGCTTCAAAAGAAGATCGATACCTAATTTTTTTGAAAGAGTGGAGGGAGTTAAGATAGGTGTTTTTTTAATATATTCACCTATTCTTTCCTGCGCCTTTTCAATTTCTGTACATGTTATTTCTGGCATCTTAACCCATAACTCTTTCTCCAGAAGGATCAAAAAATGCCTTCAAGGAAGCATCCGCAAGATAATTTTTTCCTGCTATTTCAATTTTCCAATTTCCCGATTCTAACAGGTCTTTTGTTACACCTTCAGGATGGCGTATATATCCCATGCCAACCGAGCAATTCAAATTAAAGGCGTATGCGCCAGAACTAATGTAACCAACAATCTTGTCGTTTAATTTAATAGGCTCTTCATGAAAAAGTACTGCTTGGGGATCTTTTAATTTAAACATTACCAAACGTTTTTTTAGTACTTTCTGTTCTTTTTGCTTTATGAGAGCATCTTGTCCTTTAAATGGGGTTTTTTTATCTAAGCTTACAGTGAAACCAAGCCCAGCTTCGTAAGGAGTATCTTCTGGAGTAAGATCTAATTCATATTCCCTATAGGCCCGCTCACTTCGCAAATGTTCGAGTGCGTGATATCCTGCAGCTTTGAGGCCAAATGGATCACCCGCTTTCCAAATTTTGTCAAAAACATGTTGAGCGAACTCTGTTGGGATGTGTAACTCCCAACCCAATTCGCCAACATAAGTTAACCTGTTTGCAATAACTTTTGCATATCCTAATTCAATTTCTTGTGATGTTGAAAATGGAAAAGCTTCGTTATCTAAGTTTGAATTGGAAATTTCTCTAAGAATACTTCGAGAGTTGGGGCCTTGGAGAGAGAGGACCGCATATCCGGATGTTACATCCGTCAGAGTAACATTGTCTTCCCCAATGTGCCGTTCTATCCAGCTTTTATCTCTAGCATGTGTTGTTGCTGATGAGATAATTAAAAATACATGCTCATCCATTCTATTGATTGTAATATCACATTCAATTCCGCCCTTAGAGTTAAGCATATGGGTGTAAACAACTTTGCCTTTTTCAACATCAATGTTTCCAGAACACATTTTTTGAAGTGCAATGAGAGAGCCTTTGCCCTGAATTAAATGTTTTCCGAAAGAACTTTGATCGAGAAGAATCGCCGTTTTCCGTGCGGCAAAACATTCCATTTCTGTGTATTTAAACCAATTTGGCTTTGTGTGTGAATATACATTGTCAACAGATCCACCAGGTTCGGTGAACCACATTGGTCGCTCCCATCCTGCTCCTTCACCGAAGCTAGCTCCAATTGATGCCCATCTGTCATGTAAGCTGCTTTTGCGGATATTTCTAGAGGTTTCCATTTGATAGTGGGGCCAGTCTGGTTTGTAATGTAAGCCAAGGATTTCTGGAGTTCGATCTTTTAAATATTTTTTGTTAGTTTGAAAGGGGTGAAATCTAGCTATATCGACATGACTGAGGTCTAAAGTAGGCTCCCCCTCAATAATCCACTCAGCCAAAGCTCGACCGGCTCCTGCACCGAATTCTATTCCTTCCGAATTATAGCCAGCAGAGATGTAACAGCCAGGTAAAGATGGAACCGCGCCAAGCATGAACAAGAGATCTGGAGTAAAACTTTCCGGTCCATTAAAAAATTTTGCTATGCCAGCATTTTGTAAGTCTGGTAATAACTCAGAAGCTTTTGAAAAAGGTAGTTCGAAATGATCCCAATCTTCAGGTAATTCTATAAAGGGTGTGTCCTTGGGTAATTTCTCCATATCAATAGCTTTTCCCCAAGGCTCAAAGGCACCTACTAACCATTTTTGTGCGTCCTCTTTTATGTAAACATGTCCATCGGTATCCCTTAGAACTGGCAAATTTGGAGTTATTTTGTCCATTGCTTCCGTTACAATGTAAAAATGTTCTGCACCGTAAAGTGGAACATTTACTCCAAGTTGTGAAGCCAGCTCCCGAGTCCATAGGCCACAAGCCAATACAAGAGTAGCACAATGAAATCTAGCATCTTTAGTTTCAACAAGATATTCGCCTGTCGCTAATCGTTCTAACTTTTCTACACAGCTATTTTCAAAAACATCTACCCCATTTTTTTTAGCTCCCGCTACAAGGGACATTGTTGTATCTACGGGGTTAGTTTGACCGTCTTTTGGAATATATATGGCGCCCTCTAAAATGTTGGTTGCGAGGCCTGGGTAAATGTCTTTTGCTTCCTTAGGAGATATTATATGTGCGTCTATTTTAAAGCTCTTTGCCAGTGAAGCTAACCTTTTGGTTTCAAAAAACCTGTCAGCGGTTCGGCAGACCCCCAATGTACCATTTTGCTTAAATCCGGTAGCTTGGCCTGTTTCACTTTCTAATTGGGAATAGAGCTCAACATTATATTTTGCTAATTCAGTCATCGCATGAGTTGATCTTAATTGCATAATCAGTCCTGCCGCATGCCAAGTTGTGCCCGATGTCAGCTGGTGTCTTTCTAAAATTGCTATATCGGTTTTTCCTAATTTTGAAAGATGATAGGCAACGCTTGCCCCAGCAATACCGCCGCCAATGATCATGATTTCTTTATGCAGGGAATTCTTCATAGATCTATTCTTCAGCCATCATTAATAAGTTTAACCTGTGAAGCATGGCAGATATAGCGTTCCGAGTTATAAACCCAATTGCGCGAATATCATCTCTTTTGGCGGCGTTAAGCGTTTGTGAAACATCGGTTTTTATGGACTCACTTAACTCGGCTAATGTTAGTTGCTTCATGTAAAAAAACCAAACACGCACAGTTCGGTAATACATTTGATCATAGGTCTCTCTAAGTAAATCACTTGATATTAATTTACACTTAAATTCATGGAGCTGCTCGTAGCATTTGTAAAGTTCCGACTGTGACATATTATTATTGTTTAGTGTGCGTTTATTTAAAAGCTCTAAGCCTTCCAGTGAGATTGAATCTATTGGCTTTGGGTCAGCCTCTCCAATCAGGGTAGCCAGGTGTAGTCTTAATTGAATAGCATCTCGGCTTTGTGACGGAATTATTCCTGTAACAATAGTTCCAACTCCATGCTTGGTCATAACCAAACCTTCTCTCTCGAGACGTTGCATTACGGATCTAATAGGTGTTCTGCTAATTTTGAATTCTTTAGAAATGTTTTTAATATCAAGTTTACTTTCAGGAAGATAATCTAGAAGCACTATACGTCTTCTTATTTCTCGATACACAAAGTCAAAACGAGATCTCCAAGGACTAGTATCTATTAGAAAAGACTCACTAATTTCATCATCGGTATTTATTGTATCAACCTTGTTACTTAAATGATATTTTTCTTGCATAGTCTGAGCCTTCACTCATTTGAGAATCACTTAAATTCCATTATGAACTCCCCATGAGATGTATACAACTCATTTTTAATTACAAACATAAAATAAATTTTGAGAATGAAAAATTGTAAAAGAAAGAAGAATAGTAGAGAGTTTTTATTTTAAATTAAAAATTGCATGCTTTCAAAAAGTAGAGTTATATACTTCCTAAAAAAAAGATTAAGGATATGAATGTCAGACAAAGCAATAGAAATTCTTGAACGCCTGGTTTCATTTCCAAGTGTCTCTGGCTTGCCAACACATGAAATAGTCAATTACATAAAGGATTTTCTTGAGGGGCATGGATTGGACGTAATTCTTTCCTTCGATGACAAAAAGGAGCGGGCTAATGTCTTTGCAACTATTGGCCCTAAAATCGATGGGGGTGTCCTTCTGAATGGTCATACCGATGTGGTGGCTGTGGAGGGCCAAAAATGGGCTACAGATCCTTTTACTTTAACAAAGAAAAATGATTTTTTGTATGGCAGAGGTTCAGTGGACATGAAAGGATTTTTAGCTTGTGCTATGGCATCCGTACCAACTTTTCAATCCCTAAATCTAAAAAAACCAATTCATTTAGCTTTTACGTTTGATGAAGAAACTGGCGGTTTTGGAATGCCTGTTTTACTTAAAAGTCTGAAATTAGAAAAAATTTGTCCAGAGATTATTATAGTTGGAGAACCAACGGAGATGAATATAGTAACAAGTCATAAGGGTGGTGATGAAATGCGCACTGAAATAACAGGATTTGAAGTTCATTCCTGTAATCCGAGTAGGGGCGTAAGCGCAATCTCTGCAGCGATGAAAATTATTTCAAAAATAGAAGAAATTGGAAAGAGGCTGGCTAATAATCCGTATAAAGATTCCCCTTTTGATCCCCCATATGGAACTTTTAATGTCGGGACAATCGAAGGAGGGGCAGCAAGAAACGCTACCGCAGGTTGGTGTAACTTTGATTGGGAGTTTAGGCCGATGCCTGGAGAGGACAATATTCCAATTATTTCCGAAATAGAAAAATACGCTGAAGAAGTTATCCTTCCTCCAATGAAATCAATAAATAAGTCAGCCAACATCGAAATTATAACTGAGGTTTCAGTACCTTCTTTTGATGATAGGCTTTCCGAGAAGGCCGCCAATTTTGTAAGTGAAGTAACAGGTAAGAATAGTCGCGGAGTGGTCTCATTTGGTACGGATGCAGGATATTTTAGTGATGGAGGGTATTCCACAGTTGTATGTGGCCCAGGTACTATCTCCAGGGCTCATGCGCCGGATGAATACATAACGATTGATGAGATGGCTCAAGGTATGAAATTTATGAAAGATATTGCTACTAAGTTAGCGGGTTAGAAATACTTAAAGGTTTAAAAAAGGAGAGGGAAAATGGGTTTTCAAAAAGCTTTTGAAGTGTCGGAATATAAAAGAAGAATAGCTGATGTTAAGAACAGAATGGAATCTGCTGGAATTGATA
>Ga0209404_10002113_pt1 | contig 12568 bp, 11 predicted proteins | sample TroAtlMetagenome_2_FD_187447 | JGI IMG/M metagenome (GOLD analysis project Ga0209404, IMG submission 187447) | Marine eukaryotic phytoplankton communities from Atlantic Ocean - Tropical Atlantic ANT8 Metagenome (SPAdes) (version 2) | ecosystem: Environmental > Aquatic > Marine > Oceanic...
TGTCGAAGGTGATGGTGCAGCGCTGTTTATCAAGCAATACAAAGTCTTCTTTTGGAATGAAGTCGTCGTGTTCTTTTTGTATTCTTGCCTGCGCTTCTCGTTTTACTTTATTACGCTTAATCGTTGTTACAAAGTGGCGCATCTCGTGAGGGTTACTGAGTTCCAATTCTGGTACTTTTACCGGCACACCGTTGTCGTCTTTAGCGACCATAGTGAAAAAACTGTTGTTGGTGTGCTTCACTTTGTTGTTTTTAATGTTCTCAGACGTAACTTTAATACCAACCACCAAAGAAGTGTTGCCAACGTAATGCACGGTAGCATCTAGCGATAGCAATTCGCCCACTTCCACAGGCTGTAAAAACTCAACGCCATCTACCGTTACCGTTACGCAATAAGCACCAGCATGCTTACTCGCGCAGGCGTAAGCCACTTAATCCATCAGGGACAATATAACTCCCCCATGAACTTTTCCGCCAAAATTGGCAAAAGAGGGAACCATTAGCTCAGTTAAACGTGTTCTTGAAAATGCGACAGTGCGTGGGCTCATAGTTAACCTTTATATTGTTATAGTTGATGTAGTTGTAGGGTAAATTTCTTTTTAAAGTAAATAGTTTTTAGGGTAATAGTTAGGTTACTTGTTAGGTAAAACCCTACTATAGCAGTGGGAATTCAAGCATCAATATTTAATAAAAGAAGGGAACACGTTCCCTTCTTTCTTTTCTTTTTTGGGTAGCTATGACTGTAAGGGAATAAAGCGCTTATGCTATAAACGCGCTAACTTACTGGCTTTCACACACCGCGTGGGGTTTTATTTATCGCGTTAACGAGGTAATAAGCTCACGATGCTGCGGGAATTGGTTAACGAGTTCGGTTCGTTTGCCCAATTGCATATCGATATATTCGAAACCAGGCGCTACCGCTTCCCCTATAAGGCCATAACCATAAGGGCCTGTAGTTAATATCTTTGATGCTTTCCATGTGCCCCCTTTTACCACCATCTGCATTTTATGTCCTTGGGTAGGATCGGGCCCTAATACATGAGTTTCAAGGCTGCCATCTTGGTTAATGAGGTAATACGTAATGGGGTCTCCCATGTGGAAGTAATGCATGATGTCAGAGCGATTCATATGAAAATGCCCGATAGGGGATTTGGCACTTAGCAGGTAATAGATAGAGGTCATATTCACTCTATCGCCGTTTGTTGTACTTATTAGCGGCCTGTGATCTGCTTTAAAGGTTTGGCGAAAAAAGCCGCCTTCAACATGCCCGGTTAAATTGAGGGACTCGATTAGCTGTTCTGCAGTGAGTTTCTTATCTAATGACGTTGCAGCTTGCGTAGTGCTAGTAACGCTAGTACAGGCACTTAACAGGGTACACAGCAAGGTTATTGACAAAACAAAGGGCAGAACGAATTTTTGGGTTTTAATTTTAAGCATAATAGCGCCATAATTTAATACGTAGATTCGTTTTCTAGCATACCTAGATAAACAAAAAAATATTAGCTTTTTCAGGCGCCAGAAAAGTAATCACATGGCACGTGTTGGCACCGTGGCTTTTTTGGCAAAAAGAGAAGTACACAATAGAAAGGGTAGAAAAGAGAAGGCTGGTCTAGTGAATAAGGGAAAAATTTATACCTGTGGACTCTAAAAACTCACCTTGAATACGAGATTGCTGATTTCCGCGAGGTACCATGACAAAGCAGGGCGGGGCAGGCTTTGTTTCTTCAAGTTCAAACCAGAGTGTATCTAGCACGTCTTTCCCGTGGAATAAAAAGGTTTCGCCCCACGATGTGGTGTACAACACCGAGACTTCTTCAACGCTCGCCTTTTGCCTCAGCGCGTTGAAATTCACAATCGCTAAGCAGGTCGTAATGCGGGCGCTAGTGAGCAGGTTATCTCTTTGCAGCCCAGAGACTTTAATTGGCGGAAAGTAGCGGCAGATATGTTTCAATAAGTCGTTTAAATCGAGCTCGCTTACCTCTCCTGCATTGTAATCAAGATAGATGGTAGTTTTTGCGTCGATAATACGATTTGCTACGCACCACACGATTAACTCAATAGCAGAGGATGTCTGCGTTATTTTCTGATTTTGCGCTATTTTTCCCGATTTACTGAGCGTGTCTGTGGCATAGACAGTCCAAATCTCTTGCCCAGTTTTGTTTTGCTTTAATGCCACAGTTACCGTGTCGCAGTAGAGGTTTTCATCAAACGCGCGGCGTAGAAATTCAATTTTGTTAGGCTTCTTGCCATAAAAAGTACTAAGACGACGACCTAGTACGGTCATGTCTTCTTTACTCATGGTTTGTTGTTCAGCACCAAGCTGGCTTGAAATACGTCGGTAGCATTTTAAAAGAAATCGATGAATACGTCGGCTTAATTGAACCCGTTCGTAAAACGTCCATTCCTGCTGATTATCTAAGTGATAAAGGTCTTGTTTCGTCCATCCCCACTTTTTAGCATATGCCGCTATTATCTTGCGCTTAAACGTAGAGGTTTCTCCACGTTGTGGTGGTTGGCTTAGTTTGCAATTACATTTGAGGTAAAGGCACTGTTGAAGTAACAACATGTCTTCAGGCTGCCCCTCTTTTTCATAATGCTCAATAAGTTGGTCGAACATTAGCGCATAAGGGTCGATAACCGCGACTTGTCCAGGAGCTTCGGCACCTCGATGAACATGCTTTTTAAGCAAGCTACACAAGGGCTGACCGTGCTCAATATGAGCAAGATAAACTTCTAACTTTGCTATTTTCAGTACTGATTTAAACGGCGAGTCCATGGCCTTGCTTAACTGCCATATTGCAGCACCGAACAATTCACTGGCGTCGAGCCTTTCAAGGTTGCCAAGATCCATAAACCAGCTTAAATCTGGAGAGCCACCGTCTTCTAGATGACTTTTTAACGCAATATATTGCTGGTCATTGGTTTTTTCTGGCGTTAACCACCAAAAAGGTGCTTTTCCTGCTACCACAATATTAGTGGTATAAAATTCAGCTTTAAGAAATAGCGCTTGAGCTGAGCCTGCGCTTTCTCCATCGGCAATGCCAAAGTCGTTGCGTCGAATATTATCAATTTCAGACAGGAAGAAGTGCACTTCAATACCGAATTTGCTGTCTGCCCAACTTTCAATGGCCGTTAACTTTTCTTGTAGTTTATTAAGCGACGCTTCTGAGAGTTGATTGCCATCGACACACACCCAATAGTCGAAATCAGAGGTGTTAGTTTGGGCAATGGTACCAATACTTCCCATAAGGACTAACGCATCAATAGCTCGGTGCCGGGGCCACAGAGACTTGATATCAGTAAATAAATCTCGCTTATCTGGGAAGCATTGCAAAAGCGCATTTTCGACAACTTCGCGAAATGAATAATTATGAATACCAAAGGGAATTTCTTCACCTTCAATATAGCCTGGAAGATCAGGATGATTTACATGCAGTAAAAAGGGCAGTACATGAAACAACGGCTTGTGCTCAGGAGGCATAAGCATAAGTGCACGTTCTACTCTTGCCTTGTTATACCTAAGTACTCGTAACAGGCGTATTGTTAGATTCTTTTTAATTGATAGAGACTGCTGCTCTGTCATTACTGCTCTTTTGTATCGATAGTTATTTCAAAAATAGCGCGATTTTCCTTTGTATGCCTCTTATTTCTAGTGCGGCAGTGAAAAGTTGGCAATTAGCCTGCGCTTCCATTATCAAAAATTTGTGTAAACTCATTCAATCATTAATGGGCTTATCGCCATTAGTATAACTCGTTAAACTTCTCGGCATCTAAAGTATTCGCATTAAATATTAGGAGTTACTTGTGTCTAATCAAATTATCAGTGATTTAAACCAGCGCTATACCGTTAAAAAGTACGACAGTAGCAAACGTATTTCTTCAGAAGATTTAGCCATTATATTGGAAGCACTAAGGTTATCAGCGTCTTCAATAAACTCGCAGCCTTGGAAGTTTGTTGTAGTTGAAAGTGACAGTGCAAAACAGCGTCTACACGATACTTTTGCTAACAAGCACCAGTTCAACCAACTGCATGCAAAAGAAGCATCGCACACCATATTATTTGCTTACGACCCTAAGTTCACCAAAGAAAAATTTGTTAAGCGTGTTGATGCAGAAGTGGCGTCTGGTCACTTACCAGAAGCAATGCGTGACTCATTTATGGGCGCTTACGCTTTTGCAGAAGCCAATACGGATGAGAATGGCTACAACGGCGCATGGACTAAAGCACAGGTTTATCTAGCATTTGGAAACTTGCTTCACACATTAGCCCGCTTGGGTATAGCATCTACACCGATGGAAGGCGTAGATGCTGACTTGATTGGTGAGTTGTTTAGCGAAGAACTTGACGGTCATATTTGTGAAGTGGCGCTAGCACTTGGCTATGCCGACGAAGAGCAAGACTGGAACCACGGTTTACCCAAGGCTCGTTTGCCAATGGAAGATGTCATTACCGTAGTGTAGTGACGTTAGTCCTGCGCTCTAGCGAGTGCTTCGCTCCATAACGTCACCTTATTACGGCCTAACGATTTCGACTTAAATAGCGCGAGATCTGCTTGGTCTATAAGTTCAGATGGCGTTTTCGCATCAAAGCGAATAGATGATACGCCTAGGCTACAGGTCACCGCGATATCATCAAAGCGACAAACTTGAATGGTTTCTCGCAAATTTTCAGCTATGCGCATAGCTTGGTGAGAGGAGGTATCTGGCAATACAATACAGAACTCCTCTCCACCGAATCGTGCAACCACATCGTTTTGGCGAACGCAGCTTTGCAAGGTATTAGCAACCCCGCGAAGTACCGAGTCACCTATGGTATGCCCGTAATTATCATTGATAGATTTAAAGTAGTCGATGTCTACCATTATTACGCAGTAGTCTTCTGGCTGTGGATTTCTTGCAAAATCCCGTTTCATCAAATCAAACAAAACACGGCGATTAAAGCTGTTCGTTAATGGATCGCGTGTGGCTAAGTAGCCCAGCTCTTGGTTGCGTTGTTTCGATACCATAAACCTGCGATAAATAAGCAGTACCAGTATTAAGCAAACGGCTAACAATAATGCTAAAGCGACACTGGCATATCTGTTTTTAGTCAGTTCTAATTCTGAAATAGTTGTGGCCTGTTGAGCTATCTCAATTTCATTGTTCTTTCTAGCCAATTCGAGCTTATCGAGTTTGGTTTTTTCTCGCAGAGTTTCTAATTCTATTTCTAGTCTTAAAGAGTGTAGTTTAGCTTTTTCAAGCGCGAGTTCGTTGTTATTAATGTCTTCTTGAATAACTTCGCTCATGGCAATTTCTTGTTCAGCGTATTGTAAAGATGCTTCTGTATTGCCTCTGTTTTTCTCTGCTAAACGTAAATAACGATAACTCTCTAACATAAAGGCCTTGTAGCCATTCTTGTGTGCTAATGTTGCGGCGGTTTTTAACAGCGCTATGGCCTCTTCCATATCAGTGTCAAAAAGCATAGTAGCGAATGGAATAAGGGTTTTAATTTGGTAAAAGTCACTTTCTATCTCTGTGGCTAAAGCCAATGATTCTTTATAGTAATTGAGCGCGTTTGAAACGTTATTTTCGTCTCGTTGAATGTTCGCCAATATTCGCTGGGTTATTGATTGTTTTGCCTTGTCGTTGCTTTTTCGATAAATAATATCTGCTTTTTTCGCTAACGTTTTTGCCGATGCGTAGTCACCCTTTTTCCAATCAATAATCGCGCTTTCTCGAAGCGCGGTAGCAAGGGTTTTGGGCTCTACTTTTTCCTCTGGCAAGCTAATAGACAGCATGTAAAACGAACGGGCTTGGTCGAACTGTTCTAATCTAAAATAAATATGACCTATCTGGTTCGACGTTTTAGCAATGCCCGTTGTATTATTAACTTTCTTATAATATTGATGAGCCTGGTGAACGTGCTTTAAAGACTGTTCATAGCGACCAATGTGGCGGTAAATAATTCCCGCTCCCATTAATGCTTTAGCACGGCCTTTAGCATCATCTATTTGCCCGTGAAGAGCCAAACTTCGTAATGCATAGTCTAGTGCAAGCACTAAGTTCCCTAGGTATCGCTCCGCTTCAGCCAATGTGTTGAGGGTACGCGCCATAGACTTTACTTCATTTAAATCAGTAAATACGGTTAATGCTGTTTGGTAATGTTTGGCGGTTTTTTCTCGGTTCTCTAATCGCTTGTAGGCCTCTGCAATTCTTACGTGGGTTCTTGCGTTTAGCTTTTGAATGTGACTTTCGTTGGCGGTGAGGTATTCAATGGCCATCAAGTATTGTACTACCGCAATAGAGTATTGAGCTTTTGCGAAATGATAATCGCCCTTGGCGCTTAATGTGATGGCAATCGGTAAAGACTCACCGTATTGAAAAGCTAAAGGTACCAGCGTTGTAATAGCGTTTTGTGCTTTGGTGAATTGTTTATCTTTCACCAATACATCGATATAGCCCACATACGACAATATGTAATTTTCCGTATCTTTGAGCTTTTCGAATATGGCTGACGCGGCAAAAAAATGCTGCTGTGAAGTTTTATTTTGATCGGTTCGACTCGTTAATTTTCCAAGTAGAAAGTGCGCTTGTGCAGTAGTGCTGAAGTCGTCTATTTCTTGTGAAATTTTTAAGGCTTGATTAGCCCATATAATACTGCGTTTTGGTGAGGAATCTTGTGCTAATTGTGCTTTTGAAAGGATTGCATCAGCGCGCTGCAATGAAGCTTGATCCTGAGAAGGCAAGGGGCTAGCCTGCTGCGCACGGGCAGTAGTAAGCACAATCAACAACAGTATGAAAACAAAAAAGCGCATTGACTATGGGTTCGGGTTAAAACAACTGAATGTACAAAGTATAAATGCTCACGCTTTGTACTAATAGAGTGAATGTGGTGCTATCAAAGGTCAAATAGTATAAGGCGTTGTATAATAAATAATCTATTATTGCTTTTATTGTTGTCTATTGCTTTAACTGCCCCCACCTACACTACAAACGAAGCCACTAAGTCGTTTAGCTAAGCCACTTAACTATGCCACTTAACTAGGGGCCACTTAACTAGGGGCCATTTAACTAAGGATACTATTTCAATGAGCCGACACTTTGACAACGCTGAAGGATTATGTGAACAGAAAGATAAAGCCACTGAAGGCTTTGTTTTCAACCAAACCATGTTGCGTATTGCCGACCCTGCACGCTCAATCGATTTTTACACGCGAGTAATGGGCATGACATTGTTAAAGCGCCTTGATTTTGAAGAGATGAAATTTAGTCTTTATTTCTTAGCAGCGGGTGATGATTTTTCTGATATTAGCGATGACGATAGTGAGCGTACCGCCCAAACTTTTGGGAGGCCAGCTATGCTAGAACTCACTCACAATTGGGGCGATACCGCAGATAGTGTTCACTATCATAATGGCAATAGTGAACCAAAAGGCTTTGGTCATATTGGCTTTCACGTGCCGAATCTAGACTCTGCATGTGAAAGATTTGAAGCGCTAGATGTTCCTTTCCAAAAACGCCCTAACGATGGTTCGATGAAAGGTATCGCATTTATTAGAGATCCAGATGATTACTGGATTGAAATTTTCGACGCTAAGCAAACGGCAAAGGTATGCGCCCCGCACTTGACCAAGTAATGCAAGACGCGCCATTTTTGTAGAACCAAGCTTAGTCAGCGTAGCCCCATGGTGCTGCAGGTACGGGTATTGATTGGGTTAAATCAAAATCTACCCGGAATTCTCTGCCTTCTCTAATCAATCGGTAGGTAAAGGTTTCCGGGTAAATAAACATTTGCCAAATATTGGAGCTTGATTGGGGAATGCCACTTTTAGCAAACAAAGCTTTAGAGTAGGCATCGGCGGGGAAGGATTGAACCTGCGGCCAACCAGCATCGAGGGTATGACCCCCGTACATTGTCGATTCCGAATAGCTACCATCTTCATGGCGATGATCATGCTTAAGCGATAGTCCAGAGCCCGTTTTAGTGATGATCCACGTTCTAGACGCATTGTCGCCTACATGAAAGGGAATGTGCAATACATCGTCTGTACAGTGGCGAACATGCATGACCAGAGGTTTATCTGCCATGCTGCTAGAAGGCTGGTTATCAACCGTTATTTTCCCAGCAAACGCTTTTCCACATAGCGCGCGTATACTGTCAAAAAAGCTATCGTGGCTGGCAATCGACACTAGCGGAGCTGGCTGAACAATAGGTTCAGCGCTAGAATTCTGTGCGGCCATCAGCACTGGCACTGGTGTAGATACTAGCGCTAAGGTGCCTATAACCACTAATCGGGGGGCTACTTGAAGCAGTGTTGAGCTAATCTTCATGCGTTATCTTCTTCTTCTTATTATTATTAATTAGTTGCTCCAGTTTCTTGGTACTAATTGAACAGCACCTTCAACAACTTTCATGTCTAGCGGTACTTTACTCAATAGTGCCACTTTAGGATTATTCATATCTAATTTATAAACAGGGTTAGCAGCCAGAAAAGCGTTAAGTAAGTTCATCACTTCGTTGTTTAAAGGCTTTAAGTTTCCTTTGTAGTTACCCGCTTCTACACTTGAATCTAACAAATTAAGATTGCGGAGAAATACGGCTTTTTGCTCACTGTCATAATAAGGGCTGCCTTCAATCTGAAAGGTCAAGCGTACAGGGTATTTGAACGCGAAGGCGTTAATTTCTGCGCCTGTGTCTAAACCAAGGGATATAACATCGCGATTATCAGGACCGATATTTACATTTATGTCGTTCACATTCAGCTGTACGGGCAAGCCCATAAGATTAACGTTTTCAGTTAAATTCGGCATTTGCTTGTTAAGCAATGATTGAACTTCAGCATTTGAAAAAGAGAAAACCGCTATGCCGTTCGTGCTTGCACATCCGGTAAGAAAAAGGGTGATAGCAAAGAGTATAACTTTCATAAAAAACCTTCTGTATAGAGTTTATAGCCTGCAATGAATACAAGAAAAAATCTCGTAACAAGCAAGCTAATTACTCCCATTATGCCATTTGCCTCACATAAATGACGTTTATTTTGCTGGAAAGGCTTCAAGTAAATTGGCCACTAACTCGCCTAGTTTATTTTGTATAGTGACGGAATCGGTAGACTCTACCTCTACACTGCCTACTGCACTGTAAATAAACGTATCGCCACGTACCACATCAATTTGAAGATTTTGATATTGCGTCACGCGTTCACCAATAGGTACGCTGAATATACTGCCAAGGGAAATACCACCAGAACGCCCAAATACACCCGTGCCTAACCCTAGGTTTAACCTGGTGTCATTTTCTTCACTGGCAGTTGAAGGAAGGAAACCTACCAGTACATCTGCACCTTCTTCAGGCGAGGGCTTGAGACCTTTGGCGATAAGCGCTCGGCTAATCGCCGATGTGAGTTGGCTTTCTATTTCGGGGTTCAAGCTATTAAGTGGCGGTCGAACAAAAAACGTATTAATGTCAGCAAAATTCTGGCTTTCATCAATATTAATTTGCGGGCCCTTGTTAGCACAGCCTGCTAAAAAGCTTAAAGCCACTAAGGCAAAAAGCATGTAAAAGGGTTTTCTTACTATATGTTTACTTTTATTTGTTGGTGTCATAAGTACGCCGAGTAAAAAACTGCTGTAGTGGTTTAAAGTTGAAAACCACCAATTAGGATCGATTTATTATCGTAAATAACGCAAATTGAACACTAAGCCTCATCAATTCACGTAAACCCGTGGTTTTAATTCGCGGTCTATTAGCCATTGCGATAAACTACACCATAATAAATGAGCCCCTTCTAGATTAAGACGAAAAACCATGATCCACAATGATGTTCTACGACGCCTACGCTTTGCTTTGGCAATTAACGATACCGCTGCTATTGGTATTTTCAAGTTAGTAGACTACGACATGGATGTAGACTACCTTCATTCAATTATGAAAAAAGAAGGTGAAGAGGGCTATTTGCCTTGCAGAGATAAAATTATCTCTTTGTTCCTAGACGGCTTAATTATTAAAAGACGAGGCAAGCAAGAAGGTGTTGAGCCTGTTATTTTAAAATCCGGTGAGCGTTTAAGTAACAACGAAGTGCTTCGAAAAATTCGTATTGCTATGAGCTACAAAGACGAAGATATGATTAACGCGCTTCAAATGGCGGATTTTAGATTAAGCAAAAACGAGCTTTCAGCTTTTTTTAGAAAACCAGATCACAGAAACTATAAAGTGGCTGGCGACCAAGTAGTGCGTAACTTATTACAGGGCATGGTGAAGAAGTATCGCCCTGATGCGAAAAAATCAGCACATACAAAAGAGCAAGTACGCGAGAACGTAAAAGCGGATATTCAGGCGAAAAAAGCCAAAGAGAAAGCAAATAAGCCAAGTTCAGTGTGGGGTAAAACCTCTTAATCGCGAACTGATAACTAATGGGCGTTACGCTTTGCACCGTGTTAAGTGTGCAAAAGTATGAATATTCAAACTATGCGTAACGCTATTTTCTTTGGCAACACACTATATTAAACCTGCATGCCACATTCCTCGCCGCTTACGCAATATCAAGCACTAGTCGATTCGGGTAAGCTTCAAAAAGATCCCTCTCAGCAACACGCCATAGCATTACTACAGCAGCTGTACCTTTCATTACAGCAGGCTCAAGAAAACGCTTCTCATAAAAGTACGCAACCACAAAGTAAAGGTATATATCTGTGGGGCAAAGTAGGGCGGGGCAAAACCTTTCTAATGGACTTGCTAGACGAGAGTTTGCCAAGCACCTTATGCAAACGGCAACACTTCCATCATTTTATGCAGGACGTGCATAAGCGTCTCACTGAACTGTCTGGAAAATCAGAGCCCTTGCGCCACATTGCGAAGCAGCTAAGTAAGCAATACAAGGTGTTGTGTTTCGATGAGTTCTTTGTGTCAGATATTGGCGATGCCATGTTACTAGGTAACTTAATGCAATACATGTTTGAACTTAACATGGTGGTGGTGTGTACCAGCAATTGTGCACCAAACGAGCTTTATCGAAATGGTTTGCAGCGCGCACGCTTTTTGCCTGCTATTGCGGCAATTGAAGCTCATTTAAACGTACTGCATCTAGATGGAAAACAAGACCATAGAAAGCGTGCGCTCACTTACATTCAACGTTATTTCGAATTACCTAAGCCATTGCAAGCGCAGGCGGCATTGCATCAAACTCTACTTCGTCAGTTTGAATTAACATTTAATAGTTCGCCTTCTAGTATAACCATGTTAGGGCGAACTATTGATATCATCGCCGAAAGTGATGCGGATACAAATAACTCAGGCATAAGCCATAAGGCGGTTTGTTTCAATTTTTCGGCATTGTGTGAAGGGCCTCGAAGCCACTTTGATTATGTAGAATTAGCCAAGTTGTACAAAACCATTTTAGTGTTCAACGTGCCACCTATGAGTGGCCAGGCATACGAGCGAATTAAGGCACGGGGCACAGAAGATAACGGCTCGAATATTAACATCGCCTCTGCCGAAACCGGCGAGCGGGAAGTGGTTTTAGCACCCATGGATGATGCATTACGTCGATTTATTGCATTGGTAGATGAATGTTACGACAGTAAAACTAACTTGGTAATAACGTCTTACGTGCCTCAGGATGAGATTTATACCAGTGGCTCGCTTATGTTTGAATTTGAACGCACTAAAAGCCGATTGGTAGAGATGGCATCAGTAGAATATTTACAACAAGTGTCGAGCTAGTGCTGTCGCACAAACGCCTTAGTTTACTTTTTGATTGGTTAGCAATAGTGCAAGTGTTTGCATTCGTTTATGCAATTGTACAAAAGACTAAAATTTAGTAAAAATGACGATTCAGTAGTGTTGATGAAAATTGTTGAAATCTGTGAGTTAGGTATTTTTTATTTAAGTTATTGATTATTAAGAGTTAAAAATGTTGGCATCCAGGTTGCAAAATTAACTTCGACTTAACCTAAAGGATGACAATGATGAACACTTTTACTAAAACACTAGCTACAATTACACTTTCTTTATCTACTATTGGCATGGCAAACGCAGCAGATTCATTATTTGCAGCAGACGATTCAGTGTCTTCTAAATTATGTGTTGTTGCAGCACAAGGCAGTAAAATTCAACTGCACAAATCGATTAAAGATTCTGGTTTGAGCAAAAGCTATATTGCTGAAAATGTTACTTGTAATGATCAAAATATCTTAGCCTTTGTGCAAGATTATGCGGAAGACCCAGATAAAATGAATAACGTGCTAACTAACGGTAAATTTAATACCAACGTTGAAATTATCGATTTGGCTGCAGCAAATACAAAAAAGTAGTTATTTGGTAAATTGAAGCCTGAGCATGGAGTTTTCGTTTACATTGTTGTTGCTCAGCACATAATCTAAAAAAGGTGGCCATGGCCACCTTTTTGCTGTTTTAAATATAGCTTCCGATACCTAGTATCTTACTTACTAGAATGTAGGCCAAATTGGCTTACATACTTTTAAGTGCATCAATAATATCTTGCGGCTCTGAACGAGTTCTATAATCAACATCCACATAACGCCAGGTTACGTCGCCATTTTGATTGAGCACAAAGGTTGCTGGAATAGGCAGA
>Ga0209404_10002115_pt1 | contig 12552 bp, 20 predicted proteins | sample TroAtlMetagenome_2_FD_187447 | JGI IMG/M metagenome (GOLD analysis project Ga0209404, IMG submission 187447) | Marine eukaryotic phytoplankton communities from Atlantic Ocean - Tropical Atlantic ANT8 Metagenome (SPAdes) (version 2) | ecosystem: Environmental > Aquatic > Marine > Oceanic...
AAACTGATCCTCCATGAACTCTCTACGATGCTCATCCTTATCACAGTTTATCCATAGAACTGGAGCAAATCCCTGCAACTTATATGCAGACTTATTTTTATCTAGTGCGAAGTTTGACATAATCTAAGTTGTTGTAATACTCTTTAAGTTCCTCACGATTCATTTCTTGGATTTTTTCGTAGAGGGTTTTGTTTTTTTCGATATACGGGTTCGTAAACCACGAGTTGGCAGTACGAGCATGTTCAAGGTGATAAACAAAAGCATCAAGTCTGCCAACGTTATAACCCATAGTATTGAATCGATACCACCTTTCGTTATCTTCATAACCGTAGGCAATAAAATGCTCGTTCTCTAAACCTCCCTCTATATATTTCTCACGGCTAAAGAACTGACAAAACCCATACTTGGCATCATAAACTTTAGATTTCTCATGTAATATAGAGAGGTTATAATCTCCGTTGATGAAGTTTGAAACTAATTCATCATCAGCAAAGATTTGATACTGCCAATCCCCATCACCATAAGGATAAACAACGTCACTATTACCCTCTAAAATGTCCTTCTCTGCTTGTTGATAGGACTCTAAGGGCAAAAGTATATCACAGTCATAATTAACAACTACAGGCGTTTCTGCCATCATTGTCATGTCATTTAATATCTTAGTACGATGAAAGATTTCATCCTTACTTTGTTCAAAGACATGCTTCAATCTGTTTGCCTTGTCACCTACACATTCTTGTATCTGTGGTAAAGCTGTGGCACGAAAAGTAGATGCTGTATCAACCTCTTTAATGATAACCTTAGCATCAGTCTTGTCAAGGATATAACAAGTAGACACAATTACATTACGTAACCTATCAGTTGTTTCTATCCTTAAAGGAACAATAAAAGTAGTGTTCTCAATCATATCTTAATCCACCTCCGAGGAAATAAATCAGACACATCATGATCCTTAGTATATCCAGTGATACCAAACCACTGCTTAGGATATACAACATCCTTATCTTCTGCTTCAGATAACCAAGCAGGCCACCAACTGAATGTACTGTTAGCAATAATGAATCCAGTACATAAAGACATCAAACACATATCAACATAAGGACTATTACCTTCTGCAATAAGGAACCTATCAGGTTGGAATAACTTTTGTTTGTTACACCACTCAGTATCATCAGAAAAGATAATTACCTCACGGTGCTTCTCAAACCTCTTAAGTGCTTCCTCATAATATTCTAGTCCTTGATTATAATGATTCTCTACGTTAGTAATAAAATCTCCTCTACGGATATGAAGAGCAATAGCATCTTCTGTCTTACCCATCATATCTTTACAAGGTTCTAAGATTTCTTTACGGAAAGTAAAGTCCTTACGTATCTCATCCCTAATATGATTGAAGTACTTTGGTGTCTGATAATATCCTACTAGTGATGCATTGTCTGGGCAAGTATTAAAAAGTTCCTCACTAAATTGAAAATGAGGTTCCTGTATATACTGCTGAGTATCTAATACACCTCTTTGAACATCAATATTAAATGGGTTAAACAACTCTGTGTATAGTTTATTACCCAGAGAATCAACCACTACATCTTCATTGTTAGCAACCATGTAATCAAACCCACGGTTACGTGCTATCCCTTTCAGAGATGCATACTGAAACATCTGGTTACCCAGTTGTCCCATACGTCCAAGATGATTAAAGCCCAGCATCAGTTTCCAGTCTCCGTAAATGTTTCGGTAATCCATCCCTCTGGGAGGATGTCTGAAAGATCATTATGGGATAATCTATCCCCAAACCAGGGATTGGGAGCGATAACTTTATGATCTTTATCTTTTTGTAACCAGGCACCCCACCAAGAAAGCGTACTATTAGATATTATAGCATCTGTACAGAGAGACATCAAGCATAAGTCAACATATGGAATTGCAGATTTCTTTGTAGTACCATCACCTTCTAAGCATTCATGATCATAATATTCAACACCATCTGAAATATAAAATCTATCATCATCAAAGAAAGGTTCGTTCTTACACCATGTAGGATCATCACTAATAACTAAACACTCCTCAGTAGGGAAGTACTTATCAAGTACCCTCTTATAATACTCTACTCTAGGCATAGGATAGAAGTCTGGTCTGCCTACGTTGTCACCTCTACGAACGTGAAGGAATACAACCCTACCACCAGCAAACTGCTTCATAAACTTCCTGCAGGGCTTCATTATGTCTGCATTAAATGCGAAGTCCTTACGAATCTTATTTTCAATATGCTTAAAATATTTTTCAGTCTGTCTATATCCATCCACATTCACATTATCAGGGAAAGAATCAAACTGTTCTTTATCAAACGCAAAGGTACTTTCATTAAGTGTTTGAAAATTCTCAGGAACATATCCTATATGATCCTCAGCACCTGACATCTTAAAGCAATCAAACAAACCATAGTTTGCTGACTTATATGTGTCTGATGGTGGAACACACCAGTCATACTTATGCTTTGCTGCTATCCCTCTTAGGGATGCATACTGGAACATCTGGTTACCAAATCTTCCATTGTCTCCAAGTCTGTTGTAACCAATCATGTTGCATCAAATATAGAATGTTTTGAAGTACCTGCATTATCATTAGATATATTTCCTATTCCAGTTTCTTCAGTCTCTTCTAAATCATAAGTCCAATCTTCTATCACAGTATTAGCAAGCATCCTATCACTAAGGAGATCCATTTGTTCTCTTGCTACCTCTTCACTCTCTGCATCAAACCAGAAGTCTATTGCCTTACCAATCCTTAATAGATGTGGTTGAAGTTTGGGAGCAATTCTATTGACATTATTCATGACTGCATTACCAGCAGCATCTGATACAGAACCTCTTAACCTAACAAAAACTAATGCTTTGAATCTCATTTTGATTCCACACTCACAAGGGATGTATCAAACTTACCATCAGCATCAGTATAGACTGTGTTAAGTGTAGCATGTGGGAAGTTATCCCTAGCAACAGATAAACCATTTCCATATAGAGCAGCAAGATAACTCATAGAACTATTAGACAATACTCTTATATCACATTTTATCATATGATAGAGAGATGTCAATGGATGTTCATTAATATGAAGATGAACATTGTATCCTTGGTTCAAGAAGTTATCAAACCATTCCTCTTGTCCCTGTGAATAGATATGAAACTCTTTATCAAATTGAAATGTCTCATCAATGCCATTCATTAAGTTAAGGAAATACTTTTCCTTGGGACTACCAGGTTCATAATATTCTCTAGTAGGTGAATGATCATTATCCCTATCAGGCATAAAGTTTCTAATATGCATTGACACATTCAACTTATTAGTATCAATATATTCCTTAGAAGGATCGAATCTAATATAAGGAACCAAATTTTTAAAGATATTTTCTTTACCCCACCATTTAATATTAGTATCAGCCCAAGGCATCAAAGCAAAATTATTAATCTCAATAATCTTATCTTCTTTACTATTCTGATACTTCTCTACAAACTCTTCAAACTCTGGAGTAAAGTTATCAAACTTAACCACCTCAGCATCTATCTCTACACGATTAGGGAAGTTAAAGAACTCAGTACATTCTTTACAGAATTCTTCCTGAGTACCATACCCTTGATAGTGTTGGAGATTAGTAAAATCTTTACCTATAAACCTTGCACCAATAATTGCTTGAGACAAATTGTATGCATGTATTTGGTACTGTGCCATAGCACCAATACCTTCTGTGTTCTTACCGTCAGCAGGAGTGTAAATATAAAGCATTAGAGATTCACCTTGTATGCATCATTAGGGATTTGTTCTTCAGTGTAAATGAATTTAAACTGGCCAGGCCATGTATATACTAAGTCATCATACACCCTTTCTACCACTTCTGGCAACTCCAAAGCAACAACTTTATATCCTCTCTTTAATAATTCTTTAAACAAACGGTACTGCTGACTCTCTTCTATTATATCAGTACCTTTCTTATAGGTAATACAATCCATATAGAATGGAACCTTTTTATCCTTATGCTTATTACACAAGGTATCTGCTAAGAAAGTAGCATGTTCATTATTAAATGCATCAACAGTTAATCCAATGTTGTTTTCAAGTCCAACTCTTTCTGCAGCATGAGCAAAAGCACGATTGTCTCTTGGTAAGCACGGACCACCAAACCCAAATCCATAACCCAAAAACTTAGAACCAACTCTACTGTCTGCACCTATAGCACCCAGTACGTTATCTATCTCATCACCTAAACCAAACTTTGTCATCACCTCACCAACCTGATTAGCATAACTAATCTTCAATGTAAGATAGCAATTCAAAGCAATCTTTGTCAGTTCAGCAGCAGTCAAAGACATGAAGTTCATTCTAGGTTCCATCTCTGGACCCTGAATACGATAATAAAGATCAACAATATCCTTATCATACTCACCACCAACTAATACCATATCAGCTTTGAGTAACCCTTTAACAATGGCACCCTGTGCTATAAACTCTGGGTTATAATACACCTTCATACCAGGCAATTGCTCTGCAAACTTATCACAATCTCCTGGGTTAGTAGTACACCCAACAACAAATGTCTTTCTATCAGTGAAAATTAATGGAGTATCTAATATATCATCAACAACCTTTTGAACTGCACTCACATCATAACTACCATCTGTAAGAGAAGGAGTAGCAACAAATGTGTATATGATATCAGATTCCTTAATAACTTCCTCATTAGAAGTAGTTGCTACTATATCAGATTGTTTAAGTAATTCCTCTACCAGTGGTTCATTAGTACTAATCGTCTTCTCTTGGAGATTTTTTATATAATCACTCCTAACATCAGATACAATAACCTTATACCCTGCTCTATCAGCAAGTAATGCAAAGCAGATACCTAATCTACCTGCACCTATAACACCTATAGTTTGTCTAGGTTCTACAAAATTATCCAAGTCATCAAGATTAGCGATTGGTGTCATAATGTTTCTCCAGTGTGAATGTAGGAATTGGTTCCATCTTATGCTTATTCTTTCTATTATATTCGTCAAGTATATCTACAGCAGGCCCTGTACCATGCTCCATTGCTTCCTCTAACTGCTCATAGGATGCTCCTAATTGTCCTTCATCTGTTCTACCATCTTCCCACAAACCATCCGTTGGAATGGCATCTACGATACGCTCATCAACACCTAAATGTTTTCCGAGTTCCCAGACTTGGGTTTTATAGATGTCAGCAATTGGTGCAATGTCAACGCCACCGTCACCATACTTAGTAAAGAAACCCACACCATAATCTTCTACCTTGTTACCTGTACCAACAACAATACCCCCAACAGATCCTGCAACCTGATAGAGAGTAACCATTCTAAGACGAGACTTTGTATTTGCATTAGCAAGTTCATTACCTGTAAAAGTACTATCCACATGAAACATTAAAGTCTCATAAGTTTCAGATAAATCAACATTAACAAGAGTCACATTAGAATACTTCTCAACTAATTGATAAGCATGTAAATCTGATAACTCTGTATTACCATCTTTAGAATTAAGAGGCATAGTTAAGACATAGGTGGGAAGTCCTGTCTTAGCACAAAGAGTAGATACCACAGCAGAATCAATTCCACCTGATACTCCTACCACAAATGCTTTAATAGCATACATGTAGTAGTAATCTTTCAACCACCTATCAATGTCAAATGCGAGTTTGTCGTAATTCATTTTTTGCGTTTGGGTACTTGGATTGTCCATGATGGAGATACCAAATCAACCATCTCAAAGTTCTTCTTAAACTCTTTCTCTCTTGCCTTCTTCTCTTTCTCCATTGTTATGTCAAGAGATTCAATAGTTGTAGAACCATATTCAGGTATAGTAAATCCAAAGGATTTGCATTCCTCATCATCTGATAAGTCAATGTTACACTCCTCAGCATACTCCCAAATAGCAGTATCAACCTGACTAAAAAGAGAATCAAAAGTCATTCTCTTTCTTAAATCGCCAGCGATGTTGTCCACATGTTCATCATCCAATTCCCTTCCACAGGGTCTGTCCTTTACCAGTTGGTTAAGGTTGATGATGATTTTGCAATCATTGTAAATGCTCATTTTTTACTTGATCAATGAGGTCAAAGTCAGGTGCATATAGCTCCTTAACCTTAGCACGTATAATGTCAGTATAGAATGAACTGTAATATTTTGTAAGAGGTGACTTACCCAAGTCCCACCACTGCTTCACAGTCCACTCATAGAAAGGTCCATCAATATCTTCCTTCTCTCCTACTCTACCTGCCTTTGCTAAGGCCTCTGGACTAAGATCAAGTTCTACACCCAATTCCCTAGCAGGTACCTCATATGCATGTGGTAAATCTTCAAGTAATACGACATCATCAAACCTTATTTCATTATTAGAACTAAAGAAAAACCTAGTTTGATATGCAAAGTGTGGATCAAACCACTGGTATAAATCTAGATTAGATAATACATCAAAAACAAAATCTTGGAATGTATAATCTAACAAACTCTTATTAGGATCCAAAGGAAGACGATAACATCCAGGACCAGTATGTGTTAGATAATTCTTATAAACTTCTGCACGTGAATTAATATCTTCGTAAGGATCTGGAACATCAATCCAGGGAACCCATCTTTCTCTTTTAACATCAGCAAGATGTCTTACATCTATGTCCACAATCTTGTTGAGGAACATACTAACAACACGATTAAAAGGATCTCTCATCTGGAGAAACTTATAATCACTGTCTGGTACAAGGACATTCTGCCATGTACTCTCTGCAAGAATAATACCCGACTTCGGGCTACACCAACAATGCTTACCTACCTGTTGCATAATGAATAATAATGTGTTTTATTTAGAGATAAATTTTCGGACCTCTTCAGCAACTCTGTCCGTAGCATTATGGAATTTCTTACCTCGCTGGTAGTTATCTTCTACCGCTTCTAGTTTAGCATCATACATGTCAGGTGTCAATGAATTTATCAAGTCTTCCATCTCTTCTATGGTATGGAAATGTAATATACCATCCATATTAAAGTAATCACCCACGTTAGGACAACCCCAATAAAGAGGGATAGTCTTAGTCTCAAAGCAGTCTAGTAACTTCTCTGAGAAATAATTATTAATCTCACTATTCTCTAAGGAGATAGTAAACTTAGCATTCTCTAGTGCAACATTCTTATTAGGAATAGATGGTGGTGTTCTCTTCTTCCATACTTCAAAATCATTTATCTCATCATACTCTTCCAAAGCATACCATATCTCCTGACGTAACTTATGTCCTTCACACCACCCCTTATTAGTAGTGAGATAACTAATCTGGTTACGCTTATCAATCTTAGCATCGTTGATCCAACAGTTAGACCAGTTAAAGAGTTGTGCATTCTCAAGTTCTTCTACTAACCACTCACGATAAGTAAGGATTAAATCAAACTCAGAAGCAGCCTTTCTAACTAAATCATCAAAAGGATGGACACAAGGAGGTTCAACTACTACTAGAACCTTAACATCAGCATCTAAATCCTTCTCTAAAGTATCAAAGGAAACACTAACTTTTTTTTCAAACTCAGTCTCTAATGATAACTGAGTTGGGCCGTGGCAAGAAGAGTTCTTAAACATTGTTCATCCAGAATTCAATCATTTCATCAAGCATACTATCAAAAGTATACTCAGGTTCCCATCCTAGTTCTTCACGGATAGGTGTGGAGTCACCCTTAAGAAACTTAAGTTCTTCAGGACGCATAAACTTAGGGTTCTGAGTTACATAATCTTTGTAATTCATACCAAGTTTATCAAAGGTATATCTACAGAAGTCACGAACTGTATGCGTGTCACCTGTAGAGATAATATAATCCTTAGGTTCATCATTATTCATAATCATATGCATACCACGCACATAATCCTTAGAATGTCCCCAGTCTCTACTAGAATCAAGGTTGCCTAGTTCTAATCCATTACGCAACCCTTTATGAATCTGTACAGCAGTCTTAACTACCTTGTTGGTGACGAAGTTTGAACCTCTTCTAGGGGACTCATGGTTGAATAAGATTCCATTGACGTAGTGCTTGTTGTAACCAGCACGATAGTGGCGAACAAGGTTATAAGCAAGAACTTTTGAACAACCATAAGGAGAAACAGGGTGCATAGGAGTAGTTATCCTTTGGCATCCATCCTCATCGATAGAATTACCAAACATCTCAGAAGAACTTGCCTGGTAGAACTTAGCATTAGGTTGAAGAACCCTGCATAGTTCTAACATATTCAATACACCAAGACTATTTGTCTTAATAGTAAAAGATGGCATGTCAGTACTGATACGTACATGACTCATGGCAGCGAGATTGTATATCTCATCAAACTCATTCTCTTGAAGAATGCGAACCAATGATAGTTCATCAGTCAAATCACCATAGTGAGTAATGACATCCAGTTCTCTTATCCTTGCATCTTGATTCTCTGCAACAGAGTGACGACGAAGGATACCATGAACTTCGTATCCAAGACTTAGAAGATACTCAGAGAGATAACTTCCATCTTGTCCACTGATTCCAGTAATAAGGGCCTTCTTCATTTAAATACATCCATAGTTCTAAGGTCAGGATAGTCACTGTCAGTCCAAATCTTTGGTTCTGATACAACTGCTTCTTCAAACTTATCTAATCCTGTCTGTGCTGCTTCAGGTGTCATATAATAATGATACCCCACAGTTTTGATGTTCTGTTCTCTCCAAGGAATGTCCCTACTATTTCTACCATCATACACCATTTCCGATAACATTTCAAATGCTTCTTTATTATCAGTAAGAATCATACCACCCCTACCTATCTTAAGATGTTTCTGGAATTGGAAACTCAAACACATATGAGTACTAGGTATGTAACCACCCAACTTCCATAGAACAGCAGCATCATATACATTTGTATTACCAATCTGGTAATAGTCTACCCACTCCTCTTCTTTCCAAGTCCATCTCAATCCTAATTTAGAACCTAAAAAAGGGATAGAAGGATAGGTATGTGTAGGAAAGGTTACTTCATAAGGATCCTCATAACGTAAACACAATTCTACTGCATGTGTACAAGAATCAGTTGCTATAGCATAAGGTGCTCCAAAGAATGATGCAACCTTATCCTCTAGTTTAGTAACGACTTCAAACCCCATTGTAGGCCTCCAAATTTAAACTCACTAGCGTACCATTCTCCTTATCCATATGAGGATAATATGCTTGAGAATGGTCATCGTATTTACCATGCTCAACCTCACGCCAATCCCACGGTTTCACACCCTCAAATCCAACACTTAAGAGAAGTTCAGTTAAAGAACTCTCATCATATGTTGTCTTATGATAAATGGTTTCATTACCCATTGGCATCTTTCCATACAAAGGACCAAGAACTTTTTTAATATCACCTGTGCGAAAATAGATTTCACATAGAGTATTAAAATTAGGAACACCAATACGAAGGATACCACCCTCCTTTAATTTGGATTTCCACTTCTTGAGAATAGGAACTATCTCATCCCTATCAAAGTATTCTATCACATGTGAAGCATAAATCAAGTCCAAATTTTCATAAGGAAAATCGATGATGTCCTTATGATCTAAATGATCATAGTCTCCACCATCGATGTGTATCCAATCAGGGCCGAAGTTTCTCCAACCACATCCTAGATTAATCTTCTTTTTTGTCATCGGGTTCCCACTTTCGCATTTCAGAATTCCAGACGTACCCTGGTCTACCAAGATATTCTACCTCATTTTCCCACTCTCGTAAAGCCTCTACAACTATTGCTTTCATTTCTTTTCTTAACCAATCTGGCAATCTAACTGTCATCATCCACCTCCAAGAAAACTTTATCGTTTTCTACACCTGTATATGGTCCAGTCTTGTACTCATATACAACAGTGTTTTCTTCTAAGATTTCATATGTATGTCCACCTTCAAAAGTCATTGAACAGTCACCTTGATTGATGATTTCTGTTCCAATGAGTTTATCATTCAAATCATACATAAAAATCTTAACTGAACCCTGAATAACTACCCAAGATTCTTGAGCAATTACCTCTAACTTTGCAGCAGGTTTCCATATATGCTTATGAGGACGGAAGGTTTTACCCTTTTCCATCCTCAATGTAGCAAGTTGTATGAATTGATCTGCAGGAGCAACGTCTGTCCTTCCTTTTATCTCATCAAATCGATTGATAATATGAAGGAGTTTTCCTGGTTCAACCTGAGAAAATACTTGTTTCATAATCTAATGCGTCCTCAAATTGTTCGTGGTCAGTTGCTTTAGGGTTCTGTTCTACAATCCATTCGTATGTCTTGCGAATACCCTCTTCTAGTGATTGCTCGTAGTCCCATCCAAGTTTCTCTCTAATGAGATCATTACATGAATTCCTACCACGAACACCAATAGCATTAGAATCAGGGATATGATTCTTGCCAATAGTCTTGCCAGATATCTTAGCAGCAATATCAACTAAAGTATCAATAGAAACCATCTCCTCAGAACCAATATTGACTGGCCCCTTGAAGTCTCCTTGCATTAATCTTCTAGTTGCTTCAATGCATTCATCGATATACAAGAAGGAACGAGTCTGTAAGCCGTCTCCCCACACCTCGATAGATCCACCGTCCTCCGCTTCTGAAACCTTGCGACATATTGCTGCTGGAGCTTTCTCTCTTCCTCCCTTCCAGGTTCCCTCAGGTCCAAATATATTATGATAACGGGCAACACGAACAGGGATGTTATGATTCCTGTTGTAAGTAAGATAAAGATGTTCTGAAAATAGTTTCTCCCACCCATACTCTGAATCAGGTTGTGCTGGATATGCCAAATTCTCTGGTAGTTTAGGATCCTCTGTACTCTCCTGATGGAATGCAGGATACATACATGCCGAACTACTATAGAAAATCTTAGTATAGTTACGAGAAGTCAAATCATTTAACTTCTTCTGCTCATTCAAAATATTCAAGTTAATAGTACAGGAATTATGCATAATTTCTGCATCATTCTCACCAGTAAAGATGAATCCTGCACCACCCATATCAGCAGCGAACTGATATATCTCATGAAATGGATGCCAATATTTACTAGGAACATCTTGCTTATAGAAGTTCCCAGTCTTCCCTGTGTAACGTAATATCTTCTCAACAAAGAGAGGATCTGTCAAATCACCTTGAATAAATTCGTCTGCCTCAGTACTAGAAAATTCTGGACGCTTGAGGTCAACCCCACGCACCCAGTATCCTTCTGACTTAAGACGGCGAACCATATGGGAACCGATGAATCCACCAGCTCCCAATACCAATGCAGTACAAGTCATTTAAACTCCCAATACTCCTCTTACTTTGTTTAATGCTGTCTCTACTGCAAGTAGTTTCTCATGATCAGCAGTGCTATCATTAGTAACTTGAGCAATTCCGCTTTCATCACCAGCTGCTTGTTCCTGAAGTTCTCTAACTGCAGATTCTAATACTTGAAGTCTAGACTCTACCTCAACATCATATTTTGACATTGCGGCACCAGTAGAAGACTTTGCTGCTTTTCCTGTTCCTTTGCTAGCCATTTTTCCAATTAAGTGTGCTTTTGCTATTTAGTTAAACTTCCTGTAAGCAGGAATGCCTGCAGGATCTAACCATTTTGTATACTCCAAATCCTCAATAGCAGTGGTGAGTTGCATACTATTGTCACAGAGATACATGTCTTTATATCTCTTAGTATACTCATCGTGCTTTTGGATTCGATAGTCAGGTAACCCATTTTCCAGGGTTCCTGACTCCACATAACGGTAAGGATACCGTTCCATAATTACGTTCATGATTTCCTAAGTTCTGTTTCAAGTTCCTCAACGATTAGTTCATAATCATCGTCTGGATTGCCATAAAATTCTACTCCCTTGTCCCGAAAATAACGAAAGACCTTCCTGTATAATTTAGGATTTGAATGGTCTAATTCACACTCCCTTTTTACGGTTTGTTCTAGTAAATAAAGATGCTTATGAAATTTGTCTACAAGCGAACGTGTCATTTTTCTAAAGTGAACGTAGTTAGTTTAGGATAGGTATGCTGTCCTGTCAAGAGGAATCATACTCAATGTCATAAATCATCTTGCTTTTGGTTCCTCGTATTCTATAACAATCTTTTTAGTGTTTCTACCACTACTATCATAACAATCATAGGAAGTAAACTCACCATCTGCTATATCTCCCATCAACTTCTTATCTAAACCTGCTAGATTAATACAGTTATTAACTGCATGTTTAACAGACTCAACACCAGTAGGATAATGGGGTGTCCAGTCACCTATGTGATCAGTAGTCTTAGCACTCTGCAGTGCCTTGTCTATATCAATACTAAATTCATCACTCATTCTTCATCCTCCATAGGTGTTGACCATTCACCCTGTATCTTACCATCCTTATAATGATACCTATCAGGGGATGATGCACCCATATCCTCTACATTCCAATCAAATTCCCCATCTTCATAAACATATTTCTTATAAATTGCATATCTTCTCCACTGGGCTATAAAATAA
>Ga0209404_10002116_pt1 | contig 12551 bp, 17 predicted proteins | sample TroAtlMetagenome_2_FD_187447 | JGI IMG/M metagenome (GOLD analysis project Ga0209404, IMG submission 187447) | Marine eukaryotic phytoplankton communities from Atlantic Ocean - Tropical Atlantic ANT8 Metagenome (SPAdes) (version 2) | ecosystem: Environmental > Aquatic > Marine > Oceanic...
CCCGCGTGTTTTATATAATCCCCGTGATATTCTGTAGCATATACATTACCACTATCATCTCGAATAACTATATGATCTGTCGAATTAGCTGTACTTGCTTTTAAAGACCAAGCTTTAGGACCACCACCGGTATAAGAACCACCCAATATATAGGAAGGTTGGCCGGTGACAACATTTGAAAGTGTTGCCATTGTTGTACCAATATTACTTGCGGATTTCCATTCGGGTTTACCCGATGACGTATTGGATGTTAAAACAAAACTATCTGCACCTAAACTAAGTTTTGTTAATGCATTTGCAGCGTCTCCAATTAGTATATCACCTTGACCAATTCCAGATGTTATACCCGAACTATTACTTATAAGAACATTATTTTCAACTGTTGTTATTCTCGATGCATTACTCGTCAAATTTGTTTCTAGGGTTCCTATTCTTGATGCATTACTGGTCATATCAGTTTCCAAACTTGAAATATTAATTTCAGCAGTTCCTATTCTCGATGCATTACTCGTCATGTCAGTTTCCAAATTTGTAACTCTCGACGCATTACTCGTCATGTCAGTTTCCAAATTTGTAACTCTCGACGCATTACTTGTCATGTCAGTTTCCAAATTTGTAACTCTCGATGCATTACTTGTCATGTCAGTTTCCAAATTTGTAACTCTCGACGCATTACTCGTCATGTCAGTTTCCAAATTTGTAACTCTCGATGCATTACTTGTCATATCAGTTTCCAAATTTGTAACTCTCGACGCATTACTCGTCATATCCGTACTTAAAGCGACACCGGTTAGTGTTGTACCATCGCCGTAAAATTCGTTTGCGGTTACGTTACTGGCTACGAATATATTACCACTTGTAATGAAAGACATCTGTGTATTAGTAAACTGAATTGTATTTGATGTTGTATTACCACGATCGGATGTATCTTGAAGTGGAAATGCAGCATTTGCGCCAGATATACCTGTAAGCAAACTACCATCACCTATAAAATATCCGGATGTTGTTATCAAATCACCAGTTGTGGTATTACCGTTATCGGTAACATCCTGGAGTGTAGATGCCGCAGCCCCTTTATATTTTTGTATATTGCGACCAGTGCTACAACCAGGCATTCTTACAACTAGAGATGATTATTTTTAGGGTGGGATGAGGCACTTCCCTTTACTGAAAACAGAATTTTCATCAGGTTTTTGTTTTGGTATTTTGAAACCACCTTGTCGATATACTCTAAGACGTTTATTATACATAGCATGACATATAGACCATTGGTCGAACATATCGTAAATATGCGGGTTATTCTTTTTACCATGTGTTTCTCTCATAATTCTTCCTATAGATTGAACAATATCTGATTTTGGTGTCGCTAAAATAACTGTATCTAACGATGGTATATCGAGACCCTCATGGGCTTGACTAAATGTTGCAAAAATAATTTGTTTTTTACTTGATTCGGCTAAGTCAACTTCTTTCATACCACCCATATACAAACCAGACGTTTTCTTGAAACTTTGGTGGAGTACTTCACAGTGATGTCGTCTATCACTTAGTACGAGAACTTGGCGTGTTCCCTTAACTATATCTTTTATGAGGTTTGCTATAACAATATTTCTTTCTCTATCTTCGGTAAGTTCTGTAATCATGGTTGCTAATGAAAGTTTACCGAAACGTGTGCATGGTGGGGGATCTTGGAATCTCAAACACGTATATTCGATTGGAAATACTTCAACCTGTTGCTGATTTTCACGTTCAATTGCAAAAACCGTTGGCCCCATGAACCAATGGAGTACTTTTGTAAGACCATCCTTACGTATAGGTGTTGCTGATAATCCAAAAATGTGTTTAGGACACATTTTGAAAAGGGATTGTGAAAATACTTTGGCGCATATATGATGCGCTTCATCAACAATAAGTGTTCCTATACTATCAAAATCTCCGAACGAATATTCTTTTAACGATAAAGATTGGAGCATGGCAATAACAAAATCGCAATCTGTTTCTTTCTTATCCTGTTGAACTATACCGATAGATGCACCCGGACAAAATTGTTGTATACGTTCTTTCCATTGATTTGCTAGGAATTCTTTATGAACGACAACCATAGTTCGGTAACCCAATTTACACGCTATGGCCAAGGATACCGTCGTTTTTCCAAAGCCACAAGGAAGCGAGATAACACCGTGTCCCTTTTTAATTGCTTCCGCCATAGCATCATTTTGATGTGTTTCGTCACGAAGTTTTCCATTAAATTTGGTAGATATTTTAACTGGTTCGGGACGACGATCTTCACGAGCTTTACCAAATTTTTCTTCACCATAAAATCTAGGAACACAAATACCTGTTTTTGTTTTTCTGAATACCTTAAAGGGAGGCGGAGGAAACCCGAACTCAGTATTTACTATAGCACGAACTGTAAGTTCTTTTTTGGTTTCTGGTGTCTCACCTGTAATATATCCCGAACGTGTAAGACTCATTTTATTATTATTAGTTTTTAAACTTTATATATTTCAATACCCATGAATATCCACTATGTTCATGTGCATTCCAAACCCCATTGAATTGAAGTTCAGTTTGAACTGTGTCACCTTTTACAAGTGATTGCACGGGTTTATCACCGTCTACATTACACATGACACGTCGATATCTAAAAGGTACCTTTACTTTTAAAACATTACCTTCTAATGGATCATCAAGTGCACCCGGGAAAAGTATGGTATCTGATCTATTCAGGTGTAAACCAAGTATATAATCACGAACTGTATCGGGTATGGTAAGTCTTATATACTTTTTTTCGTTATATTCGTACATAGGTTCATATACAATTGCTTTTACGGGGTATGTCATTTAAGTATATTAAGTGGTATTCCTATAAGTATTTTTTTATAAGTAATATTAGGATGGCACTATGTTCTTTAAAAACCGTTATGCCCATAAAAATACCCTCAAAACATAAATCTAAAACATGGAAGTTTGCGGGTGAATTTTTATTACGAAAACAATTCCAGAAAGATCAGGTGGAATTTGGTAAATGGACAAGGGATCAAATAATTGAACTTGGACCCACATTTGTTAAGATAGGGCAAATTGCATCTTCACGTGTTGATTTATACCCTTTAGAGTTTACACAACAACTCGAATCTTTACAGGATAATGTACCCCCTATTGATAAGAATATTGTTCGATTAATGGTTAAACCCCATTTGAGAGATAATATTTTTTCATATTTTGATTACGAACCATTTAAATCCGCAAGTATAGGACAGGTTCACAGGGCAAAATTATCTACGGGTGAAGAAGTTGTTGTAAAACTCAAACGACCGAACATATACAATATAATGAAAAATGACACAGAAAATATTAAACAAATTGTTGAGTTTTTAGAAAAAATTGGTATAGATACGGGTACAAATACGGGATACGTTTTAGATGAATCTATAGATTTTTTATTAGCGGAATCTGATTATATAAAGGAAATTAACAACGCGAAAATGTTTAGAAAACGATTAAAAAAAGTTCCATGGATGAAAGTACCTAAAGTGTATACTGAATTATCTAACGAAAATATGATAGTTATGGAATATGTTCCTTCGGAAAAACTTGATAGTATAAGTGATGTGCGTGTAAATAAGAAGAAAGTATGTGAAGCTCTTCTTAATTCGTATGTCATTCAGACAATGGATAAAGGGTTTTTTCATGCAGATCCACACCCCGGTAATTTAGGATTTTCCGGTAATGGTAAACTTGTATTTTATGATTTCGGACTTGTTATAGATATTACAGATGAAATGAAAGAAGGATTCAAAGAAATGTTTTTGCATATAATAAACAAGGATACAAAGGGTATTGTCGATGTACTTATACGATTAAAAGTTATTTTGCCGACAACTAAGGATACGAGTGATATAGAACTCTTTTTTAAAACAACTCTTAATTATTTGGAAACTTTAGACGGTATTAATTTAAAAGATGAAATATTAAGCGACGATACCTTAATTAAACTTGCACAGGAAAAGCCATTTATCATACCAACATCGTTTGTGTATCTTGCAAAGACATTTTCGACTATTGAAGGTACGTGTGTGAAACTCGATCCGAATTTTACATATATAGAGTACCTTGAACCTATACTCAGAGATCAAATTTCAGATGTTATAGACATAGGCGATATGTTTTCGACTGCTACGGAAATGCCTAATCGTGTAAAGAATATAAGTACAGCTGTTTTAGGAATGGAAAAATCAAGGGCGTCTATGAAGAGATCTATAGATAAAACGAGACGAGAGATGAGGTACGTACAATACAGTGTTTTATCGGCTGTATTTGCAGGTAACTTGTTTGATCATTATAAAGAGATATCTATATTTTTATCATTAATGAGTTTAGATTTAGCATTTAGGGCTTTTCGTAAAAATCTATAGCGGTTGTCTCTGTAGATGGTGTATTAGAGCATTTTTTCGTGTCTTTAAAGAAGTCCTTATGTTTTTGGAACAAATTTTGACTACGTTTGATTTCATCTTGAGATATTTCTTTCAGTTTTTCTGTTATGTTATCGACCTGTTCCTGTCTTTGTTTACGAAGTTTTTTCCCAAACTTCTTGAACTTTTTCTGTGTTGCATCAAAATTCGCGGCGGCTGTGGAAAGTGAAAACATTGTTTTACTTATTATTACCTGATATTTTTATATCAAGACCTAATAATTTCATTTTTTCTTCAAACTCTCTCCTTTCTCCAATTGATTCTATACGTGTACCATTTGCTATAGCTTCAATTTCTGGCCCTGATAACTGTATGGCGTTCATTCTAAAATCTGTAAATGCTTTCATGGTAATAGGTACAAGTGGTTGTATGAGGTCATAAATAGCTTCTGCGTATTCCCTAATTTCTTTTTGTGCACCCGGTTCCAAACGGAGACGAAGATAATGCATGAGATTATGAAGATCTATTTTCCAATAAAATTCTGTATACGTTGATTGAGTGAGTGCACCTCGTGCCTGTTCTCTACAGCATCCATCTTCGAGTAATTTAGTATAAATAGTGTACGAATCTCCAAAATGTTTATTAAATATTTCCATATTTTCTTCAGAAATATCGACGACACCTTCTGAACCCTGATGGTTTACTGTAGACTGTCCCCGTAAAGTTTCTGGTTTATAATGATCATCTTTTACCACGGAATACCTTGCCGAATATTCATTGACACTTGCCATTCTATGACGCATATGTTGACGTGCAATATACATAGGCATTTTGATATGAAACTTGAATTCGACCATTTCAAACGGTGTATTGTGCCAATGACGCATTAAATATCTAATAAGACCAGCATCACCTCTAGATGTTTTTGTTCCATCTCCGTAAGAGACCCGAGCGGCCTGAACAATTGACGAATCGAGTTCCGTTTGTGGCATATAGTCAACAAGCCTAACAAAACCATGATCTAATACTTTTTTCTCCATTATAAAGATATATTAGATTTATTCTTTAAGGTATGAAAAATATTTCTGTAAAACTTCTTTCTGATCATTATATTTAGATATAGCATCTAATTCGATTTCAATAGCCTCAATGATATTGGAATGTTCTCCTATACCTGCTGGATTTGTTAAATATACTTCTACATTTGCGCGGTGTTTTTCAATCATACCTTCTGCATGCTTGGTTAATGCGTGTATTAATTGTTCTCTCATTATATTATTTAATTAATTCATTTCTTTAATTAGATCATCTATACTTTTATAGTACCGTTTAAGATCTTTCATGAACCGTTTATTATTTTCGAGAACTTCGGCATCGGTTTTATTCTTATAAATGTATGCTAAATTTGATTTTGAATACCGCGTTCGTTTCTGATTCTCGTTAGGTTTTCTAGGAACGAGTTTTTTACTCTTTTTCGAAACGCTTTGTACAGGTTCAATACGTTTCGTGAAACTAATGGCTTGCATGACTGTATCGGCAAGATCATCTTTCTTTTTAGATGCATTGAATATTGGTATCCAATGTGCATTAATTGTGTTATTCCATATGAATTGTTGACACCGTTCAATAGACGCTTTCTTACGTTTTGTATACATGACTTTACCAGGACCTGCAAAATCAGGTATTTTGAATCGTGCATCGTAAATGATTGTTTCTGCTGTAGGGTTACGTATAATGAAATAAGTATGAAGAAAGTGTTCAACCATTTTCATTTTTCTATTTTTTTCGGGTTGTTTTTCAACGAGAATTGTATCTGCTTGTAAAACCCATGGTTTATCATCTAAATGGTCTCTTAAAGAAACAAATAGACCATCTTTATGTTCCGGGGGTACACCAGATACATCCCACTGAACAATAAGATTAGAAGTTTCGTCGAGCATGCACATGGCTAAATTTCGTATACCAACATCTATACTTAAAATCATAATATAAAGAAAAATTATTTCTTTAATATTAATATAAACAACAATGGCTGTCTTACCTGATCAAGAAGCACAACTTGCAGTGTTGCCTAATGTACGTGAAATGTCCCGAGCGGATAAAGTTCAGCGAAAGATAGACGAACGTGAAAAGAAAAAGTGTCGTAAATGTGTCGTTGAAAATGAATGTAAAAGTGACGATTTTTTAAAAATGTGTAAAGAAAAGTTTTACAGTGTTATTAAACCAGACGAGGGATCTATAGATAAATTAAATACTAGAACAAAAGAAAACACAAATAAATTGTTTTTGTTTTTATTTTGTTTGTTTCTTATACTTATTTTTCTTATAGTCGTTTTTAGTAGACTATAATTTTATTTTTTCGCCAATTTCATCATACCCGCACCCATTTTACCGAGGTTCGCGTTACCCATTTTTTTCTGTCCAGCTGGCGACATTGCCATAACTATAGCTAATACGACAACCATACAACAACACACAACACCGGCAATCATAGCGTATCTCATTGGACCGGTTGCAGCACCAATAATACCAGCGGCAGCATCACCAGCAGAGTCTACGACTTCTGCCGCACCACCAGCTTTTTTCGTGTTTTTAGAATCGATTTCGGATGTTATTTCCTTTGTAACATCACTGTCTACAATTCTTTCCATAACCTTGTTCATTACCGCACCTGCGGCAACCTTCGCCGATACATCTTGTTCGAAGTTGATATTACCTCCGATACTACAATCATAGAAACCAACTTGTAATTCACCATCCTGGATCATCACTGCACCAGCCATAGTTTCATTTATCTTTTCTTCTGAAAATTCATCCTTGATAATAGTTTCAATTTCCTTGTTAATTTTAGTTTGTACGTTGGATTTATCCCCAAACTGAAAATTACCAGCTTGGGACGCGTTATCTAAAGCGGCACCCGCTTTAGTTTTCATATCTTCGGCAACTTTATTTGCCGATTGTGAAATTGATTTTGATATATCTGATGATGATGATTGTACATCACACGATGCTGTCTGACCAAAATAAGACGGACATCCTACGACGTGTCCTATTTTTACGGATAAATTTTGTGCTGTATTACAATTAGCCTGAGTCGTATTTTCAGATTTTAACATTGTACTGGTTAAAAGTTCAGTGGTCGATTTTATATTCATTTCATTTTTGATAGTTTGACTTCCGCCACCTCCCATGATTAGTTATTGTATATACAGAAAAAAAATACCTGTACAATATAATAATGGTATGTAAAATAGATCTATATCATCATCCAGGTGGTGATGGTCATTTTCAGACGATCACGGCAGAGACGGATGGTATCGTTGAAGTTTCATCCCACGATAGTGCAAATTCTGCGGTAGTTAGTGGGTGTACAGGTAAGGCCGGTATTACATTAATGGAACATGTTGAACCTGGTAATCAGGTACTGGCAACTTTACCCGATGGAAAATGGCATAGCCATCTTAAACAGGGTTGGAGGAGGTTATCACGACCATGGATACTTGAGGATCAATTGTCAGCTGTAGGTATAGAAATTATACCAGAAGAAAAGGTAGAGAAAGGTGGTATTATAAATCATTCTATTAAATTACCACACAAACCTAACGCTAATTTATCCGACAACGAGCGTTTCTATTCGTTGGATGATGGCGATAAACGATGTAAAGATGGAAATGTATGCGCCTGGTATTACCACCCTGGAAACCCGGACGGGGAAATAGATAATTATCCTCTCAGTACTACTGGTAATTTAAAGGGGAACCCGTGTATACACGCAGACAGGGGTATATGGACACAATCAGGTGATGCCTACTTCGATGGGTCGGCACCAAGAATGAACTGTTCGTATAGTATTGACGAAGGTGTATTAACCGCGCTACATGCTGATACGGCGGCGCCTAACGATCCTCGCCGAGCTACGTGGGACACTATCACAGGAAAGATATGTCACGAAAATAATAAGGTAGTATGGGAAAATCCAGATTTTAAAATTGGGAATGATAAAACGTGCTGGGATTTGAAGAAAGAACTAATTAAAACTCAGTGTGTAAAAACCAAAGCGAATCGAAAGACGGGAACAAATCCAATTCAAAAAAATTGTCAAACATTAAGGGAATCTTCACCCAAACACTTTACAGAAATAGTAAAGGAATACTGTCAAACTCCCGAGGGTAAAAATGATAAATACTGTTCGTGTATAAATACATTAGAGAATGACGGTACATGGTGTGATGAAGATGAAAATAAAGATTTCATTGGGTGTGTAGAAGCAAATGAAAATTTTAATGCCATGATAGAAGCTGTACCCGAAGATCACAAGAGGAAATTTTTTGGTACTAAACACTGTTTCATTGATGCGTGTAGATCTACGGGTGATAATGTATATGTTGAAAAGGGGATTGTAAACAGTAAAGGGGAAGTTAGAGGGTGTACTCAAAACATGAAGATATGTGGTAAATATTACCAAATGGATGGTACAGTTCAAGGTAGTACTATTACAGCGCGCTGTGAAAAGAAGGCTAAAGATGATGCTGAATGGGCCAAGACAATGGTAAGTGCACAGGAAACGGGTATGAAACAGTATTTGGAAAATCAAGAAAAAGCGAAAAAGGAAGAAGAAAAGGCAAAGGAAGAGGCAAAGGAAGAGGCGAAAATTGAAGCTGTAAAACAGGAGAAAAAGGAGAAAAAGGAGAAGGAGGAAAAAATGTTAGCGGGTGGTGCTATTTTAATGGTGGTAATGTCGTGTGTATGTTTAGCAGCTTTAATTTATTTGGTGAAGAGCAGACGAGGGTGATACACTTAAAGAAAAAAAGTAATTTTACTATAGAATGTGGTGTTGGTGGTGTTGCCATTCATTCAATGGTACACCATTAAGTATGCCTTATAAACACGACGAAAGAAGAAATAAATTTTATACATCTGGTAACTTCTGTTCTTGGAGTTGTATGAAAACGTATGCAATCGATAAATACGGATGTAATAGAGGAGGTCTTATATGCGGAAATATGGTTATGATGCGTCGTAAACTTTTCGATAAAATAGGTACCATTAAAAGGGCTCCACATCGCCAAAGACTGATACAATTTGGAGGCGATCTAGATATAGATAAATTTAGGGAAAATAATGTAGTCGATTTAGAAAAACCCAAAGAAATAGAAACTGAACCAGTTCCGGAACGTGTTATACCCGCATTGGTATCTAATACCAAAAAATTGAGTGATATAACAAGTGCAACCGGTAAAAATGAAACATTACGTTTGAAAAGAGAAAAACCACTTAAACGTAATCAGAATAATTTAGAAACGGCATTGGGATTAATTATTAAGACCAAAACCTAAATGTTTCCTCTGTTTATTAGTTGGTTGTGATTTTGGGATACACATCGTTTTCCTAGAGTGGATCCATTTTTCACCATCATGCGCGATCCATTTTAAATCATGTTTATCTATAACTTTACGACATAAAACACACGGTAGTGATATACCATCACCATAACTGGTTTCACGACATATCACTAATGTACCATGTTTTCTATTAACCCACGAAGAGAATTGATGTGGACGGTATCCCCTTTTAAAAAAATCATGTTTAAGGGTTTTTATTAAACGTCGTTCGGAACAACAAATACAATCACTTTTTATACCATTTCTTAATTTGGCCGTATAGGTAGTCACAGTGGTATAGGACATTGTTTTATACGGGCGAATTATTTTTAATATAGTTACAATTATTGCATACATTACCAGAAAAGACAAAAGAGCAATGGTCACATTCATTTAATATTTCAACTTTACGTTTTACGAGTTTATTCTGTGAAAATAGTATTAAATCTCGTATAGTATACACTCCATACATAACCATTGTTTCTAGTTTTGGAAACTTCATTATTATTTATAGGAGAATAAACTTTATACTATTTATTTGAAACACCCGAATAATTTTTTACAACCGGCGCTCGTTTTTAACATGAGAGCAAAACTATCAATCATACCCGGAACCATAGCTTTTAAAAGCGTTTCAAATTCCGTATCTGTATCACCTTCATCAATTTGTTCGATGATGGAAAAAATTAAATCGGTTACGAGTTCTTTCTTATCTGGACCGGATACAGTTTTAAGTTGTTGAGCTTGGAGCATGAGTGTGGAAACTAATACACATACATTTTCTTTGGTGACACGCTTTCCCTTGTATCTTTCAACAATCTTTTTCATTTCCAGTGCGACATTTCTAGATTGTTTTGATTTGTTATCGTAGTTTGCGACAATTTTTTCAGGTGTTTGGGACATTTTTATATGTACATATAAGAATTAATTTCTTTAATAACTATAATATGGATACAGACGATAAAATTGCATTTATTGCCATAATTATAGGTTTGACTCAAATGTTAATGCTTACAAAAAAATTATTAAATACAGAAGATATATCTTATTACAGCATGGAATATGTTACATTTGGTATAATTTCAAGTTCGTTATGGACTGTTTATCAGTATAGAAAGGGATCAAACTTTTCGGTTTTATATTCTTCGGCTAGTCTTTTTCTTGGATTATATATTTTAAAAAGGCTATTAAAGGAAAAAAAGGATAAGAAAACAGAATAAAATGCAATCTATTACTTCTAAAATTACTATGCCTATTAGGCAAACGAGACAAAAGAGACATATCAAGACAATTACACGTGCGGATAATACAGGTATAAACTGGAAATATGTCGAAGCAGTTAATGGTCGAGCTGCAATGTATGGAACGATTCTCGGTGGAGCTAATTGGGGACTTACGGGTTTAAATGTTATCGAACAAACACAATTTTTACCACTTAGTTTATTGGGTCTCGGTTCTTCTTTGATAGCCATAGGTACAATGACAAATGCCGTTGGTAAGTTATCAGAGGAGGATTTCGAAACGTTCGCGTTAATTAATACGGGGCGTGTTGCTATGGTTTGTTTTACAGGGTTGGTTGTAGCTGCTATTGCCGGTGTCTAACATAGGTAATTCCGTGTTATTTATTATGTACCCTATAAATTTAATCATTTTTATTTTTTCATCGAGTGTAAATGTTCCTGCTCCACGTAACACGTGGGCCAAGAGCATAAACATCAAATATAAGGATTCATGTATTTCCATACCTTATAATTAGGCCATTTTTTGACGAACGGCTCCTGCCGCACCACGAGCACCAGATACCGCTTTTTGACCTGCAACTCTTGCACCCGCAGCCGCACTACGAGCACCCGCCGCCGCTTTTTGTCCTGCAGCTCTTGCGGCTTCTCCTATTTTAGGGTATTTTTTCACAGTGAAATACCCACCGATAAGTAGTGTGAGTATCCAACCAACGAGAGATGCAATTACAAAATTCTTCTCACTTGATTTTACGTCACAATCTGGTTGACGCATTATATCCATTGCGATAGCGGCACCTGTAAGGCCCATACAGGCATAAACTACAGTAAATATACCACCTTGGTTTGTTACCAGTTTTTGAAGTAGAAGTACACATGGGATTGTCAATGCTATTGCCATTGTGTGAGAGAGAAATCCCTTAAGATTTTGGTATTTCTTGGAACCCTGGATTCCTGTGCATCCATTATACACTTTTATACCTAACGCCGTAACTGCGACGTAAAATATACCAAGTATAATAGTTAAAGCTATTTGAGGGTATCCAATTTGAGTTTCAATTTTAGCATCTTTAAATTTATTGAATTTTTCAGAAATGGGAACAGTTGGTTGAGTAGGTTCATTAATATATCCAATGGGTTCAGACATGTTTACATATGGTTCAGAATTTATTTTTGGTGCAGGTGTAGGTTCATATGCAGGTTCAGGTGCACGTGGTGCAACTTGATCCACAATCGACTGAGTTTGTTCTGCGAGAGCTTGTCCCTGAACCTGAGCCTTTTCCGCAAATGCCTGACCTTTTTCCGCGAGAGCCTGACCCTTAGCTTGTGCCTTTTCCGCAAGAGCCTGACCCTTGGCCATTGTTGCCGCTGCCCTGGCTTTTGCATCTTTAGCTTTTGAAGCCGCTTTTTTTGCTGCCATAATAGCCTTCATGATAATGATTTATTATATACGTATATTATTTTAAATCTTTTGATACCATTTCATTTACCATATCTACGAGTGATGTAGATCTTGG
>Ga0209404_10002119_pt1 | contig 12544 bp, 9 predicted proteins | sample TroAtlMetagenome_2_FD_187447 | JGI IMG/M metagenome (GOLD analysis project Ga0209404, IMG submission 187447) | Marine eukaryotic phytoplankton communities from Atlantic Ocean - Tropical Atlantic ANT8 Metagenome (SPAdes) (version 2) | ecosystem: Environmental > Aquatic > Marine > Oceanic | place...
TACTTGCAGAGAGTCGTGAACAAGCGCTCGATCGAATGGTCGCAGAAGCAGAAAAATTGAATGCTAATGCTATTACCGGAGTCCAGTTTCAAACTTCAGTAATCATGGGAGGAGCAGCGGAAATGATGGCTTACGGAACCGCTGTAATAATAGAATAAACTAACCTTATAGATATATTCTAACCGCAATCGCTTGATCGGTTATTTCTTTTTGCCAGCGCCCTTTGGCAAAACCTTCATAACCCCGCGCATCATCATGGCATGACCTGGAAATGTGCAGACGTAGGGATAATCGCCTGGCGGAGGGGCTGTAAAACTAATTACTGTTTCTTCGTCGTAATCGATCATCGTAGAGCCCCAAAGAATTAAAGGTGTATCTGGCCTCCACTGTTTCCCAAAGCCGTCATTCCCCAAAGCAATAGCGAGATTGGCCACCTCATCCGCCTTTCCTGGCTTAACAACTAGTAGGTTGTGAGGGGGGAAATCCTTGTTCTTAAAAGTAAGCAAAACTGGCCGACCCGTCTCAACATTAAACTTCTTCACGTCATAGACCATCTTGTCTTCAACGGTACTGATAGTAATCCGAAACGGCTTTTCCCGAATGGCTCCAGCCACTGCCATGTCCAAAGAGTAGAATCCTGTACGAGCAGTAACAAAAAGCGTCTTCCGATCTTTGCCTCCGAATACAACATTGGCAGGGCTTTCGGGAAACTTTAGATCTGCAATCTTTTCTCCCTTTGGGCTGAAAACTTTAACGGACCCAGAGGTGAGATAAACATTTCCATACTGATCAAGCGTCATCCCATCAGACCCACTTTCACAAAATAATTTACGATCATTCAGCGTGCCATCTTCCTGAATGCTGTAGCTATATGTTTTACCGTCCCCTATATCCGCAATATAAAGCGTGCCTCCATCAGGGGTCCCAACCAAGCCGTTGGGAGTCTTAAAACCATCAGCAACTCGAATCACTTCGCCACCGCCAGACTTGATGTAATAAACATGCTTTCCGTCCTGCGAGAGTTCTTTATTTCCATAGTTAGGATCAGAAAAATAAACGCCTCCCTTTAGGTCAATCCATAAGTCATTCGGCTTATTAAATTTTTTGCCGTCATAACGCTTGGCCAGTGAACTTGTATCGTTCCCATCTAAGGAATAGGCGACCACACGCTTTGCATTTCCCTGACAAGCAAAAAGCCTGCCATCATCGGCAAAGTATAACCCATTAGCACCGTTGCTTTCATCGGCAAAAATTGAAAGCTGCTTACTTGAAGAGTCCCATCTATGAATACGATTATTGGGAATATCAGTGAAATAAACATCCCCGTTTGCAGCAACTGCCGGGCCCTCTGTAAACTTGAAACCTCCAGCCAATTTAATTGGCTTAGCTTGAGGCGCAACTAAGTCCGAAGCCCTACTTTCATTTGCCAAGGCAACAAGGCCACATGCCAGAGCAAGCGACCGGGTTATCGTCTGCAAGGAAATAATCATTCTTTTAGCCTGAAGATTCCTTATTTACCTTGATCCCAAAACTGTTTCACAGTCTTTGCAGAAATGCGCGCATGTTCAACTGGCGAATCAAGTACAGTCTTCAACAGCTCATCATTGTGGGTATCGTTCCGCTGATAAACCCATAACGCCTCTAAGAGATGATGAGCGTCATCCTTGGACTTTGGATCAAACTGCTTCATCCACTTTTCTGTAGCTGCCAGCACCTTATCGGTTGGATGTTCTGAAAGCTCGACTCTAGCCCGGTGACGAACCCCGTTGATTGGATGCTTTAGTAGATCAAGTAATTTATTGATAGATTGGCCGTCAACTTTAACGTGTTTGGATAGTTCACGTCCTTCATAAGTAACTCGATAAATCCGCCCGTGGTTTTTATTACGGTTGGGGTCTCGAACGTTGTGCTGCATATGACCAACAATAACATTCTGCCAGTCTGAAACATATAGGGCTCCATCGCCGCCTATCTCAAAATCAGTTGGACGAAAATTACGATCTCCGGAAACGAGCAAATCCTTTGTTTCAGTTCCCCAAACATCACCTTCATCGTCATACGCCATAGTATATTGCTTGATGCCCAGAAATCCTATGGCGTTAAGAATTAGAAAATTGCCATTGTTTTCCTCTGGAAAATGATCACTGGAAAGAATCCCGCTCGAACAAACCGGGCGAACTGTCTTTTTCAGCAACTCTTGCATCTTGAAATTTCCTTTGCCATCGGGGCGAACTTGATAGGCCCTACCTCCAGTGCCATCTGTCGCATAATGGTACCCCCAGTAATCAAAACTAATTCCGTGTGGATTAGGACTGTTGTTTGCGTGCCTCTGAAAACGGAATGTACGAGGGTTAAAGCGATACATCGCTGAAGCGGTATCGCGTTGCGGCCCCTGCCATGGTGTTTCCACATTGCTAACGTGAAAAACCCCGCGCTGATAATATATATATCCGTCTGGACCATAGACGATATTGTTGGCTGCATGGTGAGTATCGGCAGAGTCGAGACCATGAAGCAGCCGCTCCTTCACATCAGCAACGTCATCTCCATTGGTATCCTTGAAGTAAATTAAGTCCGGGCAACTTGCGACGATCACCCCACCATTCCAAAAGTCGAAGCCCGTAGGATTATGGACACGGGCAAATGTAATCATTTTGTCAGCTTTGCCATCGCGGTTTTTATCCGGCAAAATAACAAGAGCATCCTCCATTTTTTTATGTGATGGATTCCGCATCGGCTCCCACTTCGGATAGGTCGGCCAAACAGCTGCCCAAATTCGACCTTTAGTATCCAATCCCATCTGAACAGGGTTAATCATGCCAGCAAACATTTCTTCGGATGCAAACACATTAGCCTTCATGTTTGGGGCCAGTTTAAGTTTGCTTAGAGTTTCCTCTGGCTTGTCATATTTGACCGAGCCTTCTTTGTTGGAGTTACTGCTTGGAGATTTGCCGCCTACATTCGAAACCACATTGACTGGCGCAGGAACATTACTGTCATCTGCAGCAATTTTTTTTCCTTTGGCTGCAGCGTGTACGACCTTATCTCGATTTGCTGTCATGATGTCAATCATCTTGAGTTCATGTTGCAATACTTCTCGGTTGGTTTGACCCGCGACAAACTTAAGCCCGGAACGGCCTCCCCAAACATCATTACCATCAGTAGCTCGGTAACGGTTATACCAATGCCAATTTTTGTTTAGCACAGCATCTTGAATGCGAGTTAGTTTACGTCTGCTCACACGAGGGTTTTTGCCAAATAAATTTTTGTAAATGCCCTGTGCTAATTGCTTGTTACCCTCACTAGTAAGGTGGATGCCATTGACCGTTAACGGCTTTCTATTTTTTTTATAAAGACCGCTGGAAAGAGAGAATAGATCAACAAAATCAACTCCCTTCTCATTGGCAACTTCGCGTGTAACATCAGTATATTTAGAAAGTCGCTCATTGTTGGCAGCGCCATCCGGCAAATTAGTTTGTCCTAGATTTTCATGGGCAATGGGTGATAGGAGCACAATGCGCGGAGCACTCTTCCCATTATATTTCTTCCCTTTAGTCTCATCGATCCACTTGGCCAAGTCCGCACGGTATGCATCCGGACTATTGTCAAAAGACTCATTGTACCCCCAAAATGCAAGAATGACATCCGCCTTGGAAATTTCGAGATAAGCATCTGGACTTGGAAAACCATTATTTCGAGGACGGTTGTTCACTTTATCTCCTCCAAAACCGTGATTTCGAAATACTAACTCTTTATCGTTCATGGTGCCTTGAATATAACTTTCAAGCCATCCGTGATGCTGCATGCGCTCTGCTAGGGCATTTCCAATAAGCACAACATGCTCGCCTTTGTTAAAGTCCAGAGCTTGCCCGGAACTCCCAGCGCCTAGGCCTAGGATAATCGCCACGGTTAAGCTAAGAAGCCTCGCTTTGATATGTTGGATTTTGTTCATCATATTAAAATTATTATTACTTATAATGCCCTCGAAAAAACAAACTTCATTGGCCAGTATTAATACTAACGGATGAGCCTTGAGGGATTATTCATGCGTACTGGAATAATTACCAGCGAATGCCCTCAAAGTAAATCGAGAAAACCTTGCTTCTATGAGCTTAAAGCCCCTCAGCCAAAAGCAGCTCGAAACAGCTCAATGCTCTTAGCTACCCCTTCATCAGCCGGAGCCTTGCCTTCAAACTCCAATGAAATATAACCAGAATAGTTTACATTCTTCAAAATCTTGGCTACACGATTATAATCCAAATCCAAAGTATACCACTCTCCCCCGCCATAATAAGTCTTAGCTTGAACAAAATCTGCTTTAGGAGCGACCATCTCCAATTTGGGATAAGGATCTTCAAGAAAATTCCCTGTGTCCATCAGCAGTCCCAGCCAAGGAGAATCAATAGCATTAACAATGCGCAATAACCCTTCTGGAGTTCGTGTTAGCCCCCAATGATTTTCCAACGCTAGCATAACGCCGCAATCCGCAGCCTTCGGAAGGCATTTCTCTATGGAGTCAATACACCAGTTGAAGCCATCATCCAGAGTATACCCTGGCAAGATTGGTTCTTTGCCGCGCAATTCCATTAGTTTATCAAACGACTTTACCGTTCCCCAGCGCCCGGAATTTAACCGAATCGATGGAATCCCCATGCGATATGCAAGTTCGATGCATTTTTTTGTATGCTCGATATTTCTGTTACGAACTTCGGGGTCGGGATCAACAAAATCCTGATGAATGGAAAGGCAGATTAAATCAACTCCATTCTTAAAGGCATGTCTTTTGAGCTTCTGCAAATATCCATTGTCTTCTGAATCCATCTGTCGATGCAGTATGTCCACTCCTTCAACGCCAATTTGTGCAGTCTTGTCGATTACCGTTTCGATTGAGACTTTGGGATCACGAAAATGCCAGTATGAGTATGATGAAATCCCCAATTTGATCCTTTTGGCTTTTTCCTCCGAAGAAGGTTGCAAATCTGTAGTCGCACAGCCTGCTCCTGCTGAAGCGAGAGCCCCAAAAGCCGTTGTTGAGCCAATAAACTGACGCCGAGATAACGACTGAGATGTGTTTTTCATGCCCGGCCAGTATTGTAAGGCTTCTTTTGAATGTCCAGCACCAGCAAAAAGCCGTAGGCTTGACGTAACGGGGGCAGCAAAACTAATCTCCCGCCGCTTTTGACATGCCGACAATCGGGATGTTCATACATTTTAAAGAAAGAAAACCGTGGAAGTTTCAGTAACAGACCTTTCTCCCTGTAGGAAACAACTCCGTATCGAAGTAGATGCCGAGACTGTGGACGCAAAATTCGATGCCGTCGCCAAAGACTTTCGACGCCAAGCTCATCTCCCTGGCTTTCGTCCGGGTAAAGCTCCTCTAGCTAACGTTATGCGCTCATACGCAGACAAAATTGCTGATGAAGCAAAACGAGCTTTGATGGCTGACAGTTATGGGCAAGCCCTTAAAGAAAAGGAATTGAAGCCGGTTATCATGCCTGAAATTGAGGAGCTACAGTTTGGACACGGAAAACCGTTCCAATATATGGCTACCTTGGAAGTGTCCCCCACCTTTGAACTTCCCGAATATAAGGGACTTGAAGTAGAAAAAGAACGCCGTAGCGTAACCGAGGAGGATGTCAAGAAGGCCCTCGCAAAATTACAGGAGCAGCGCGTTGAATATCGAGATGTTGACCGTCCCATGGGTGAAGATGATTTTGTCGTTGTTAACTACAAGGGAACTATTGACGATAAGCCCATCACTGACACTGTCAAAGTGGCCCGTGGCCTAAGTGAGCAGTCCAACGCTTGGTTACATCTTGAACGCAATCCACTGGTCCCCGGATTAGTTGAAGCTCTAATCGGAAGTAAGAAGGGAGACAAAAAAACTGTTCAGGTCACATTTCCTGAAGAATTCATTTACGAGGAGATTATCGGCAAGGAAGGCCAATTCGAGGTTGAAATTGTGGAAATCAAGGAACAGTCCCTGCCAGAACTTGACGACACATTTGCAAAATCCTTTGGTGCTGAAAGTATCGACAAACTTAGTGAAGGCGTTGAAGGCGATCTGAAAAACGAGCTAGAGTATTCTGAGAAACAATCTATTCGTAATCAGTGCGTCCAAAAATTACTCGATCAAGTCAGCTGCGCTCTGCCAGAAACGATAGTCAACCAAGCTACCCGTGCTGTGGTCCATAACATTGTACAGTCTAATCATAATCGCGGTGTCTCCAAAGATATCATCGAGGAGAACAAAGACGACATATACAATAATGCCAAGTCCAACGCTGAAGTACGCGTGAAGGCCAACTACATTCTCGCTCAAATTGCTGAGAAGGAGGGAGTCAAGGTAACCGAGCAGGAATTAAGTCGCCAAATATCAGCCATGGCCATGCAGCAGAAGATTAAACCTCAAAAGATGGCCGACCAGCTCAAGGAGAACGGTGGCATCTATGAGGTACAAGAGGAAATCCTCAACTCCAAGGTTATAGATCTCCTTCAAGAAAACGCCAAAATCACGGAGGTCGACCCAAAGCCTGAGTCCGAAAAAGATTGCTGTGATAACCCAGGGCAGGATTGCTGTGATAACCCAGAGTAAGACGACCCCCTCCCAAAAAAATAATTCTTTCACATATTTTGAGGGTTTTAAGGCTCTGGGAGCCTTCGCCCCTCCATAATTACTCCTTTCCTATGATTGACTTCAGCTTGGGCATGCGGAGAATTGGGCGTGCCCTTGTTTTGCCGATTTGATTCTGCGCGTATTAGCCTGATTTTAGGCTTAGCCGTAAGGGTAATTGGAACGTTGCTTTCTTTGACACAACCTCAGGGCAGCTCTTACACTCTCTTGACTGCGGTATGCGTTGTATCAAAGCGCGATTCAATGCGGCCGGAGACAAATTGTTCATTGCAGGCGCTGTAAGCCAAAAAAACGACATTAAGAAAAAGGACAATCCCAATTTTGGACGAATAAAAATCTTCACTATAACTTAACATGCACGAATATATAGAACGCGTTATCGATCTTACCGATCCAAATGAAACTGAACTTCTTAATCTATCTGAAGATGAGGCTCGCCACCGTATGCTCTCTGGCTCTCCAGAATCGGTTCGCGATTTCGACGGCTCATTTGCTCTTATTGCAAAAGATGGAAAATCGGTGAAGCTTGCCCGATCTCTAGACCGCCCTCTACGTTATTTTTTGGCCAAGCAAATTGAAGGGCCCGCACTAATTGTTGCACACCGGATTGACAGTATTCGTCAATGGCTTGAAGAACAGGGTTTCGGAGATCAATTTCACCCATATTATACCCGAATGGTTCCTGCCCATTATCTAGTATCAATTCAACTCGTAGGCTGCCCGGATCCGGATCCAATATACGAACGATTTTTTAATCCGGTTCGTAACAAATACACAACAGACCTCAATCCTATCGGCCATGATTATATTGCAGCACTTAAATCGGAAGTGCTCAAATGGGTCAAACGCATTCCCGAAACTGAACCCGTTGGTTGTTGTTTTTCAGGAGGAATCGATAGTGGCGCTGTTTTTCTAGCGACATACGCTGCCATGAGAGAACTCGGTTATGATTTAGGCAGACTAAAGGCATTTACTCTCTCCTTTGGGGACGGACCGGACCTTGAACAGTGTAAAGCTTTTCTCTCTCAATTAAATATGGACATGTTCCTCGAGCCAATTGACGCCAACCTTGCAGACATCGATGTTGCTGAAACTATTCAAATCGTAGAGGACTACAAAATTCTAGACATTGAATCTGCCTCCATGGCTGTCGCATTATGTCGCGCTATAAGGAAAAAATATCCTGACTGGAAATATCTGATCGATGGAGATGGTGGAGATGAAAATCTAAAAGACTACCCTATTGAAGAAAATCCCGAGTTAACCATCAGGAGCGTGGTTAATAACCAGATGCTTTATCAGGAAGGCTGGGGTGTAGGCACTATCAAACATTCGCTCACCTACTCGGGCGGCTTGAGTCGGTCTTATGTACGAACATACGCTCCAGCACATCACTTTGGCTTTAAAGGCTTTAGCCCTTTCACCCGACCTGACGTGGTGGAAGTTGCCGAAGGAATTCCGTTCATTGAGTTAACCGACTTTGATGTTGATAAACTTTATGCATTAAAGGGGAATATCGTTGCTAAAGGCGTTAAGTCTGTCCTTGGCTTTGATATGCCTGTTTTCGAGAAACGCCGCTTCCAGCACGGGGCTATCTCAGTCGACTCTCTACGCGAAAATATTCCGTCTCAAGAAGGGAAACTTCGCAAAAAATTCTTGGAGCTTTATTCCTAATACCTACGACATCACCAAAGAAGTTTTCCCGGATAGTCCCTCCGCTCGTAGCCGGTGGATAAGGAAACTCCGCGGCCCAAAGAACCCCCTCTCCGAAAACCGTCCTTATTCTGTACTTCTTGAAAAGGAACGATCCGCCAATGGACAGATCGTTAATGGATTAACAATATTTCTAACTAATAAAGAATGTTCATGGAGTTGCTTAATGTGTGATCTATGGCAAAACACTCTGGATAATCCTGTCTCTCCCGGAGCTATTTTAGAACAAATTGACTATGCGCTGGACCATGCCGTCAGTCAACTGGGTGACTTGGCCCAGCTTCATCAAATTAAACTCTACAATGCTGGAAGCTTCTTCGACCCCAAAGCCATCCCATCAGAAGAAGATACGCAGATTGCTAAGCGGTTGGCCATGTTTGATCGTATTATTGTCGAATGCCACCCCTCCTTAGTTGGCAAGAGATGTCTACAATTTCAAGAATCAATAAAGGGGAAACTTGAAGTCGCTCTCGGGCTTGAAACTGTTCACCCCAAGGCTTTAGAAAAGCTTAACAAACGTATGACTCTTGAAGATTTTCAATCTGCTTCCTCTGTTTTATCTGAAAACAATATTGCCCTTCGATCCTTTGTTCTATTGCAGCCCCCTTTTGTGCCTGAACAAGAATCTGTCGACTGGGCCAAAAAGACAGTCGATTTCTCGATTTCATGCGGAGCAACTGTTTCCTGCGTCATCCCTACTCGAACCGGTAACGGCGCCACCGACTCATTAGCTATTTCAGGACAATTTCATGAGCCTAATTTAGATCAACTCGAAGATGTAATGGATAGATCTATGGGTGCGGCTAATCACCGTGTTTTCGCAGACCTATGGGATTTGGAGCGTTTCTCTCACTGCGAATATTGTTTCGATGTTCGTAAATCTCGCCTTTTGGAACAAAACCATTCCCAGGTTGTTTCTGCTCGAATTACGTGCTCCTACTGTCATTGACCCATTATCGCTTCAGGCTTAATTTGGTTTTCCATGAAAATTAGTCACCCAGTTGTAAATCGCCTTGAGACTTACCTTTCTCAATCACCTAAGATTGGAAAGGACGTTTATATCTCAAAATCCGCCATTGTTTTTGGTGCAGTATCCATCGGCGATAAGGCAAGTATTTGGTACAACGCCGTACTTCGCGGAGATATTAATGAAATTACCGTAGGAGAAGGAACGAACATACAAGATAATGCCGTTCTACATATTGCCGATGACTTTGGTTGTCATGTCGGCAAATATGTTACCGTCGGGCATTCAGCTATTGTCCATGCCTGTCGTATCGGTGATGAGACACTAATCGGCATGGGGGCAACTGTCCTTGATGGAGCCACAATAGGAAAACAATGTATTATAGGTGCAAATGCGCTTGTAAAACAGGGTCATGAAATCCCCGATGGATCACTGGTTTTCGGTAGCCCGGCAAAAATTATCCGTATTCTTTCAGAAAAAGAACGCGCCTCTCTTAAGGATTGGGCTGATAAATATGTTGCCAATGCCGCCTATTGCATGGAGAAAAAAATTAACGTTGGATCACCCATAACTTCGTGATTTTCTTTGCCCCTTTGGCTTTCCTAAAGCACAATGCGCGCGCTCAAATACGAGTGGGGCCCATAGCTCAGTGGTTAGAGCAGACGACTCATAATCGTTTGGTCGGGGGTTCAAATCCCTCTGGGCCCACCATTTCTTGATGCATCCATCTCAAGGCAAGCTGATCTTTGATGACCAGTGTGAATTCTGCCTCCGATCGATTCGGCAGTTGCGGCAGCTTGATTGGTTCAACACCATTGAATTCATTCCGCTTGGAAAAGCTGGTCAAATTATGACTAGATACTCAATTACCTCCAAGGCTATGCAGGCTGAGATGCATTACATTTCTCCCTCTGGACATGTGACTGCCGGGGCCAAGGCTTTTCGAGCATTCGGTAAAAAAATTCCCCTTCTTTTTCCCTCAGCCGTAGTGCTTCACCTTCCCTTTGCTTTAAAGCTGGCAAGTTTCATATATATGAAACTTGCCGTTAACCGCTATGCTCTAAGCCGCCTAATGAAATGTTCGTCTAAAAATTGTTCTGTTCACCACGATTCGTGAAAACATTGCCGCCCACGCCTCCTCTTGGCACACTTCGCCGCTCATGAGGGAACTCTTCCTTGCCTGGTCAGAATCGCTTGAGCAATTCGTCCTGGAAGTAATTTACGGACATCGGAAAGGTAAACGCGCTGCCGTACTGCGTGCCATACTGTATTCCCTATCCAAAGTTTTTACTGTAGCAGTAAAAACAAGAAGTTATTTATACAATCTTCGAATTCTGCGCGACTCTACTTTAGGTGTTCAAGTAATAGCCATTGGAAACATTACTGCAGGCGGTACGGGAAAAACCCCTGTTGTCGAAAAGTTTGCCAGAGAATTACAGGATGCCGGGAGACATGTGGCTATATTAAGCCGCGGATATAGGTCCAAGCCTGCTCCGGCCCACCGCCGGATATTAAACAAAATTTTACTTCGCGATGACATAACACCTCCGAAAATTGTTTCCGATGGCAAGTCACTTCTTCTCGACTCGGAAACTGCCGGAGACGAGCCATACATGCTCGCTTCTAATTTAAAGGATGTTGTTGTTCTTGTTGATAAAGACCGAGTCAAAGCGGGTAGATATGCAATCGAAAAATTTGGATGCGACACCTTGCTTCTAGATGATGGTTTTCAATATTGGAAACTTCGCGGGAGACGACGAGACGTTGTCTTAATTGATTGCGAGCAGCCTTTTGGCAATAATGGAAAATTACTTCCTCGTGGAACTCTCCGTGAGCCACCTTCTCATCTCTCACGTGCAAGTATCATTTTCATTACTAAAAGTGACGGAAATACTGAGGAATTGCGGGCTAAAATTGCTAACTACAACTCGAAAGCGAGCATTATCGAATGCGTTCACAGTCCTCTTTATTTTGAGGATGTTTTCACTGGAGACCAACACGGGTTAGATTTATTGAAAGGTAAAAAAGTAGCTGCTCTTAGCGGAATTGCTTTACCCGAAAGCTTTGAGCATAGCCTGATCTCTCTTGGCAGCGAATTAGTATATTCGAAAAGATTTGTGGATCATCACCGATTCTCACAACAGGAAATCCTTAACGCTATTAATCGCAGCAAAACACGGCAGGCAGACATGATCGTTACTACGCAAAAAGATGCTGTTCGGTTCCCTAAAATAGACCGCCGGGATTTGCCTATATATTTTATGCGTGTTGAAATCCGTATCTTAAAGGGCGCGAAAGATTTTCAGGATTGCGTGCGCCAAATTTGTTTCCGCTAGGCTGTGAATACATTTCTTTATTTGGTTGGCTCTTTATTCGTCACGCTCATAAGGTTATTGCCCCTTAAATTGTCTTGTTTCGTCGGACGCCAAATTGGGTTTGTTTTCTATTTCATTGATAGAGGTCATCGCCATGTTGCTGTGAATAACCTTACTAATAGTCTGGGTAATTCACGTTCAAAATCTGAAATCATTTCTTTAGCCAAAGAAAACTTTCGCCGTTTGGGTGAAGTTTACTTATCCGCAATAAAGACAGCTCATATATCTCTAAAAAATCTATCTGATATTCTTTCAATAAAAGGTTTGGAGCACTTGGATCTTTCTAAGCGAAATGATGGTTCCGATCCCAGTTTTATGTTTGCTATAGGGCATTTCGGTAATTTTGAATTATACGCAAATGCTGGATTATTTGCCCCACAATTTGATGTAGGAACCACCTACCGCGGTTTTAATCAACCCTGGGTTGAAAAACTGGTGACTCAGATCAGGAATAAATCTGGGTGCCATTATTTTGATCGTCGTTTTGAAGGAAAAAAACTCATGTCATTCATGAAACGACCTAATTCCATTACCGGCCTGTTAGCTGATCAAAATGCGGGTCGCTCCGGAATTGAATTACCCTTTTTCGGCCTTTCTTGCTCTACTAATCCTGCTCCGGCAATTTTCTCACTTCGGTATAAATTGCGCCTTCATTGTTGCTTGTGCAGGCGCATCGGTCTTGGACGTTGGGAACTTGAGCTTGGCCCTGAAATTAAAACTCACATTAATGGTAACGCTCGGTCTATCAATGATATCATGTCAGATATCAACGCAACCTATGAGGATTACATACGTCAAGACCCTGCTAATTGGTTTTGGGTTCACAACCGCTGGAAACGCCCTGACCGCGCAAAA
>Ga0209404_10002122_pt1 | contig 12536 bp, 8 predicted proteins | sample TroAtlMetagenome_2_FD_187447 | JGI IMG/M metagenome (GOLD analysis project Ga0209404, IMG submission 187447) | Marine eukaryotic phytoplankton communities from Atlantic Ocean - Tropical Atlantic ANT8 Metagenome (SPAdes) (version 2) | ecosystem: Environmental > Aquatic > Marine > Oceanic | place...
CACAACCAGCATGCTCCCGACCTTGCCCGCGCCCCAGGCGTCCTTGCCGTTGCCCGCGCAGGCGCCTCCACTACAACAGCGGGCCCCGGTGAAGCAGGCGACGAGGGCCGAGAACGCGCAGCTGATGGCCGAGCAGATGCCGCTCAGCATGCCGCAGAGGCCCAACGAGTAGCCCGTGCCCGCCGCGGCCGCGGCGCCGGCGGCGGGGGCGATCATCCTGTTTTGCTTCTTCTGGGCTCAACTCTTGTTTGAGGCGGTGGCGGCGCGTGGCGCGCGGCACGTGTGCTGGTCTTATGAAAGGGCGTGTTTAGGCGGACTCTGGCACCTCTGTGAGCTTCCGGCGGCTCACTACGAGCACAAACTCCGATTTTTGCCGGCTTTGCTTCTTGCTAGTGTCTTACTCACGCTAGCGACGCGTCCCCGCGGCCGGAGACATAGGAAGCGTGAACGACGACTCTCAGCCTCGCGCGAGCCCAACCGGGGGTCCAGCTGGGGGGCCGGGGATCGACCGAGTTGTTTCCACGAACATTGCCATTTGGCACCTCTCCCGAGCCCCCAAGCAGCGCCAGGACCCCAGACGCCGCGAGGCCGCTCTCGAGGCTGCCCGCGCAGGATCCGAGGCAGCCCCGTCGCCACCGCCGGCTTGCACTGAGGCTCTGCGTTAGATAATTGGCACCAAGTTCTTCCCCCACCCACCACGACTCGCGCGAAGATGTTGATCACGCGCCTCCTGCTCCTCGCCGGCGCCGCGACGGCGCTGCAGCTCCAGCCGCGGCGCGACTACATCCGCGGCTTCAACAGCGCGGCGCCACGCGCCGCGCCGCTCGCGACGCCGCCGAAGGGCCCTGTGGCCGTCGAGTTCTGCCCGCGCCGCGCCGTTATCGCGGCCAGCTTTGCTTTCGGCGCGAGCCAGCTGCTGCCCGCCAAGCGGGCCGTGGCGCTCCGGCCGAAGAAACGTGTCGCAGCCGCGCCGCCGCCCGAGCCGGCGCCGATGCCATTGCCGACGGCGGAGCTCGCCTACGGCTTCCCGAAGCGCAAGCGCCGGTAGACAATTCGAAGGCCCCGGGCCGGGGCTAGTGCATAGTAAGACAGACTAGAAAGAACACTTCTTACCCCTCGGCGGACGTCTGCGCCGCCTGCTGGTTCATCGCTATAGTAGCCGCAGGAGGAACAATCAGTTCGTCGTTGACCTTGGCGTTGAGGTACTGGTTGATGAGGGCCTTGAGCTGGGCGTTCTGCTCCTGGAGCGACGTCACTCTAGCGATTTCTTGAGATCTTTGTTTCAGTACTGTGTTGTACTTTTCTAATTGTTTCTCGAGCTCCTGCCAGACCTCAAAGGTATCATCCGAAACGACGTTGGCCATCTTCGTCCAGTACTCCCGCTGTTTCGCATGTCTTTCTTTCTCTCGTTCCGCGGCCAAGCCCACGGGCTCGGCCCCAATCACGGTGTCGGCAGCAGGGGGCTTTAACGCAGCGTTCCGCCTCCGCTCTTCCACGAAGGCCTGGGCCGCTCCGACAACATCCTCCGGCTTGATCCTAGTTGCTAGAGCTCGCGCCGCAGCATCGCCCTCGCCTTCCGTGTCGGCCGGCCCGTCCGAGAAGAACTTGGAGACTAACAGCGAGATGTCGGCGTCGTCTCTAGCGCCTAATGCCCTTAATAAACTCTCGGCCTGGGCCAGTTCCGCCTCGTCCTCCGGTAACTCGTCGAGCGCGTCGCGCACTTTCTTCTCGACGAGGAAGCCGGCCTCCGCGCTCAGCAACTCCAAGCAGGCCTTGAGTTTGGCACCACTCACTTTGGGCCTAGCAGCTTCCTCTTCTTCGAGGCGCTTCCGTTCCAACGCTTCCTCTCGGGCTTGCGTCGCCGCGTCCGGTCGCGCCAATGCCCTTAAGGCTTCCAAGTCCGGCGGCTTCCAGTCCCAGCCGAGCTGCTGCTTGTGGATGAGCTCATCAGCTTGTAACACTTTGCCCACTAGTTCGTTGACCTCGGCCTCGTGCCTGCGTGTTACGACGTGAGCCACGCGTCTTTATGCGGTGTTCCCTCGTCGTGCTCTCCCGCCGCGTCGACGGCGTATGACGAGTCGCATCTCGAGGGTGCATCTACCCCACCGGCACGCCGTCGACGCGAGCGCGGCGGTGACACGCTCTCTCGTCGACGCCATCGCCGCGACCGCGCGCTCTCTGACACGCCGCGACGGCGCAAGGAAGGCCAATAACGGACGCCGCCCCCGCACATCTGCCAGACCCTATCGAATTTCTGCCGGTCCGTGACCTCGAAGTGGCGGAATTTTAGTTGTAGATCCCGATACGCTTTAGTCATCCGTTTATACTCCTCCGTCAATCGTTCGTTCTCGTTCTTGTCCCGCTCGTCGGTCTCCTGGTACTTCGCCATGACCCGACTGAGGACGTCTTTGAGCTTGTTCTGCTTCCTCTTGAGCTGTTGCAGCGTCGTAGAATTCTCGCTATCTCTTTCGGTCAACACTCTATAGTTATAATCTAATTTTTCAGTGTTCAATTGGTACGTCGCGCGCATCTCCTCGAGCTGCCTCTCGAGCGTCTGGACGTCATTCTCCAGTTTGATTTTCAACTTGTTGTACTCCTCGCTGTCCTTGACGAGCATGTCCTCGATTTCTTGTCTGTGCTTCTCCTCCCGCGCTCGTCGGTTCTCGAGAAACTTGAGCTCCGCCTCCTTGCGTTTTTCGTACAACGCGTCGATCTCCTCCCGGTTCTTGTTGAGCAACTCGTCCCTCTCGGCCAAGAACGCATCTTCTATGGCTTCTAATTCCACTTCGTACTCGCCCTGGAGCTCCTTGAACTCCTGGCGCATGCGTTCCAGCAGCTGATTGATATCTTCTTTTTGTTGTTTTAGTGCTTTCACGTACTCCTCGTCCTTCTTCTTTAGTTCCTGTCTGAATTCTTTTATTAATTCATCCTTACTTCTCAGAATCTCGGCGCAGGCCTCCTTCTGGACCTCGATGGCGTCGTGCAATTCCCTCGGAATATTCTGCTCCACCAACTCCGCCCACCTCGCCTCAATGATGGCGTTCTGCTTGCCCGAGCTTACCGCTTCTTCTTGTAACCGTTGTAAGCGATCTTGGCGCTTCTTTTCTTCCGCTACGCGTCTTTGTGCTTCCCTCCAATCCGCCGCCACTCGCACGTCCGTGACTTTCTCGATACCCGCGCTCTTCTTCTTGTCCAGATGTGACAATGATTCGGCGATCTGCTGCTTGCCTTGACTTCGTTCGGCTGCCTTGCGCTCTTCATTAGCTTTATCTAGAGCGCCCTTCTCGGCATCCCGTCGCGCCTCGATGCGTTGGGCGCGTATTCTTTTACGTTCGTCGGCGTCGGCGACGTTCGTGTCAAATTCTTTCGTTTCTTGGTCGGCCATGGCGGCTCTCGGCGCTGCCCGCCTAGTCGCTGGCTCGCGGCGGCTGGCGTCCGGCCCGGCCGAGGGCTGCCCGCCTAGGTGAGAGAGGGCTGCCTCCGGGCCGAGGGCTGCCGCGCCACAGCCTAGCTGCCTATAATCGGGAGAGCGCTCGAAGTGCTCTGCCCTTGTGTGCTTGCCGTGGGCTCGCCTCGACGGCGTGCGGCGGGCGGCGCTTTGCGCTATGCCGGATGCCGGGGCTAGTGCGGGGGCACTAGAGCCGTTGAGGGGAATATGCTGTCGTACGACTCCGGCGGACGTGCTGCGCACTAGGCCAAGTTGTCGAGTCGCTGGCGGCGTGTCGCAGTCCACCATTACGACGTCGCGGCGGAAAATTGGGCGCGCGCGAGGCAGCACCTCACTTAAGGCTCGAACTTTAAGTCACCACTAAAGTTAGACAAACCTACAACCACAACAATCAGAACGACGCCCCTCCGGGAGGAGGAGCCCCAACGTCGTCCACCGCGAGGACAACGACCCGCTCCATTCCGGCGAGCGACGCCGCGCGCGCGGAAAGCTCGGCCGGAGAAACATGAGCCACGTCCTCGCCGTTCAGCGTTAACAACCGTGCGCCGGGCCCGACGCCCCGCACGGAGAGCGGCGACGCGTCGCGCACCGAGATGACGACGAGCCGCCCGCCCGCCGACGTCACGGAGAAGCCCAGCTTTTCATGAGAGGCTGGCACGACGACCTCGACGCGGCGCGCCGACGGCCGCCGCGCGGGCGCGCCCCCGTTCAGGGAGAGCGACGTCGCAATTGACCACCACGATTGCTTGAGTTGCTCTCCATACAACAAAGCGACCTCGCCGAGCACGCCACCGGCCGTGAGATGCCGCGTCGTCGGCCTGATGTCGGCTCCCGTAAAGTCGAGCTCCGCATCTACCACCGCCAGCCTAGGAAACGACGATAGTAGCGACACGGCCCAGCCGAGCACGCCGCCTTCTTCTTCCAACGCGTGAGCGAGCTCGACCCTCGCCGCGGCGTCCGGGACCAGTGATAGCGGCGCGACCGCAAACCTCCCGCAGCGTATCAGGTTCACGACGTACGAGTCGGGCGCCGAGGTTTCAATCAATTGCTCGCTCGCCCAGGCGCGGCGCATCGCTTGCAGTACGCCAACACATCGCCGCGCGCACCTCTCTCGCAGCGCCACGCGCACGTCACCCGGCAGAAAACGTGCCGCGAGCTTCCGATCAATCCGCGCGGCTGCCCGCAGGAAAAACTCTGAGGTCGAGGTCAGCGTCGTATGACGATCATCTAGAATCGTGATCGCCCGTACGTCGAGCGCCCACTTGTCACCGGTCTTCGAGAGGCTCCAGCCGCGTTCTACATTGACATCGAGGCCGGCGATGCGGACAGACGTAGAGGCGCAGTCTACATAAATATCCATCGCGACGGCGCTTTCGGCGCGACACAATCGCAGAAGCAGGCCGTGGCCGGCGTCCGGAGCGCGGGGGCCCACTATAAGTTCGACGGCGCCGAACCGCCTCACAACGTTCCCCGGCTCGAGCGACGCCGCGTTGACGGAGAACCAGCCGCTCGAGGCGTCCGCGCCGTTCAGCGACACGTCGAAGGTCGACGCGTGCACGGGGAGCGGCTCGTTTTGAGTAGAAACGCCCGCGTGCCGCACCATGACGTGGTATGAAGGCACGGAGCAGCTTATTACAACGAGCGGCACAACCGCTAATATAGAATCCTCCAGGATGAGCCCGAATGGACGCTCTCCTATCCTCGTGGCGCCCCGCCCGTCTACGAGCTGTCCCGACACGATATACGGCGAGACACCGTCGCCGCTTTGCAGCTGAATCGCTGAATGTTTCGAGCCGTCGACCATGGTCCTCGCATTCGTCGTGACGTGGCCGACGACGCCCACGCCGAGCCCGGCCCTATCTTCCACAATCAAGCCGCACCGCAGCACCAACAACAAAGAAGGCGTCCTAGTCAATCGGTGCAGTGTCACGCGCAACCGCTGCCGCCCGTCGTCGACCACGAACGCGGCTTCTTCGCCCCGAGCCGCGACGCCAGTGATATCAACCTGCGTAGAATTATCACGTCAACCACGCCATCGATGCGACGCCTGCTCGACGGCACCTGACGCACGGGTTGATTTCCACACGGGACGGAACCCAAGCCGATTGCGCCTCAATACCGTCGACCCTCAGACACCAGTGCGTCGCATTTTCATATAACGCGGACGTCTCGGCCTCGTTTGGGAGTACACTGCAGTTTTCAGCGTAGTCCTGGCGCGTCTCCGGTAGGCGGCGTGCCGTTGCGATGCGCGCCCTCAAGGTTAAGGAGGATTTCAAGGCAACGGGCGGGCACACGACGACTGTGTTGGCCACGGCCGACGAGAGCAGGAAGCAGCGCGCCGGCGCGTCGACCCAGTGGACGCGCTCGTAGCCACGGCGGCTACCAATAGCGCGGAGCTTTTCGAAATTCGCCACGGGCCGCCAGCGTTCGTCGATCTGAACGCATACAACAGCGTCCAAAGGCGCCTCCCGGACAATTGCCAAGGGCAGGTCAAACGTCGTGTGGGGCGCGACGGCCGGCAGGTCCCGCTGGTAGGCGCTCCCGGCGACCTGTAGCGCCATCTCGCGGTCGCACCGGTTCTCGACGCGGATCCGCGTCCGCAGCCGTAGCACCGGGGAGCCGTCCTGATAAGTGTACTCCCCGACGACGAAGTCGCTCGAGGTAACGGCGCCGAGCGGCCGCAACCCGTCGCCCGGCCCGTAGAGCGAGCGCCGGTCCAGCGGCAGCGACGCGGCGTAGGCGTCGGCCAAGACTTCGAGCGGCGCGACGGGCGAGCCGTCGCGCGCGCGCCCGAGGCGGTCGGCACGCGGCTTCGTGTCGACACTCAGAGTCGCCACGGCGTTTGCTTCCACAGAAACGCCATCCACAAGAAGCGGCGCGCCCGTCTCGTTACGCACCTGTAACGGCGGCGTCTCAGCCGCCTCGCGCGCCGCTAGTATTCGTGAAATGCTTGCGACCGTCGCGTCGTCGACGCTGAGACCTAGATCGCCGAGCGCCACCCGCAAAGTGCCGTCGGTCATTTGCGCGCAAACGTTGACCGGCTTCTGGAGCACGCACCGATACGACTGCCCCGACGTCGCGTCGTAGGCGTCGAGGCGCGTCAGCGAACACGTGAGTGCCGTCGTCCCCTGGCGCGCGTCGAGACAGACGTCGCTCGCTGCAGCGAGGAACGCGGGAAGGCGCGTGCCCGTCGCGTAGAAGCGGAGCTTTGAGGCGCGCAATGCAAAGGCCCCGCCGCCGTCCAACGCGAGCTCATCCACTGCGTCTATTATAGAACGGATGTCGGACGGCGCCGCGTAGACCTCAATCGGCGCGTCCGCGTCGGTGGCGTTGGTCAGCGAGACGCCATCGGCCGTAATTTGTACCAGCGTGGGCTCCAGGAGCTGTGCGCCGTTACGGGCCGCCTCGAGGACCGCAGAACAAGAAACGCCGTCGCTCGAGACGTGGCCCCGAAACCGCACACCGTTCCAATTGATGGAGACGGCGTCGACAGAAATTGAGGCAGTCCGCTCGGTCCCGACCGCGAAGAAGTCCACGGCCTCTCCCTCGACGACCGCGCGCGAGACGCCTAGATAGTCCCACGAGCGGCACGCGAAGCCGTTTTCAATCGCGCTCGTAACTTCTATCAGAGACGCAAGCGCGCGGCCGTCTACATCTATGTCCGCGCGGGCCGCACGCGCAACTACGGTGTCGTTCGTCGCTTGGACCGAGATGTCGCTGACGACCGCGCCACTGACCTCCGCGCCCCCGGCAGTGGCGGAGACGGCGAGTGTATCTGCCGAGCTCGTCACGCTTACTTCGACGGCCTCCACAATCATGACCACCGGTTCGGCGGCTGCCACCGCCTCGTCGTCGAGTCGCACGTCCGCGAGGCCGCGCCAGGATCCCCTGTCCGGGGCCGTCGCCACGGTCACTTTCGGCGCGGACGCTCGCAACGTGACGTCGGCGCGTGCCGGCGCCGCGAGGGCGTCGAGGCCGCAGACGCATCGAATGAGAGCGGCGCTCTCGGCGGGCCGTGTTTGTACGGCAATGGGCCCGAAATCTAGGACGACCTCGCCATCGACGCGGAGCGAGCACGTCGCCGGCGCCGTCAATCGCACCGGCGCGTCGTTGTTCACGGAGAAGTCCGCGTGCCGGCAGCCGAGGGACCAGGTCGTGGAGGATCCGGTCGCCGTCGCGCCCTTGATTTTGATCTCCGCCGCGCCTCCTGGGATCTCCCAGGCCACTGACGCGTCATCGACGGATATGAACCACTCGTTGTCCGTAGTACTGCTACCCGCGGGCAGCAGACTCGATATTTCGACGAGCGACGGCGTCCACGCGAGCCGTGCCGTCGTCGCTGACGCCGTGTGCCCGTTGGTGTCGACGCGGAGGCCGGCGACGCTGGACGCGCCGCAGCGGATCGACTCGGCAATCAGAATACCGTCCTTGAACGCAACGCGGCCTGCGGCCAGGACGTCGCCGATGGTCAGGCCGGCCAGGGCCGCGTCGACGGCGGGCGCGGGCCCCGCGGACCGCGGCAGGCGAGCGACGACGTTCGCGATGCGCGGGACGCAACCCAAGTCGCCCTCGCGAAGGCGCAGGTCGAGGGGCGCCGCCATGGCGGCAATGCCCGCCTCGGACGCCGCCACCCGCACGAGCTCGGTCCCGCTGCCGCGCGCCAACCCCGTCCAGCGCCGGCCGCCGGCCTTGTCGACGTCGAGCCGCAGCAACAGTCGATCAATATCGCTCCGCGCGGACGTGCACCCGACGTCGACGAGGACGCAGCACAATTGTGTACACTCGACCTCCGCCGGGGCCGCCGGCGCCTGGAAGGTCAGCGCGGCCGCGGCCTTCCGCGCCGCGCTGTGGACGTCGTCCGTCGTCCCGTCGTCCCGTGCGCGCAGAACAGCGCGCGCCGCGTCGCGGAAGGCCAGGACCGCCAGTGTCGGCGCGACTGCCTCTAAATCAGCGAGCCGGTTCTCCTCGTTGCCGTTCAGGCGTGGGAATTGGGCCCGGAGGCGCGGCGGCGCCACGGCCCGCGCATAGAGCGGTATATACGCGCGGCGCATCCGCAACAGGCGGATGGCGTTCGCCCAGCGGTCCTCGCGACCCTTCCTGCACTCTCTGAGAGCGTAAGCGTAGGCGCGGCGCCAATACGATTTCGCATTTGCGGCCACAGGCTTCGGAGCCGGAAAGTCCCGGAGCGCAACGCGCGTCGCGGCGATTCTAACGGCATCGAGCGCATCGAGCACCGCCTCCGTACCCACGATGGGCCCGTCCGCGCGTAGAGCGTCGCAGCGCAGCCGCACGACCCAGGCCGCGCGCCCCTTCTTCGGCGGCTCAGATACTGGAAATCCCTCGGGGGGCGGCCGCTGGTTGGGCATGAGACAACGCGCATCGGCAGTCGCGTCGGCGTCAATCGGTCCCAAGACGACGCGCTCGCCGACGGAGAGAGAGACACCGACGGCAGCGCCCAGGATCCGCCTTGGAGACGCTTTCTCGTCGTCGCGCGCCCACACATGCGTGGCGCTCGCCTTTGTGTCTCCAAAGCTCACGGAGACATCGTTAATGTCCACCGCGACCCGCGAGGCGAGCTTGGCGAGCAGCCGCCGGCTCAATGACGTTGTTTTATCGTCCGTCGTCTGCTCGGCCAGCGCCGTCCAGTGCGCGCGCACGGCCTCCAGGAGGTCTAGCTCGCGGCGGCGCTCGGCCGCTGAACCCTCAACGGCAGTAGTAATCACGTCGTCATCAGCCGTAGCCCGTACTCGCAGGGCCACGCCGCGTATCTCCGCCTTGACAGGCTTCGCGCCGAGCCGCGCCCACGGTAGCACGAACTTCGCGTGGTCGACGCTGCCGGCAACGAGATAGAGCCCGGGCGCGCCGACGGCGTCGAGGCTCCTTGCTTTGAGCTTCATGCGTCGTAGCTCAATCTCGCCCTTCCGTAGCGATACCGCGATCGAGGCGCCGGCCGGCTTCGCTTCGGCCTCCGCGCCGGCGTTGTCCTCGTCGATCCAGGCGATGTCACCATCAAGCCAGTCCTTCAAGACACCGCCCAGTAATCGCTTGACGGCGTCGCGGCCCGGCTCCGCGCGGTCTATCCTCTTCCCTACCTCCTTGGCGGCCGCACGCGTCTTGCGCGCCGCGTCCTCGAGGTGCGGCTTCGCCTTTGCCGCCGCTTCCTCGATGTGTGCGGCCGCTTTCGCCGCCGCCTCCTCAATGTGTGGCGCGGCCTTGCGCGCAGCATCCTCGATCGATGCTGCTGCTCGCTTTGCAGCCTTTCCCAGCTGCTTCCAATCCATGAGCTAAGGCTGTGCAGTGCTGCTAGGCATCGTCAGAGCTGTACGCTATGCAGTAATATTTGCGAGTAGCGTAGCTGTGCTGCCAATGCGCCCGGAAAGCACTTTATGGTGATTTGTGCTAGCGCAACAAAGGTGCTAGCAGGCTCCCCGCAGAGCTGGATTTTTAGCAGCTTCGTCTGTCCTGCTCGATTGGCCGAAGCTGCTGAAAAATACGGAGCAGCTCCTGCGAGTCCTGCACCCGCCCTTCAAACCTCGCAACTCCCCCGAGCCGTCCAGGGGCCGCAAAATAGCCTAGTCCGTCAGTGCTTCTCCCGGCAGCCCAGTGCTTCTCCCGGCAGCCATGTCGGCCCTCCTCCTCAAGCAAAACGCCGACTACCTCGTCCACGACTCATACACCGTCGAGACGGAGGACCACGAGGACCACACCTTCAACGGCGTGATGTTCGACGTCGAGGTCCTCGACAGGCGCCCGGTGCAGGCGTTGGTCGTGGATTCGATCCATGTGAGAGGCGGGCTCGGCCAGATGTCCGTCTGGTGCGTCGAGGGCGGGCGGAGAGGCGTCGAAGAGAAACCAAATGCGTGGACGCGGGCCTTCTCGCGGCACGTGAACGCGTCCTGGCGCGATTTTACGTCGCTCAAGCTCGAACCGCCCCTCATTTTACTGCCGGGCAAGACGTATGGCTTGTACGTCCACTCGGCGGACCAGGGTGATGATGGCGTTGTCTATGATAATCAGAGGGATGAGATCTGCCACGAGGACGAGTACATACGAGTCTTCCCCGGGCTGGCGCACCTGTCGCCGGACCCCTTCGGCGCCGACGGGCCGTGGTGGGGCTCGCCCTGGCGGCGGCGGCGGGCCTTCGTGGGCAAGCTGTCCTACGGGGCGCGGTACGTGCTGTGGCGGCCGGTGCCCGCGGCGCACACGCGCTTCGACCCGACGTTTCGCAGAGGCGTCGTCGCGGCCTTTTACGCCCTGACGATGGGCTGGGGCGGTCTGGCGCCGTGTGGAAATCAACAACAGGTGTGTCGGGCTCATTTCATTTCTACACAGGTCTACCCACGGACTGCGTCCTCTACATCCTCCACCTCGCGCGCTACGACTGGTTCGAGCCGCCGGAATTGGAGACTCAAGAGACGCTGCCGCCGCCGCCGCCCTCGCCGGCGACGGCCCACCGGCTCCTGGCGTCGCAGCAGCAGCGCTACGCGAACGACTACTCGCGCTTCGACAACATCCGCGACTCGGACGACTCCTCGGACGACTCGTCTGATGACGACTTTCACCTGGCCACAATGACGTAACACGCCGCGCGAAAAAAAAATGACATAAGAACTTGCTTACTAACTACAGGGGAAACCCCGAGAGCAGCCCCTCGTCGGCCTCGTAGATGTGCGGTGCTGCGTTGACCTTCATGAACGCTACCTCGCCGGTAGCCTGTTCTATGTCTACCACAGTGACTGCAGTGTTGTGGTGCCGCCACCGCGCGAACTCGCCCGTTGTCTCGGGCACGAGAACCGCGTCGAGGAACGCGGAGATGAAGTCGTAATGCGCGACCACCAACACATTGCGGCTGTCCTTGAGTCCCGATGCCGTCGCCCGCACGCGCGCCAGGACGCGCTTCGCGCGCGCGCGGCACTCGTCGTCGCTCTCCTTGCCCGGGCCGCGGTACCAGCCCTCGTCGGTGACTTCCGAGGGAAGGACGTACGTTGGGTGCGCGGCCGCCATCTGAGCGCGCGTCATGCCGCCCTTTGCCACGAAGGCGTCGTACGCGTCGTTGGCGTCGTAGATGCCGCCGGCCTCGAAGATGTCGGTATGTACGTGTGGCGAAATTCCTACGGCCTTCGCCGCCGGCGCGGCGGTGTCGAGCGTGCGGCGATGGGGTGACACCCAGATCTCGTCAATTTTGCCCAAGCCGAAAAATTCTGCTTTGGAAGCATTGCCAAGAAACGCACCGAGGACCTCCGCCTGCCGTCGTCCGCGGGGCGAGAGCTCCGGGTCCGCGACGCGTCCGGTCTTGTACGTCCCTTGCGCTTCGTGCACGTTGTTCATCGACTCGCCGTGGCGCACGAGGCCCAGGCGCAGCCGTGCGCCGCGCTGGTACGTGCCGTCCGCGTAGCACTCGCCCGCGCAGCCGCTCGAGTCGATGGCCGCCATGGCGCGGATGGTGGTGGTGGCGAGGCGTGTGAGGAGCAGCGCGCTCGTGCTGCGCAGCATCGACGCGTGCGCGGTTACAATTCTGCACTGACCCAGGCGTTGCGCTGACACACGAGGAAATGTATAGGCCTTTGACAGGCTGTTTGCGAGCACTGGCGGCTACCAAGCTCTCGGAGGCCGGGAGGGCCTCTCAGGCCCCGTAACCGCTCGTAAGAAAGGGCAAACCGCAGTCGCTGGTGTGCGCGAGATACGTGCTAGCCTTAAAAGACTGGGTCTGCACGCCTGCGGCGCGTATGAGCTGCATATGTTGGCTGCCTGTAGGCTAGTGTGTTACAGGTCGCTAGCTAATCGACGCGGTAATTTGGGCGCCACACTGGCGGACAAGATAATACTCGTGGACCACTGACAATCGCCCTGTTGTCTGTAGTACGAGCGCGAACCGGTTTCGCCCTGCGACAGACTGGTATAGTCAGACTTTTTTTCACAGCAAGACAATTCCACACCGCGGCGCGACGCCAACGAAATACTCGGCGAAAATGCCCCAGTTCTACGGCTCCCAGCGCCTTTTCTGGTACCTCATCGTCGCCATGACGCTCAACAGCGCGTCGCTAGTCGTCCTGACGTATTTCCTACCTGCCGGCGGACGCCGCCGGCA
>Ga0209404_10002123_pt1 | contig 12533 bp, 11 predicted proteins | sample TroAtlMetagenome_2_FD_187447 | JGI IMG/M metagenome (GOLD analysis project Ga0209404, IMG submission 187447) | Marine eukaryotic phytoplankton communities from Atlantic Ocean - Tropical Atlantic ANT8 Metagenome (SPAdes) (version 2) | ecosystem: Environmental > Aquatic > Marine > Oceanic...
GGAGTCTGCTAGGACAACCATTACTCTTCCCTCAATTCCGATTGGGACTGGTTCTGATTGCTCGTCTATTATCTGTGCGATGACACAATTGGTACTTGTGAGAAATATTGTTACTAAAAATTTAATTAAAAATTTGAGCTTCATCGGGCACCTCTCCCAATGCAGTCACGCTTCTGAAGAAATCCACGAAGTGAATGAATGAATGGCCGGTTAATTTTCACTTCGAGATGATCGATTCCTCCTCTTCGTAGTTCATTTGCTGTTTCGTTGTCAAACCAGTGGCTTCGGTTATGGCCGACAAATGTTTGTGCTGTCTCAGCTTCTTCTCCTCGAAAAATTCCAGTGCGGAGTTGTCCGAACTCGGCTGGGTCTATTAATTGGAGCACAACACAATCATGTTTTTGTGCTAATAGTTTTAGTTTGTTATTTGCTCCAGGTTGCCTGAGGTCGCTCAGAACGATTAGCATAGCTCGATTTGTGAGTGTCTTTGAGAGTTGCTCTAGTTTTTCAGTTAGTGTTGTTTTCTCGTCAAAATGGAAATGTCGTAATTGGTGTAACCAAAGGAACATTTTATGCCGGGAAAGGCTTGGTTTTGTATCGAACTTTTTCTCGCCGCAGCCGACGATACCTACAGGGCTCATTCGTGAAAGAGCTGCGAGAGCAAGACCACCAGCGATTTGCACTGCCAATGCGTATTTGCTTAAACCGATACTGGAAACACACATTGAGCCCGATGTATCGACCAAAAGGTAAACTGGCATTTGTTTTGGCGCTTCATACTCTTTGATAAAAGGTCGCCCCATACGAGCTGTTACTCGCCAGTCAATTTGCTTCACTGGATCTCCTGACTCGTAAGGGCGGCTCTGTGCATACTCAATACCAGAGCCGACGAAAGGTGATGAATCTGTGCCATATTGCAGGCTGTCAGCTAACCGTCTTACAGCGATAGCGAATTGGCGACCATCCAGTCCGTCACACGAATCGAGAGTTCCTGTCAGGGGTTTCATGTGCTCGAATTAGGTTGTTTTAGCCTGCTTCTGATAGGATTTCTTTAAGTACACTTACGCCTGATATGCCTTCTGCCAAAGCTTCGTATTTGAGGCGAATCCGATGTAGTAATACATCTTCTGCAAGTGCGTATAAATCCTCTGGCACAACATAGTCTCGATCGTTAATGAATGCCCTTGCGCGAGCTGCTTGAATCATTGCCAATCCGGCTCGTGGGCTGCCTCCTAGTTCGATATTTGGATGCCTCCTAGTTCTACGTACTACTTCGACTGTGTGCTTTTGGAAAACCTCGCTAACATGAACTTCTTGTACGGCAGCCATCATTTCAACCAAGTCCGATCGATTTGCAACCACATCGCCAGATAGTGTGTCAAATGCGGTCTTTGGTACCGCGCCGCCATCTTTTTTTTGTAGCCCAAGGGTTAGGCTTCTTTTTAAAACTTCCTCTTCTTCATCAACAGCTGGATAGTCTAGTCTGTGGCAAAGCATGAATCGATCGAGTTGTGCTTCCGGCAATTCGAATGTGCCACTTTGTTCAATTGGATTTTGTGTTGCTATGACTAGGAAGGGAGCGGGGAGTGTGTGTGTTTCATTTCCAATTGTAACCTTGCGCTCCTGCATGGCTTCAAGCAGGGCGCTTTGTACTTTTGGGGCCGCTCGGTTAATTTCGTCGGCAAGCAAGAGATTTGTGAAAATTGGACCAAGATGAACTGAGAATTCGTTAGTTCGCTGATCAAGCACTTCGGATCCGAGAATGTCTGAAGGTAAGAGATCGATAGTAAACTGGACCCTGCTGAATTTTAAGTCGATAGTTTTGGAAATAGACTGAACAAGTAATGTCTTTGCTAAGCCTGGCATGCCTTGTAGTAATAAGTGTCCGCCGGTAAACAGGGCAATAAGTAGTCGTTCGACAACGATATCTTGCCCCACAACTACTTCTGCCACTCTTTTGCGGACATCATTAACGAGTTTTTTTTGGACTGTTTCCATTAGATGCTTTTGGTTTATTAGGCTAATTTAATTCCCTAGGGACATTACGCTTCGATGGGCGACTGGCCAAGCAGGATAAGTTGGTTATTAGTTACAATTTGGAATATTTTTCTTTCAGCCGACTAATTCCCGAGATTTTTCCATAAAGCTTTTATTGGATTGTTTCTCGTTGAGAGGGCGATATTTTAGAATGGTTAACATTTGTCCGTTGCCATGAGTTGTTTTCAAATATAAATTGGTCCTATGAATAGAACCCAATCAAATCAATCAATAAAATTTAATGCGGGTTTTACTCTCATTGAACTATTGGTAGTCATTGCAATCATAGCAATTTTGGCTGGTCTTTTGTTACCTGCAATGGCTAGGGCTAAAGAGAAAGGGCGTTCCACGGCATGCCTGAACAATCATAAACAAATTGGGATAGCTTTCATGTTATATGTAGATGACTATGAAATGTTTCCTATTCATCCAACATGGTCGACTTGTGGAGGTAAACTTGGATTAGGGCCTGGCTACCAGAGTAATAATAAGAGTATAGCAGACTTCGATAAGCGTCCCTTGAACAAATATACCTCCACTGCAGAGATATACCGTTGCCCTAGTGATGCCGGAGATGTTTTGCATCCAGAGCATTTTCCTAAAACGAAATCTGTTGTAGAAAAAACGTGCTTCAATTTTTATGGAACAAGTTATCTTGTCCAATGGTCTTGGGATGGGTTTGGTGTAAAGCATGTTACTGCAGGGCCTGGTCAAAAGCCGTTGACAGAGTCTGAATTATCCAAGGCGCCTACTACTAAAATTATTCAGGCGGATTGGCCTTGGCATGGTAACCGAGCTGAAAAATCTGAAAAAACCCAGTGGCACAAGCTGGGTGTTCGAGGCCTTAATACTCTTTTTGGAGATGGCCACGCATCGATTTTTGTTTTTCCTTCCGACTTGCATAACTGGGGCGGTCGTAAGCCAGATCCTGCGAACGGTTTTTGGTAAGGCGATTGCGTGAGCAGAATTTCAAATTTAAATATATCATTTATAATTTTTTAGAAACTCTACCAAGTTTGCCATTTTTTGATTTGTTAACGATGACTCCAGACCAGCCGGCATTAAAGATAAGTTTAAGCTAGTTAAAGATTTTAATTCATTGCGATTGACCGATTGCAGCCCAACACCAGGTGCATTTATTTTAAGGCTACCTCCAGATTCTGAAGCGATGATTCCAACGATGGCTCTTCCGTCATTAAATACTGCATTGTAGGCAAGATATTTTGGGTCGATCTGTTTTGATGGATCAATAATGGAATTAAGTAAACCTTCTCCTGAACGATCTGTTATCGATCTTAAATCAGGTCCAAGTTGCTTGTCCGGGGCATGACATTGTGAGCAAAGAGATTCATAGGTTATCTTTCCATCATCAGCATCCCCGTTTAATTTCAGCGCAGGTAAAAATTTTGAAATGACTTTATTTCGATCTATTGAATAATTTTTATTAAAAATAAGTTTAGCGCGTTTAACAATCGATTTATTAGTGCTGTTTAACAAACGATCCCTATGTAATGTAGGGAATCCTTTTAATGGAATGATATTAGTTTCCATTGCTTGGAGAAGCTCTTCTTGCCAAGATGATCGGCTAAGTAAAACATCCAAAGTTTTTTTGCGTTCCTCTGCAAGTAAGCTAGGCCACGCGACAAGAAGCATTTGAGCTGGTTCAATTTTTGACATATTAGCGACTGACGCGATTGCCTTGAAGCGTAATATTGAATTAATATTTGGCTTAATTAATTCTTTAAGAACTGATGTTGTGTTCGAATGTAAAAGGTTTCCATGACTAATTGTTTCAATGGATTCTAATCGCAATTCCATTTTAGTCTTAGAATTAAGTGCTAAATGTTCAGCATGTCTTAGAATGTCTTTAAGTTTAATTTCTTGCCCGGGAAATCCGTTGTCTTCCATTTTATCTAAATCGATACCAGTTTTGCGCATTGCTTTCATCCAGACCCTTGAGATTTGTAATTTCTTTAGCATGTTCGCATTAGCGTAAATATCATGGATTTTTTTATTTAGTACTGGTCTGTGTTTATTTATTCCAACTTGTATTAATTGCTCAAAAATTTTCCCATCAGTAGGTGCTGTTTTTAGTATTTCCTTATAGTGTTTGTGGGACGCAGTAAGAAAAGCAGCTTCCAAGTAAGGTGATTCATATTCAGGAAAAATTGTGGAAAGTGACTTTCCAATCTTCTGGTTAGAAAAATAACCGGCTGAAAGAATTTGTTGGAACACAACTTTGAGTTCCTGTGCATTTAGTTTTTTATTAAGTCCAAAGTCAAAAAAGGGAGCAAATTTTTTACCTTCTTTAGGGAAATTTTCGGCTAAACGGAATGCAAGCCTGCGGACATATGGATGTTTGTCAGATAGCGCTTCGCGAATAATATAAGGCTTAAGTATATTTAAGCCATTGAGTGCACTCAGAGCGTGTAATCGAGCTTTAGGTGATTTAGATTTTTTAATTATCTGTTTAAGGCTTTCGGTAGGTGAATTATCTTTTGCATGAACTATTAATCTATGGGCTATATCTCGAATAGTTCCATTCTCTGATGACAGATACTTGGTAAGTTCTTTAGGTTTAAGCCCATTCAAATTTGGAATTTTTCGAATAGGTTTATGCTTTGATATTATTTTATAAATTCGTCCGAATGCTTCTCCACTACGAAAGTGTGAGCGCAATTCATCCTGTCCTTTTTTTGGAAGCCATTCAGGATGCTCGATCATATATCTATACATATCAGCAAACCAAAGAGCACCATCGGGTCCGGTGCGGGTAAATACCGGCCGGCTCCATCTATCTGCGGAAGCAAAGAAGTCTTTGTCACCGTCATCGGCACGTTCACCGTCGAAGGTAACTTTCTTCTCCTTAATTATAGAGCGCTGAATTACATTGTGAAACGGTTCACAGGTGAAGGCATGTGTTATTTCGTTATTATCGAATAGTATTGTATCTCGATAAATCGCAGGGCCACAGGCAGAAGTAAAACGGCCGCTTTGTTCAAAACTGTGAAAGCGTTTTTGAGGGGGCTTATTAATATAAACTTTCGGATTGCGAGGTTGGCGAACTTGATGCCTTGAATCAGGGTAGGTGACATCACTGTTTCGGATTAGATAACGTGCTGGTAAAATATAGTGCCAAAGTGGGTGGCTGTTCTGAACTCCAAACCAGTTTCCCCAATCATCACGAACGCGTCCATATTGTGATGGTCCAGATGTAGCCTCAATCCAGCCACTGTCGGGGTTAAAACGAAAATCTCCACTTCGAATGGTTGTCGACTTATTTTCTTTGTTAGACTTTATATTATTTAATCCACCGTATCCTGACCACGCTGCGCCGGCAGCACAATGCACAGTATTATCTAAGCCCCAGTAAAGTCCATTGATGCGCAATTGTTGGTTTCCTTCATAAAAACCTTCGAAAAGTGTTTGGCGAATATCTGCTTTGTCATCTCCATTTGTATCTTCGGCAAAAATCAATAACGGGGCAGCAGCAACTAAAACTCCATTACGCCACGGCATGACCCCGGCTGGAAACGAAAGATTATCGAGAAATATTGTGGAATGATCATATCTGCCGTCAAGGTCACGGTCTCTTAAAAGTCGAATGCGGCCACCTTTATCTCCTTTATTATTCATTCCTAAAGGGTAATCCGCCATTTCCGCAACCCAAAGCGATCCGTCTGATCCCCAGTCGAAAGCTACGGGATCACGAACTAATGGTTCACTTGCAACAAGTTGAAGTTTAAACCCCTTTGCAACATGAGCCGCAGCCATGGACTGTATAGGAGTTAGGGGTTTGACATCGAGTTTTAGGGTTTCATCAAATAAGTCTTCTTGTGCAAAACCGGAAAAAATACCGACCAATATCAGAAACAAAAAAATGGGTTTAATTGATCTCAATTTGCAGGCAATTAGTACTATCGAGAGGATTAGAACTTTCGACACATGGTTTAGGAAACCGCAAAGGTCCTTTAGAGAAGGCTATTAAAAAACCGTTTAAATACGAGTTTTATTGTTCAGTTTGAGATTTGATCATTGGTAATATTTTTATCAAAAATGTACGATATGCTATCCCCAATATTCAAACAAATGAACACCACATCCGTGTATATTAGAATCAATATTGGTGTAGGCTGGATTTAGGACCTCGGCTCACTTAAATCATCTCGCGTAAATGTAATTGTTCGCTTTAATTCGATATGAAAGAGAGAAAACTTGTTAAGTATAATTACAACTTTTGTGGAACGACCTTAATGCAAAAGGTTTGCATTAAGGTGTCGTGTAATCTAAATATCTGGCCATGAGATTGCTTGTTGCACTTTTAGCTTTAGCTGGAGTCTCCGTCGGAGCTTTGGGATATTTTGCATTCAACGGTAAATCCCAAAGTGGTAATAGAATAAATCTTATCGGAATTAATGATAGCTCTGCGACTTCGGTAATTAACACAGATTCTAGTTGTAAAAGTAAGTGTTGTGATGAGAAGGAGCTTGAGACGAAAGACCCGTCTTAACATTATATTAGTTTGAATAATTAATTGAATTGTGGCGATTGCTGTTCTTCGCAATCCTGCAATTAATAAAAGAGTCGTTATTTAAATAAAGCCTATTTAACTCTTAATAGTAGAAAGAAAGTGGCTTTATATTTGTTTTTGTCATGTCTGAATTAGATTGGGATTTTACTCCGCGTAGCACTGTTGAACAAGTTGAGGAAGGTTTGGAGCTTTCTCCAAAATTTAATGAAAATGGTATCTTGCCTTGTATTACACAACATGTGGATTCTTCTGAGATTCTTATGTTTGCATACATGAATGAGCAAGCATTTCGCCTTACAATTAACAACGGATTCTCTCATTATTGGTCAAGATCTCGACAAAAAATTTGGATCAAAGGTGAAACTTCGGGAATGCGTCAGAAAGTCCACCAAATTCTAGTGGATGACGATCAGGACTGTATCATACTTAAGGTGTCTCTGACATCGCCAACCAAAGGAGGCAAGGAATCTTCTTGCCATGTTGGTTACAGATCTTGTTTCTACAGAGAAATTACGGTTAGTGACCAGGGGCCAAGTTTAAGATTCATTGAAGATGAGAAGGTTTTTGATCCAAAAGTTATTTATGAGGGAACAGAAAACCCTACAAAGCTTTAGAATCGCTGGTGTTGCCAATCGTAAAACGGTTAATTTCAAATTCAGGATAGTTGATTAATTATAACTCCTTACTATGAAGAATGCTAAGCCATTCTTATTAATAACCGGCTTTCTAGGTGCAGGTAAAACAACACTTCTTAAAAGATTGCTGCATGAATTAAATCCGAGGAATATCAAAGCAGACGTAATTTTAAACGATTTTACAAATGCCGATATTGATGTTGCTACTCTTAATCCTTCATTGTTATCCAGTTTAGAACCACTAGCCGCGGGTTGTGCATGTTGTGAAAGCCTTGAGGAATTAGTGCAACTTTGTAAAAAAGCAAGCAAAGGAAAAGGAGATTTATTATTAGTTGAGTTGAATGGAACAGCCGATCCTTTAGTTCTTTTGGAAACTTTTACTCTTATGGAAAACCGCCTCGCTTTTTTTCCTCGATATCAGGTTTGTGTTATTGATGCTCGTTATTGGGGGAAGCGAGATGAGTTTGAGATTTTGGAGCGAAGACAGCTTGAGACTGCTGGCTTTTATTATATTTCCCATAAAAATGAAGTGTCTGAAGTTCATCTAAAGCGGATTAAAAAATCAGTTAAAATGGCTTCCAGAAATTCAAGAGAAGCAAGCATAGAAGAGCTCCTAGATATTCTAAGTAAAGAGATACGAAGTAGAAGAATCCTTATAGATGAACCTATATTTTCTTCGAATCCCGGTTCAAGTGTTGGTTCGAAGCAACAGTTCTTAAAAGATGTAGCACACAAGCTTTCTCATAGGTTTACGGGTTGTCATTTTCCGCTTCCAGATCAAGTTGATAATAAAGCAATGGAGCGATTAATGAATTCGCTACCGACTTGGGTTTTACGAGCTAAGGCACTTGTAAGCATTGTAGATGAACCTGAGTCTCGCCGATTGTTCGAAAAAGTAGGCGCTGAATTAATTCAAAATCCAATACCTATTTATGAACTTCCTGATACACCTTCATCACTAATGTGCATCGGCCCGAAACTAGCACCTGATAAGATTAGGAAACTTGTCGAATTAGAATTTGGCGTTTCGAATCTTAGTTGAGGCTCATTAACCCAAGACCCGGTGACTTGATCGAAGCATGCTTAAGTAATTCCATTGTTGTAACAGGGCGCTTAAGATCATTCATTACAGCTATAATTGATGACCTTTGTTGTTGTATTATGTGGCATGATAAAAGCCCTTATAAGCGTAAAACAATGAAATCAATGGTACTCCCGAGAAGATTCGAACTTCCGACACGCGGTTTAGGAAACCACAAAGTACTAATCCCGAACTACGGGAGCATATAGAATTGCTTATATGGGTTTTACCCTTTTGCAATAGGGACAAAAAGTTACATTGCTCATTAGACTTGGTCAACAATGGGACTTATTTTGACATTTCTCTTTTTACCTTATTTAGCCAATTAAGCATTACGGTAGGAACTTTGGATAATTGTTCGTCTGAATTGATAGGCCCATCAAAGACAACTTCCCCTTTTGTATTGATTGCTTTAAGTGAAGCCTGCTTATTAGTTTCAATATAGTGCAGCTCTCCTTTTTTGCTGTCTTTTACATTAAAGCTTATGGATTTGCTTTGGTTAATTATTTTAGAGTCTTTTTCTTTTTTTGGAGAACTAGCTTCTTTAATAGAATGCTTTTTAAAGGATATTTTTCTTGGTGAAATTTCAAATGTCATTGAACAGCCAGCTAACAGCCCAAGAATTAATGGGGATATGATTATTTTTTTCATAGTTATTATTCCTGTTGTGCAGCAAGATTTAGCATAATCAAAATGATATTCCAAATGAGATTATGATGACTCAATATTACTTAACTTTGATAGTTTTCTTAATTCAAGCTCGACCTGTAGAATTACTTTAGGGTTAATCCGTTTTTTGTAGAACTAATTATTATGGATGCCGAATATCAGAAACGTTTGTTGGATGTTTACCGTGATGGGCTTCTGAATGATACACTTCCTTTTTGGTTTCCACGTTGTGTAGATGAAGATCATGGCGGATTCCTTTTGGCAAGGGATCGTGATGGTAGTCTGCTCGACGATGACAAAGGCATGTGGCAGCAGTGCAGGGCGACTTGGTTATTGGCTACGCTATACAATACTGTAGAACCTAATAATTCTTGGCTTGAATGGGCAAATTGCGGATTGCGATTTATAGACAGACACGGCAGGGATTCTGATGGGCGGATGTGGTTTCATGTAACAAGGGACGGTAGACCGCTTCGAAAAAGGCGCTATGTTTTTACCGAGTGCTTTGGTGCGATCGCTTATGCGTCTCTGGCAAAAGCAACAGATAATGAGGCACTTGCAGATACTAGTCGGGATTTGTTCTCTTTGGCCAAACGGCATTTTTCTGATCCTTCGCTTGTAGAGTCAAAATTTACCGATACACGCCCGGTTAAGTCCATAGGTACGCCCATGATCCAGATAGCCACTGCACAGGAACTACGATTAAACCTTGGCGACGAGTCGTTTACTACAGATATCGATTCTGCGATAGAGGAGATACGTCGGGATTTCATGAAGCCGGAGGTTGAGTGTGTGATGGAGACTGTAGCTCAGGACGGATCAATTATTGATCATTTCGAAGGGCGCATGCTAAATCCTGGTCACGCGATTGAGTGTGCTTGGTTTATATTGTGGGAGGCTCGTTTTCGAGGCAATGATCCAGAGTTGATTCGTACTGGTTGTCAGATTCTGGACTGGATGTGGGCCAGAGGTTGGGACGAAAAATTTGGAGGTCTTTTATATTTTCGCGATATTAATGGTAAACCGGTTCAGGAGTACTGGCATGATATGAAATTTTGGTGGCCGCATAATGAGGCACTAATTGCATGTCTTCTTGCTTGGTTGCTAACCGAAGAACAAAAATATGCCGATTGGCATAAGAAAGCACATGATTGGGCTTATGGTCATTTTGCTGATCCTGAGTACGGCGAATGGTTTGGGTATTTGCATCGTGACGGAAGTGTTTCAGTCCCGTTAAAGGGTAATCTTTGGAAAGGACCGTTCCATTTACCTAGGATGCAACTTGTATGTTGGAAACTGCTTGCTGAGTCGATTGAAAAAAAAGACTAGATCAAACAGTTTCGATTAATATCTTCGACCTGCAGCGCCTCTATTATTAATCATTGGGGCCGGGCGGCTTCGATCTATGCCTTCTCCGTATATGCTTCTTTCCATTTGGGCGCGCCGGTTGCCATATCGGGAGTTTAGAAGTGTTACTTTTTTGTCATGTTGAGTTTTGGTGATTTGTCCCAATTTGTATTGCTCGGCATATTCTGCTAGTTGGGATTTATACGATGCTTCTAGTCGGCGTAGTTCCTTGCTGCCAGAACAACCTACTATAAATAATATAAGAATAAGGGGAGTAAATCGCTTTAAATTAAATTTCATGACTAGCGGAGGTTTTGCTTGGTCAAGCTGATTGTCAAGCGATCAAGTTTGTTTGAGCGCACATGGGGCAAGAATCGCTTCACTCATCCCATGAATAATTTTTTTGTCGGATGGGCAAATTGTGGCAAGTACCCCACCAAGGATAGTTTTGGCAGAATCCCATTCCCCGTGGACAAAGTAGTAAGGGCAAAGACGGACACGTCCTTGCATTGGTTGCGGTTTTCCGTGTTCGAAATTGAACCATTCGGAATCTATCTGAATTGGGTGATGGTAACGTTGAAGGATGCGCGGCGACTCTTTGTATTCGGCGATTGCCTGATCTACGGCTTCTGCCCATTCTTCGCGTGGCAGATCGCTGCCAAGCCAAACGCCTCTTGCACCCCATGCCTGATCACTGAATCCTGAAATCTTGAGGATCAGGTTGCGTTCTTTTTGAGAAAAATCCTTGAGTTGATTCCAGTCGGTGAGATTTATGCCTGGATAGGCTGACTGGGGGGGGATTGGTTCAGGGTCTATTATCCAGGTTTGAGGTAGTAGTGTCTCGAGGGTGTTTTTGAAATTGTCTCCAAGTTGTTGGCGCCATACATCTGAGAGATTTCGGTTGTGGAAAAGTCCAAATGTCATCTTTTCCTCAAGGAATGTTTTTGGAGGGGCGGTTATCTTGAGTTTTTGTTCGATAGCGCGTTGAAAAATGGTTTTAGCTGCTGGTATGTTTTCTAGATCAAATAGTTCAAAAAATCGGTATACAGCATCTCCCTCGTTAAAATTAATATAATTTTGGTTGTGCACACTGAAGCGATCGCCTGTAATTTGTCCTGCTATCCATTCCATTTCCGGGCGATAGGTGGCAGACTCTTCCGATACAATCATGCGGATCTTTTCTGCGTTTCCAAAAATTCCGGAAAAACCATCAATCATTCCGGTTGAGCCTCCGATTACATTACTGCCCGCATCGGAGTAGGAGCGGTTAAGCCATGCGGTTAATCCGATTCCACCTGGGACACTGTCGAGTTCGGTAATTTTTAATCCCTCCTCGGTTAACAAAATATCGGGGCGTATAACACGAGGTAGTTCATTTTTAAAAGCTTTGTGTCTTTGTAAATTGATCAACGATTGTGGCTTGCCTCGGTCGAGCCATTCAGAGGGCCATTTTGGTAATCGATCCTCGGTGCTCCACCGATAAATCATATTAGTGGCCTTATAAAACTTGAGAAGTATTCGTCCTAGCTTTTCGAGTTGCTTTACGATTTTTTTATCAAGTTCAAAGGGTTTTGTGGCCACACGCCATTGGTGGCCGTCAAATAGCCCCTCGGCCGGCATACTTTGCTGAATGTAGCGGGCTATTTGTTCTGGATTGTTTTTTCGGGTGTCACCCATCTGGCTAGAAGAACGTGAAGCCTTGGCCGGTGTTCGGTCAAGCCTCTGTTGGTATCTCAAGAATGTTGCAGGTCAAGCCAACAAGATTTTTTGTGAACTTGTTTCTGTGCGAACTGGACGGCAAAGTTATCCGGAAACGGTTCATTATGGCAGAATCTTCACATAAATACGGTGAAAGGGGTGGGAGCGGTTGGATATTATTATTGGCGACTGCGTTTTTGGCATCGTTAATGGTGTTTATATTGAACAATGACTCATCTCTGTTGGAGTCGGGGGAAGATCAAGAGTTGCTTGTATACTGTGCTGCTGGTGTGAAAAGAGCCGTTGAGGAAGTTGCTGGAAAATTTGAACAGGAACTAGGTATTAAAATAGTCTTGGAATACGCAAGTAGCGGTGTTTTGGCTAATAAATTGAAAACTGACCGAGAGTCAGGGATTGCTCGGGCGGATGTTTATATACCGGCTGATTATGTTTACACTGAAAGAGCTGCTGCCGATGGTCTTACAGCGGAATCAATGAAAGTGGCTTCTTGGAAGGTTGTGTTTGCCATGAAGCC
>Ga0209404_10002126_pt1 | contig 12525 bp, 13 predicted proteins | sample TroAtlMetagenome_2_FD_187447 | JGI IMG/M metagenome (GOLD analysis project Ga0209404, IMG submission 187447) | Marine eukaryotic phytoplankton communities from Atlantic Ocean - Tropical Atlantic ANT8 Metagenome (SPAdes) (version 2) | ecosystem: Environmental > Aquatic > Marine > Oceanic...
GAAAATTATATCAATCGCCTCTAAAGATTCTAATAGAATCATCATCAAAATGTTGGGTTGAGAACTCAAATAGTTCCGTATCTTCTAAAGCAATCATTTGATGCCTCAATCCTCTATAAACATGGAACCTATCACCAGGTTCTAATATAGTAGTCTTTGCGTCTTCAAGTTTATCTGTATCACCATAAAATAAATGTATCCTACCTGACTGAATATAAAATGTTTCGTCTTTTAATTTGTGATAGTGCCAAGAACATCTCTTACTCTTTTCAATAAACAATAATTTACCACAATACTCTGGAGAATTGGCAATCCATTTCTCATATCCCCATCCTTTGGGAACATGTTTAATAGTAATTAAAGAATGCATCATAAAATAAGACCCTCTCCCCATCCAACAAGAACTTTTCTCTTACCTTTAGTAACAGGTGTAACTTTATGTAGCATCCAGGATGGGAATGCTATTATATCACCTCTACCAATCTTATAATAATCTTCCTCTTCTGCTGCCTTAAAACCTAAATCTCCACCTTCATATTCACTTTCATCAGATATTCCTAAAGAAAAAGATACTTTTCTAGATTCTCCCTTTATTTCAATTTGATCAATGTGCCAATTAAAATGATCTCCTTCAGTATATTCACTATATTGAAATACACCATACCCATCATAATTATATCTCCACATACCATCATTTATCATTCTAACTTTTCTAGATATATGATCATAAATTGGCATTAAAAAATCTTTATGATTTTCATTATTCATCCAATGAATCATTGAAGATCTTGCCTTATCAGCAGATTTTCTATTCATATGTAAAACTTTTGCTCTTTCCAATTCTTGATGACTTATATACTCTTCGATATCTGAGATAATTTTATCATCAAAAATTTTCCTCCCCACAAAGGTCAAAGGATTTTTACCTTCATTTTCTCTAATAACACCAGCATCAATAAAAAATGTCATCTCTTATCATTAAAAAAAGATACGTCTGTCCAGGCTTTATCATCTATAAAATAATCAGCATGTGGTTTACCCATGATTAACTCATGATACTTAACACCCCAATCATCTAATTGTTGTTTTGTAAGATCAAATAAAACTGCCTCTGCTGATACAGATGCAATAGAATGAGGTTTATCAGAAAATCTACCCATAGCCCGTGCAGTGAAGTAGATAATATAATTACCTTCATCGTAAAGTTTATTTAGTACCTTGATTCTATCTTTCCAAGGTTCTGCTTTGTGGTAATCTCTACCCACAGTAGGAGTACAGATTGTACCATCAATATCAACGCAGTATCTTTTTGACATCTTCCTCCTGTAGTACGTATGTTCCTGTGTGTGATACAGCAATTGCTGCTGCTTTATTTGCTAAAGGAATTGCTTCCTCTACTTTACCATGCTGTAAAAATCCAAACGTCAGTGCAGCAATAAAAGTATCACCTGCACCAACTACATCATATACCTTCACCTTCTCTGCTGGATACAATTTACCTTGATATTCAGCACCTTCACCACCCTTAGTTATAATCAAAGTTTCTGGATTATAATGAGTAATCTTTTGATATTCAACCTCATTAACCTTTACATATGCAGATCCTGGTATATTTGTCTTTTTAGTATCAATAAAAATAGGACCAACAAATGTAGAACATATCTCAAATAACTTTTCTTGAGTTATAAACCCTTTATCATAATCAGATATAACAAGGGCATCATAATTATCATTAGAAACTACCTCTTCCAATGATTTAATTTCAGGTTCATCATCCACTCTAAGGATTTGATAATTAGACTTCTCATCAATATATCTCGTCTTTACAATCTGTTCTGCATTAGTAAGCATAGAAGTTTCTATACCAAAAGCAAGTAAGTTATTAAAGACATTCCATGCCATTCCTTTACTAGTCTCAGTTCTTTGAGATTCTAGTATAGGAACAGGTGCTTCTGGACTCAACCGTTTGGCATCACCATAAACAAATCTGTCTTCACAACTATCACCAATAACTAGTACTCTCATAGATTTTTAATTCTTTCGATAGTTTTACTACTAGCATACCCACCAACTCTTGGAAGATATCTGGTTTCCATAGCATGTTCCCATCCTACTACATCACCATCCCTCCAATCATCACCAAGTAATAGTATATCAGGTGCATACATTTCTATCAACCCCTCTAGTTCTTCTCTACTACCAAAAGTATGCACAACATCAATATACTTAATTGCCTCAAGCATTGCTACTCGATACGCCAAATTATTGATTGGTCTATGATCTCCTTTGTCTGCTTTTATCTTCTCATCCGTATCAGTAGCAACGATAACTTTATTACCAAGTGACCTTGCAACCTTAAAGAGTTGTATGTGACCTGGATGAAGTATATCAAATGTACCATTACACCATACTATATCGTTTTCCATCATAAAGTAATCCAGCGTTCATTTTCCAATGTCCACTTAGTTACATCTGCAATACGTTCTCTAACAGATTTTGCTGGAACCCAACCAAGTTGCTTCATCTTATTACCATCCAATGCATAACGTAAGTCATGTCCTGGTCTGGATGAATGGAAGTCAACTAACTCATACTTAAGTTCTTTACCTTGAGCATCAGCAATGATCTGTGCTAACTCTAGGTTATTAAGTTCTTCTGATCCAACAATATTAAACTTAGGACACTTAGCATTACCCCATGTTGGCTCAAACTCACCTTCATAATTTAACAAGAATAGAATAGCAGACGAAACATCTTCTGCATGAATATAATGTCTAGAACCAGGAATTGTTTTGGTAGAGTCACTATGAATAGTAATAGTTTCACCATCCCTTGCCCTTCGGATACACATAGGAATATACTTCTCTGGATGCTGACGCTCACCAAAGACATTCATTGTATGAGTAATGTATATGGGAAGGTTATATGTATTCTCATATGCTACTGCTAACTCTTCACCACCCGCCTTACTAGCACTATATGGATTAGTAGAATTGAATCTATCATTCTCTTTATACTTAATACCATTAGGGGCAGGACCAAATACCTCATCAGTTCCAAAGTAGATAAACCTTTCTAAGTTATCCTTCTGAGTACGTGCAAACTCTAGTATATTACATGTACCTACAACATTATCCATGACAAATTCCATTGGATAATCAATACTTCTATCTACATGAGATCCTGCAGCAAGATGTAAAATATAATCTACATCACCAACCTCACTACGAACAAGTGGATTAAGTTCTGCTTTAAGATCATGATGTACAATCTTTACTCTCTTTCTGACCTCTGGATCATAAGAAAGCATTAAGTCATGAAGACGATTTAAGTTACCACTATAATCTAAACGATCTAATGTAATAACTTCCCAGTCAGTATTCTCAAGGATCTGACCGATCAAATGATGGGCAATAAAACCTGCACCACCAGTAATAAGAGCTCTTTTCATAATGAGTTAGCGAAATCTAATAGGTTGTCAAAAATTTGTACGTCTTTATATTTGGTATTAATTCCCTTAAAATTTTCTTTCTCAGTCTTTTTACCAAATCCACTTCTAACCAATACAGGTTTAGCACCACCATTCTTTGCCATCTTAACATCTTCTATCGTATCGCCAACATAATACCCTCCCTTCATATCAAATTTATAGATCTGCTTCATTCTCTGAAACATACCAGTGTTTGGTTTAGCAAACATATCTCTTGAATCATCACTTGTATTATATAAGAATCCTTCAATAGAAAATATTCCATTCATTCCAAATTGAGGCATATAAAAGTTATTCATTATTTTATCAACATCGTCTGGTTTTTGCAATCCCCTTGATATATTTGGTTGATCACAAAAGATCATAACCTTATAACCCTTTAATCTTAAAGTACGAATCGCCTCTAAGGATCCCTTTATCCATCTAACATCTTCATGTCTTTTAATTACATTCTTCCATTCATTTATAACACCATCTCGATCAATACCAATAACTTCTTTTGGAAATTCTTTTGGCCAATCTTCTGGATTATATTGGGAATAACCAGAAGGAGGTGTTCCTCCTGGTCCTCCTGACATTCCTTGAGGTACTTGTGATGGTGGTTGTTTTGACTTAAATCTACCCATCAGATTCCTCCTCCTTATTAGGAAATCTAATTAATTTACCAAGTTCTGGCATATACATATACTCCAACTTACTATTTCTTAATGTATGCATTGCATCATCAAGATTCTCTACAAGAGGGTCTCCTCCAAGATTAAATGATGTATTAAACAATATTGGAACTCCAGTTAACTTATAGAACTCTTTAATAAGAGCATAGTAACTAGTATTATCCAACTTAGATACAGTCTGAATCCTACATGTACCATCTACATGAGTAACTGCTGGTATCTCACCTATATGTTCATCACTTACCTCAAGAGCATACATCATATAAGGACTTTCCTTTAGTCCCTTCATATCAAACCATTCCTTTGCATGTTCCTTAAGAATAGATGCAGCAAATGGACGGAACCACTCACGACCCTTAACAGTATTGACATAATCCTTACCATCAGGATCTGTTGGATCATAAAGAATAGAACGATTACCAAGTGCTCTTGGACCTCCTTCTGATCTTCCCTGGAATATAGTAACAATATTACGATCCTTAATCAATTGAGCAACTTCTGCATCAGTAGTTTCTGTTATCTCTACATCATCATCAAGTTTATGAAATTTTATATAAGAGTCAAGAGTATTATCATTATACCTATATTCAGGACCAAGATAAACATCCTTTAGAGGATCTTTCTCATAAGTGGTGTCAGTAGTCTTTGCAATTTGTTGCGAAATAAACTTTGCTCCACCAATAGATAAACCACCATCATGACATATAGGGTCAACATAGATGTTTAGATCAGGAAACTTTTCCTGATAAAAAGTATTAGCAATAACATTTAATCCATATCCACCAGATATAACAATATTCTTTTCTCCAGTCATATCAACTGCTTTCTCAATATAAGTACACATCATTTCTTGTGTGTCTTTCTGAATCTTCCATGCTAGATTCTTATGCACATCCCTTATCTTACTCTTATCTTTATGCCAATAAACAAGATCCTGTCCATCTTTAGTTCTAGTAACATCCTTTTTAATATCTAAATACTTCCATCTGAAATGATCAATATATGCAGCCCTTGGATATCCAGGTATAAAAATATTCTTATCTCCTCTTAAGGTATCTTCCATGAAAAGATTGGGAATCTTATCATCTTCTCTACCATAAGGAGCAAGTCCCATTGTTTTACCTGCTTCTATAGCACCAAACCCAAGCCATTCTGATACTGCTTCATAAGATTTGGTAATTGTTATTGCAGAATCGGCATCAGTATCACTTGTTTCTATTCTAGGTCCACCATTATCAGCATATCTTTTCCAAACTTCTTCTATCTTATCAGGCCATTCACACTTATAGATACTCTCTGTCTCAAAATAACTATACTTTTGATCTTCTGGAAAATCCTCAATATCAGGAAATCTTCTTGATGAACCACAACCATCAACTATAAGAGCAGCTGCACTATCAAATCCAGAACCATAAAAAGCAGATGCAGCATGTGCTAAATGATGCTGTTGTGCAAATTGAACTAGTTCTACATTTGGATAAAATTTTCTTACAAGAGCACAATAAGAATTCTCACCCGTCCAAGGAAGACTATGAGTTTCATTCTCAGATCCATTACCACATAGAACAAGAGTATCTATCTTATAATTTTGCATAATCCATATCATAGCCTTAAAAGGATTACCATCTCGCTTCATACGAGACATCCTTTCTTCTTCGATATAAACTTCTAATTTACCATCAATAACAAGAGCAGCAGATCCATTATGACCTGGATTGATTGCTAATACATTCATGAAACTTTCTCCTTAATATCTTTTACAATTCTAGTATAAATATCTGTCAACTCTTTATCATCAAATTCCATTAATCTATCATTTAATCTATCTGCAAGATGATTATCAAATCCACATATTCTGATAGGAGAATACCTTTTCTCTGTTTTCTTATCATCAATAATTTGGAACCAATCAGGATAACTAATATTCTCAGCAAAAGTTGATCCAAGGATAACGGTACCTGGAATATCAAATGCTCTTGCTATATGTTGACCTACACTATCACATCCAATAAAATAATCACACCCTTCAATAATAGCAGACCATGCTCTAAGATCTGGTAATGGTGGTTTTTCTGAGTAAGTATCTTCTTCCTCAATTTCTTTTGCAAACTCACCTTCTCCCATGAATATAATATTATATTTCTGAGACAATTTCTTAACCAATCTTTGATACACACTTGGATCTATTGATCTACTACTATCATCAATAATATCTCCATTATCAACTCTTGCTGATCTACCAAACGGTTGTATTACTATTGTAATATCTTTATTCTGCTTTGCTTTAACACCTGCAAGAGCATTTGCAGCACCCTTCTCTTCTGACTTACAAAGATACATATTCGGTTTACCTAAATCCGAATGATCTTCTGTTTGATTAATAATTTTATCAAATGCCTCTGCAAGAGAACATTGTTGATTATAATATGCCCACTGCGTATAAGGTTCTGGATGAATTATTTCAGAATCTTTAATTACAGTCTCAAATAATCCCTTTACATCCATACTAAAGGTTCTATCCTGCAAAAGAGGATTGCCAAAGAATAAAGTATCCCAACCTCCTATAACAATCTTCCAATCTTCATCGGGATGTGCTTTTGCATATTTTTCTAACGCTGGAATAGCAGTTATAGCACGTCCCGCCCCACCGTCTAAGGTGAAAACCTTTCTTCGAGTCATAAGTAAAGACCAAAATACCGTTTCATGTAAATCAATACACTGGTATTTATTATACACTCAAAAGGTTATTTGTGCAACTATCAGGTGGTTATCCCTACATTTTTTCCTATAGTAGGATCACTAGGTACGTCAAATGTTATGTTAAGCTCACGATTTGTTGTTCTCCATCCACTAAGGTCAGAAGGAACATTGACTGTTACTGAATAAACTGCTGCAAAAGATGTTGTAGAAGACACTCCAACATTTACAGTTCCAGTATCTACAAGACCAAGACCTTCAGCACCATGAAGTTCCCAAGTTAATGGAAGTTCTTGTGGAAAAATATTTTCTAATTTATATGTCCATGTAACTGCTGTTCCAGGACTTGCTATTGTAGATCCTACTGATACTGATTGTATTGGTTCTGGTTTATTTTGTTTATAAAGAGTTATTTTATTATGTAAGAAGTTTCCTGTTGTACCTATTGAAATTGTAGCACCAATACCAGTAGATAATGTAATCGAACTTGCTGCTACTCCTGATATCGTACAACTTTCACCATTATATGCAAAAGTATCTCCTATACTTACAGTACCTTGCATAGTATCAAGAGGAGCCTCAAATATTATAGTCTTTCTAGTGTTAGGAGTATTCTTATATACAGGTGGTCCTGCAAGTTCTATAATTTCAGTTCTTTGACCTATCCAAGAAGTAGTTCCAATACCTAATGGATCATTAACCTCTGCAACAAATCTAATTGCCTCATCAGGTACTTCAGTAACTCCTGGTGCTAGAGGAAATTCTGCTTTTGTAAATCTATTAGGCCATTTTGCACTGGCAGGTAAATCTCTTAATCCTTGACGATATGTTGCCCATGCAGTCTTAGTAGTACTATCTAAAGGAGAATCTACATTCTGTGTCCAATCTGAATCAAAAAGTTCTCTAGATCTATATGATTTTAATACCATAACATCATGATCATTCATCTCATCAAAAGAATATGCTTGAGACTGCAAGAGCTCTTGCTGAACTACAGGATCATTTTTATCATCCGTAAATACAGTAGTTCCATCTAAGTAAATAATTGCACTCATGTTTATACCTCCTTATGCTGAATATCCAGGAGCAGGAGTACCTGTACCTGTAATGTGGGGATTTCTCATACCATAAACAGACCAATAAGCCATCGTCTCATTATAAGGTTCCATATATCCACATTCATTTCTAATATACAATCCAGTCCAACCTCCATCTTGACAACACCAACCTGGCCAATTGTGTTGGACTAAGCAATGCATACAACCAACACCCCATTTTCCTATTGCACAACCAAAGTTATCACAATGGTTCCAATGGCACATATTATAATTCATTGAAGTAGTTTTTGATGTTACTGCAACACTATTACAATTCCTTGTTCCATCCTTAAATATCTGAAATCTTACATTAAATGCAACGCATCCATTATCATAACCACTTGTGCAACAACATTGTTGAGTTTTAAAGGTATGGCACTGTCCATAAGATTCCCATGAACCTCTAGCAAAACAATTTTGACAGTAATGACACATCCATTGCTGCATACTATCACATAGACATTGACCATTCCACTCTGGCATAAAGCAATAAGTATTTTCGTAACAACAATTCCTATGCTTAAATCCAGCAAATCTTACATCAAAACCATCATAACACCCCCAAGGGAGCTTAATAGTCATTTCACTACCATAATCTGTAGTCCAAGGATAACAGTGAATAAGACAAGTCCATTGAGCCTGGCAATGAAGTTGCTGCGATGAGAGACCGCTAGCACCACCACCAGTAGATGTTCCATCAGCAGATCTAGTTGTTACAAAACGTGCCATTAACCTTCATACCCCCATACTTGGAAATTAAAGTTTGTTCCAATTGCAACGCTTGCCATATTATTAATAAATAATCTTTCGTCACAATCAATAATAACACCCGTTCTTTCATAATTATTGAAGGATAACTTCCAATCAAGAATACCTTCTTTACATACAGCACCATCAAAGGATGAACATGTCCTCCACTTACAAGTAGTACTCATATATTCAACGATACAATTATTAGGATCGCTATCAATAACTGTAGTAGAACAACTAGTACCTTCAGGAGATTTTGCCCAATTAATCAAATCAGTTGATACAAATGGATCCATTACTTCAGTGTCGCAGTTAAAAACACCCATTGCCCATAAGCATTTTTCTACCCTATGAATACATGTTGTACACATTATAGGAGAATAATATTTCTCCTCAGTCCATACAGATGGCCAATTAGCAACCTTCGTAAAGTAAGTAGTATCACATGGCCATATGCATGTTAAACCCTGATTACCTAATTGCCAATCTCTATATTCATGCTTCTGTCCCGATCCAAACCAACTGAATATTCCACATTGGTTAGCATCTGACGATCTTATGGCAAAATATGTACAACACTTCTGAGGATTCCATGATAGATATTTGATAGCATACTCATTTGTTTCATAACTTTCACTACCATATTTTGGTGGATTTATCCATAAATCTAACATATGCAGGTAGCAACTACATCTCTCACAATACCAAGTACATGCATACATATTTCCAATGAAATACATCTGACATTGTTGCATTGTCTTATGATGCCTCACCATCGCACACTGAGTTCCTGCACCTGCAACACCACCATAAGGATTCATTGGGCAATTTCGATGATTACATGTCCATCCGTTACTCCAATGTACCCAACAACATAAACAACAGAACCATGAATAGCAGTCAGTATACTGAGATATACAACAACATTCATACCTATTTCTACACCATCTTCCACATTGACTACAGAAACATACACAATACTTATGTGGTCCTCTTGCAATCCAATTTAAGTATACCTCATTATCACCAGGATCATGATATTCTGGACATTTCTGCACGTAATAACCAAAACATCTATCACAATCCCGTTCACAAACCTGACAACCGCTACAACACCAAGGCTTACAAACAACTGTAGGTTGATTATTTGTTAATTGATACCAGTTATAATATCCACCACAGTTATAGTCATTATATCCATAACATATCGCCATAGTGCTAATACTATTACTCTCATAACTACACCTACCACAACAACAGAATTGATTTACCCATAATTGTCCTGCTTCTATTGGATTTCTAGCATGACATCCATGTACTATCCAGCTGTGTGGAGGCAACTCTCTACATGGTCCATACATACATGTACCAGCATTAGTCCAACCTAATGCATGAGCTGATTCGTAACTTCCACCTGTAAAACCCCACGCATCATATGGTTCTTGAGCATTCCAACATAATCCTGAATATTCATTATAGTATGATAATCCAAAGTTTATCTGCTCTTGACCACCCCAAAATGTATTTGCACACCAACTACCACAAGCACCATCTGGCCAAGGTCCAGCACAAATACATATACAACAACTCCAAGGATTATGACCTGCTTGCCAATTCTTTGTTTCTGTTCCATCACAACTGACAAATGTTGCCATACCTGGTGCAGAAGCACAATAGCTACCACCTGGACAATTACAGTTACAACCTAAGTAAAATGTTCCAAAAGTTGTACTAAATCCTGGTGCGTTGGACCCGTCAGCCATAGCACCAAAATAACGCTCATAATTACCAGAAGCAATTCCAAGTCTTGATGAAAATGATGTAGTACCAAGACCAACCGCAACTGACATGCAAGCATTTCTATCAGTACTTATTGCTTGAGCACTTAATGTTACTGATAATGGCTTTCCAGTAGTATTTTTCCAGACTCCATCACCTGACCCCGTTCCTGCAGGGACTACTGTAGATAGAAACCTCTTAGCACCAGCCATTTATCTAGACCCTCCGAAACTTTTGTTGTTTAATAAATTTCTCATATTATTTATATCGTTGTTGCTCTCATTCCATTACCCACCATAAACCAAGTTTGATCCATAGATCCACCACCACCACCGCCTTCTATATTTATAGTAGCGATTCCAGCAGAAACAGTACATGTAGAAACACCTGCTCCTCTTAAATCAAGGAAGGTTGCTCCAGTACCTACAGTTCCTCCTGCAGTAATAATTCCAACACCAGAAACTAGGTTCTGAATGTTCTTACCATTACCATAGAAATTACCATAATAATTAACAGGTAATGATCCCTGTGTTGCTGTTATAACTCCAGCATTATTTGCAGTGTTCTTAGTAACAGTAACATGCTGCATCGTAGCGATACCAGCAATATTCATTGTTGGACCAGTGACTGGTGTAGCAGCAGGTGCAGCACCTTGTACATTGGTCGTGTAGGTAGAAAGACCAAGTACGTCAACTACAAACTGATCACCATCATCAATAATTAAATCAATACCATCATTTACAACAACCTCTTCATAATTAGTGTACGCAACATCAGTTGAGTTGGGTGCAGTAATTGTAGAGTTAGTTGTAATTTCTAAAATTTCATTTACATAATAAATCACATCCTGGCCAGTAGTTCCTGGAACAGCAGTCATATCAATAGCAGTACCTATACCAGCACCGCCACCAGCAATACTAATATCAACAGTAGTACCATCTACTGAGAAAGTATTACCAACTCCAACAAAATTAAGAGTTGTTATACCAGCATTTCCATTGATTAAAGTACCTGCAGATGAAATTCCAATTTTAAATCCATCGGATGCATCAGCAATACCATCTATATGAAAATCGTCTGATGAAGAAACCTTACCACTTGAGTAATAAAATCCTTTACCAGTGTTTCCAGCAAAGTATAAACCTGGAACATTTTGAGAACCTGGAAGAATTCCAAGTTGACCCTCCATCTCATCACCAGATCTAGAAAGGAATGTTCCTAAACCAGCAGCGACATTAAATGGAGATGCATCAATCCATACTCTAGCATTACCAATACCTAGTGCAGGTTCATCATAGAAGATAAAAGTTCTACCTTCATCAATATTAAACCAAAGGTCACCACCGTCAGGTCCAGCAGGTGCAAGACTACTAACGCTGATGTTTCCACCACCGCCTCCACCTTGGAAGTAGATAGTACCAATACCACTATTAGCATCAAAGAATCCAGTAGAAACACCAGCTCCTCTGAAATCTAAGAATGTAGCAGCATAACCAATAGCACCAGCTTCAGTACCGAATCCAATAGAGGATCCCTCAAATCCTTGTGCAGTTATAACACCAGTAGCGTTAATACCACCCTGAATATCAAGGTAATTGGTAATCTGATTAGTAACGTCAAGTTTATTGATCGTTGCGATACCACTTATCGTGACATCCCGTGCAGTGATTTCATCAAGAACTAAGTCATCCTTGACAAATAAATCACCCCCAACATACAAATCGCCACCAGTGGTCGTTATTCCACCAGTAGCAGCAAGAGTTGTTATTCCACTAACATAGAGATTGGTAGCCCCAATTCCACCGATTACATGAAGAGTATGGCCAACGACAGTCGTACCTATACCTACAAATTGTTTTTCAACATCTGTAAGTAGAAGGTCGGTATTGACCTCTAAGCCATTTTTGACTACAAAATTCTTATTTACAGCCATTTAGGGTTCACTCTCCCCCGTTAGTTTTACGTAATAGTTATTTAGCTAAGTTACTACTCTAAGAACAACTTTAGCTTGAGATACACTTCCACCCTGTGTTGCTGC